>Ga0105044_10011909_pt1 | contig 11829 bp, 9 predicted proteins | sample MAT01_FD_78092 | JGI IMG/M metagenome (GOLD analysis project Ga0105044, IMG submission 78092) | Freshwater microbial communities from Lake Fryxell liftoff mats and glacier meltwater in Antarctica - MAT-01 | ecosystem: Environmental > Aquatic > Freshwater > Ice > Liftoff microbial mat | place...
CCACGGCCACGCGAAGCAGGGCGCCGGATACGGGTACACGAAATGTCTTGGCTATCATCCGCTTGTCGCGACCCGGGCAGGCACCGGCGAGATCTTGTTCTCACGGATGCGCAAAGGGTCAGCTGGGTCATCACGCGGGGTCAACCGGTTCGTCGATGAACTCGCCGGCATCTTGAAACGTGCCAAAGCAACCGGAGCAACAACGGTGCGTGCCGATTCTGGGTTCTGGTCATGGGAACTCCTTCGCACTCTCGACCGACACCGCATGGCCTGGTCGATCACCGTCACCAACAACACCAAGGTCACAGCCGCGATCGCCGCGATCCCCGAGACCGCCTGGATCGATATCGACTACACCCTCGGCGGGTTCGCGCAAGTCACCGAAACCAGCTACGAAGGCGGCGGTCGCCGCAAGAAAGACCGTCGCGTTGTCCGCCTGGTGGTGCGCCGCACCCGCCTCGCTGACACCGCCCAACAAGCATTGTTTCCTGGCTGGCGACACCACAGCTTCATCACCAACCGCGCCGACCTGAACACCGTCGAAGCCGACCGCTCCCACCGCCAACACGCCGTCGTCGAACTCGCGATCAGAGAACTCAAACAAGGCGGAGCCGAACACATCCCATCCGGGCACTACCCGGCCAACGCCGCCTGGTTCGCGTGCACGGTGATCGCCCACAACATGACCCGCTGGACGGTCATCCTCGGCAAACACGACCCCGTCAACAACCGCACCCTACGCACCCGGATCATCGCCGTTCCCGCCGTCACAGTCAACAGATCGGGCCGGCCCACCCTGCGCCTACCAACCAACTGGCCCTGGCGTAACAACTTCACCACCATGCTCACGAACCTGCGCGCCCTACCCGGCCCCGCCGGCTGACAACCAGCCCCGCGGTCAGACGCGCCGCAAACCTGATCGAGCGTCACAAACCCGAAGTTCACCCCCGAATCTGGCTCAACGCGCCCCACAACCAGACAAACTCACCGAGCACCACACCCCGGCACCAGCACCGCCACCGAAAGCCGCCCAAGCCGACACACGGTGGATCCAGGCTGAGTCAGCCCCGACGAGCATGGTGAAGTCGGGCTGACCCAGGGCTGTGATCGACGCGATTGCGTTGGTCTACGCGTGACGAATGCTGTCGTCGACGATCCCGTGCTTGCGTGCACTCGGCAAGATCTCCACTGCGACAACCATAGTTGTCACTAGGCGTATGCGCAACCGACTCGATCACCCCTCGATCCACGTAGATTGCCTCCCTCGATCACCGGAATTTCTGCCGATCTGCCCGGGTCGTAGGCGCTCCCAGTGTGGTGATCAGGGTGCTTTGCCGTAGCTTGTCGTCAACATGTGTTGACGTTGTCGAGATCGTTTCGTAGACTTGGTGTTGGACGTTGAGCCAAGCGCACGCAAGCACAACGTCGACGATGACGACATGACCCACGCACTCCGACACCACTGGCGAGCATTTGAGACCGACGATCCCACGGTCACGATGTTCATTGGACGAGCCAGGTCAGGCGACCCACTCGAGGTCGGTGTCGTGGACGACGACAACGGTATGGCGGTAATTCACGCGATGCCGGCCCGACCCAAGTTCCTGAAAGGCTGGTGGACACCATGACATCGACGCGAGTTCAACGAACCGCAGCACTCGAAGTGTGGGCCGACACTGTCGATGCAGACAATCTGGTGGTTGCCAATACCGATGCCCTTCGGCTGATTGCGGAGCTTGCCGAGCGACGCGACGGACTTGACGAGGCGTTAGCCGAAGCGGTGCGAACTGCGCGCGGCGATCATCGGTCGTGGTCCGAGATCGGCACGATGCTCGGCGTTTCCAAACAAGCCGCCCAGCGCAAGTACGCCCACCGAGCCTCCGCATAGCCGCACCGAACTGCCTGGTCGTACTGCTCGCTGGGGGGTCCGCTCACGTTCTGGCGTTCGGGGCTCGTAACGGAATGGGTACGAACTGCCGTTCGGCGTGCTGGACCCCGCTGGAATTGAGCTCACTGTGTTTGGTTTGAATTTATCCGTGGCAACGCGGGAACAACTACAAACCGAACTGGCTGCGCCGGCGATTCCCCAGGTTGGACACGAACTGACCCCTCGCTTTTGCATCGGGTCTGCGGTGTCCCGTGGAAAGGTCACTCTGACGGGTGACGGCGGGTGTTCCCGTTGCGTGCCCAGAACGCACCGGCTGCGAGGACCAGCAGTGACGCCGTTAACAGAATTGTCCCGGTGATAGGAGCGCGGTGGGCTTGCGCGAAGGCAACAATGGTCCACGTGGCGGCGCTTGCTAGGACGAGCGCAACGGCTCGACGAGCCCACCGGTGCCGCATGGCCGGTGTCCATGCTGCCGTGATCGGCGCCACCGTGGCAGCGGCGTGCGCTGCGTGGAAGATCGTGAGGGCGGCGGCGACGGCGATGGACCAGGGTGTGGTGTGGTTGTGCACGATGGCGAGCCACTGGATGGTGATGATGGCTACGACGAGTACGCCGAAATGGCTGTCTGGGCGAATCGCGCACGCGCCCGAGAGCAGCATGACGACCATTGCCACACCTGGAAGTACTCGATTGGCGGCGAGCCAGGTGATTCCAACCGCCGCAAGTGGGCTCAGCACGATGAGTGAGCGAAGCACAACAGCGGAGATGTCGGGTTGATCGCGAAGCGTTGTCTGTTCGCTTGTTTTGTTGGTCATGACGGTCGCATCGTTCGTGCCGCAGCGTTGCGTTGGACGTCTCGAAGGACTTGATCGAGGCTGCCCGGCCCGCGCCATTGCACGACTGCGACGCCTGACTCGTTTGCTCGCCGGATTTCGCGTGTCCGTTCGAGGATTCGGAGTCGCCAGGCGAGTGCTGCGAGTGGGTCGTCGGGGAACTGCTGGGTGATGTCTGGCGGTAGGCAGTCGACGACGACGACGGATCGGCCGTGGGTCGCCATCGTGACAGCGCGTTCGAGTGCAGTCGGGGTTGCCAACGGTGAGAACGTCACGACGATTGCGCCGGGGGTCAGGTTGCGAGGCACGCGACCGGTGTCGGTGAACCGGCCGGTTGGGTCGGTGGTCGTGAGGGTCTCGAGTATGCGTCGGAGATGGCGCGAGCCACCGGATGGTGGTAGGCGGTGGATGCCGCGGTTGTCGAGGATGACGAGAGCGACGCGGTCGCCGACTGTGAGGAAGTGCTCCGCGATCGAGCCGGCGGCGCGCAGTGCGAGGTCGAGGCTTGATGCTCGGCCGTCGATTCCGTCGCTACGGCCGATGTCGTCGAATCCTTCGACGAGTAGTACGACGTGGCGGTCGTGGTCGGCCCATGTCGAGGTGACGTGCAGCGTGCCGGTTCGTAGCGATCGGCTCCAGTGGATGCGTCGGAGGCGGTCGCCTGGTTGGAACGGGCGGATGCTTGCGAATTCGGTGCCTGAGCTTTGGTGAGGTGAACGGTTGACGCCGATCAATCCGGGTCGGTGGACTGATGTTGCGGTCGCGTCGAAGTGCGCGGTTCGTGGGAGCGTGAGCAGCGCGAACTCGTTGACGTTGCTGTCGGAGACCCACTGGAAGCCGGCCCAGGCGCTCGATGCTACAACGCGTGCGGGGCCGACTAGATGGCGACCCCATCGGGTCGCGCGTACTCCGATGTCGAGCACACGATCGCCGTCATTGCGCACGCTGCCGGCGGCTGCGCCGTCGGCTGGCTGCATGTCGGTCCATTCTCCGACGCGAAGCCGAACGGCGATGTCGTCCGCATGGCCGGTGGGGTCGTCGACGGAGAAGTGCCAGGTGGTTGCGTCTCCTTCGTTCAGTGTCGAGTGGCCGACGGACTGACGAACTGTCAGTGGTGTCGTGGGGCGTAGCAACGCTGCCCACAGCGCCGCGCCAACGAACGGGGTGGCGAGTACCAGGAGATCTGGCCTGTGGCCGAGGACCGCCGCGCTTGCGAGCACCAGGCCGCACCACAAGGCGCGAGCGTGCGCAGCGGTCGGACCCCACGTGCTGGTCCGGTTCGCTGTGGCCCGGTTCACGTCGGGCTGGTCTTGCCTGGGTTCGGTGTGGGTACCGAGGCCAGCACGTCATCGGTCACTGTGAAGCCGGAGGCCTTGGACATCCACAGCTCGGGCTTGATGGTGATTCGGTGAGGAAGCACAGATGGTGCGACGGCTTTGACGTCTTCGGGTACGACGTAGTCGCGCCCGGCGATGACCGCGTACGCGCGAGAGCACAGCAGTAACGCAATCGCTCCTCGGGGCGAGGCACCGATGCTGGTATGGGCATGCTTCCGGGTTGCCACTGTGAGGTCGACGCAGTATCGGCTGACGTCGTCATCGACGATGACGGCTTCAACGGCTGATTGCATTGCGAGCAGCGTCGGTGCGTCAACAACGGTGGCGATGTCGTGTTGCTCGCGGCGGCGATCCATCCGCCGCGTGAGCACCTGCCATTCCTCGTCAGGCGTTGGGTACCCGAAGCTGATGCGCAGCAGGAACCGATCGAGTTGTGCTTCCGGTAGCGGGTACGTGCCCTCGTACTCGACGGGGTTTGCTGTTGCCAGCACGTGGAATGGAGCATCGAGTTGGAACGTCTCGCCTTCGACGGTGATCTGGCGTTCTTGCATTGCCTCCAGCAACGCCGACTGCGTCTTTGGTGGCGTTCTGTTGATCTCGTCGGCCAGCAGCAGCCCGGTGAACAACGGACCCTGACGGAACGCAAACTCGTTCGTTCGTTGATCGAACACGAACGAACCAGTCAGGTCAGCTGGCAGCAGATCGGGTGTGAACTGGGCACGAGTGAACTTCAAACCAAGGGCCTGTGCGAACGAACGCGCGGCGAGCGTCTTGCCCAGGCCCGGAAGATCTTCGATCAAGACATGACCGCCGGCGAGCACCCCGCACAACACCAGGCCCAGTGCGTCGCGCTTGCCGACGATGGCCGTGTTGACCTCGTCGAGCACCTCGTTGGCCAGTCGCGAAGCGTCGGCCGGGGTGATGACTATCGCCGATCGGATCTCGTTCACAATGCCTCGATGTCGGTGATGGTCTGATCGAGCGTCCGCCGTGAACCGAGACGCCTCGGCGAACGATTCAGAAGAGCCCGCAGCGTCGGAGTCAACGCCCGATTGGCAAGCAGCGGCTGCTCGCTTCGATGGATACCGTGATGAACAATCAACCGGTCATCGGCCAGCGACACAAGCCGGTCGTGCAACTCGCTCGAGTCGGTCTGTCGGGCGCCTGCCATCTGATGACGCAATTGGGTGACCCGCTGGTCATCGTTGATCGGGGTTGGTGATGCGGGGCCTCGACCAGCCGGTGTCGCCGATGTCTCTGGCAACGTCGACAACCGACACGACCAAAGCTGCACCGACGATGACGATGCCCGCAAGGACGATGACCGCTGGACGCGAACCCGTCGCCCACAGCGACAGGGACAACACCAGCCAGATCGACGCAGTTGCGAGCACCCCCCACGGCCTCATGATGGCACCCCAACCCCGAAACGAAGGCTGGCCTGCACTCGCGCGAGAGCCTCGAAAGCGCGCGTTCGATCTGCGTCACCCAGCGGGTGATCCGAGAAACGTGCCTCGCGATACAGCGCAGCGAGATCGGAAATCGCATCCGGATCGACAGACGCCTCAGCAACGATTCGTTCGACGTACTCCGCTGACGTCTCAGCGCCAGATCGCGGCCACCCAGCCGCAGCGATGTCACCTTCGAGCCGCATCCAACACGCCACGATCGCGTTGCGCGGTTGGCCCTTGGAAAGCGCACGAGCTTCCTCGACATTGACGCCAAGGTCACCGTCCGCCACTTCAGGCAACGAGCCGAAGCGCCCAGTTCGCCGCTGTCGCGCGCCACCCGGCGGCCAATCGGTCGGCCACCAACCACGCATCGCTATCAGCGCCGCTGCCCCTGCAGCAACCACGACCACAGCAAGCACCTGCATCAGCGGGCCGACACCACCGCCCTGTTCGGATTCCGGTTCCGGCACTTGCTGTGGTGAGACGACCGTGGCCGGCGACGCACCATCGAGCGAGCCAGTACCCGACTGCGGCACCACCCAAAGCCGAACCGGCTGCGCCGACGCTGCGAACGCCAACAGCACCACTACTGTCGCCACCAGCACCCCGATAGCAAGCGGGCTCCGACGACTCATGCACCGATGGTAATCGCGAGACAGCAGTTCGAAACCCCGGTCGGCTCATGATCCGCAGCTCGCAGGCTCAATATCGTGCTACACCGAATTGTCCGAACAGAAAGCGCCCAGAACACTCGCCCCGCCGAACCTGCGCCAGAACTGCCAGTGAGAACGGGCGTGGCCAGCAGTGAATCGACCGGACGATAGCTGCGGTTTTCGTTGCCTTCCGCCACAGCGTCATGCACATTCAGATTCGTGAAACAGAACACTTTCAGGCTTTGGGCGACTGAACATCTGGTGACGTGGCCAAACCGGCTTCACCTTCTCGCCATTTCGCTCGTGGGTGTGGCTTTCGTCGGTGGGCTGGCACAGCCGAGCTTCCCGACGTTCGGCTTGATTCTGGAGTTGTGCCTCGTCGGGTCGCTGATGATTCGGGTCTGGCGATGGGATCGTCACCGTCTCGACAAACCAGCCGTGCCGAACCTCACGACAACGCGCTAGGTCCACCGACCGCATCGAACTACAGATATTCCGGCAATCGGTGAAGCTGCCCATTGCCTTTCGCGCCGGGATCAGCTGAGCGTCGGCTTGTCGGTCTCCTCGGTTGGCTTGCCAGCTTCTCTGACCTCGGCCCAGATGCTGTCTTGGATCTCAAGGAACAGCTTGGCGTCGGGCGCAGATCGAGACGTCCCCTGCGTTATTGCGAGAGCCGTCAGTCATCAACCTCTGACAGACAACGCAAGTGACGGTAGATCGAGGCACGGTGGTCGCAGCCAACTGCGCGCTGACCAGGTCGAGCCATTGCACCAGCAGTTGGCTGAGCGTGGTGGCAGATGACGAGATCTGGCCCAGCCGACACCTTCGTCACCAGCTCCGCCAGCGCTGGTCGGGCCTCTCGTTTGGTGCCATGCACCATGCGGCCCAACTGCTTGGCGCGACCCGTCACAGGATCGCGCGGCAACTACACGATCAACTTCCATGCCCCGGCTGGCGTTCGCGCTCGATCCCTTCTGACCGGCAGACTAACCCGAACCTTGGATAGATCTTGGATGGCCCTCTGACCGGAGAAGATCAGCTTCACCGAAAGTGCTATCTAGCTGGCGTTATGTGGAGCCCGAGAGGAGAATCGAACTCCTGACCTACGCATTACGAGTGCGTTGCTCTACCGACTGAGCTACCCGGGCGACGGGCGGCAATCCTAGCGGTCGGCCCTTGACGAGCCCACCCGATTCCGCGACTGGCGGTGGTTCCGTGTGGTTACACCGACGGCAGGTCGAGCAACAAGGCTTGCAGCAGGAGCGTTTCGTTGGGGTTTCGATCCAACGAATCCAGCGCGACATGAATGCGCTGCACGGCGTGCACCGCAGCATCCGGGCGGGGCAGATGCCCTTGAACGAGCGCGTCGCGGTAGGCGCCGGCCATGACGGCCAGACCACTGCGCAACTCATCCACCCGGTGGCGGCGCAGCTCACGCTTGTGCCGTTCCTCCAGTTGTTTACGGCCGCTGCCGCGCTCGCCAACGGCGGCAACACGGCCCTCGAGAGCGGTTGCCTCGTCGGCTTGGCGGGCGGCCAGTGGTGCGGCGGCAGCCTCGATGAGCGTGTTGAGTTCGGCGACCAACGCCACCACGTTGGCGCCGGTCCCGTCCAGTCGCCCGGGGATGGTGGCGAAGGCTTCCCGGCGCGCCATCAGCCCGGTGTCGGTGGCAAGAACTCGAGCCCTAGTGAGATTGCCGGATGCTGCGGTGGCCGTCTGTGCGGCGTTCTCGGCGGTTGCGCCTTCGGCGATGAGGACGTCGCGGATTGTGGCGTCGGCGATCGACGAGAACTCGATACGCACACAGCGTGACGCAACGGTGATGAGCTCGGGTGGCACCTGGTCTGCAAGAACGATGAACACCGTGCTCGCGGGCGGCTCCTCGATGGTCTTCAACAGGCGAGCAGCGCCGTCCGCTTCCAGGAGGTGGAACTCGTGGAGCAGCATCACCTTGCGGCTGCTCTCGATCGGTGCCAGCGACGCGTTACGGATGATGTCGGAGACTTGCTCCTTCGAGATCCGTGCCCCCGCACGTTCGACCTCGCGCACGTCGGGGTGTTCGCCGGCCAACGCCAGCCGGGCGTCGCGTGAGTCGGGCTCGTCGTGGCCCGTCAGCAGCAGTGCAGCGAATGCCCGCGCTGCCTCGTCCTTGGTACTGCCGGGAGGGCCGACGAACAGGTAGGCGTGCACGGGTGCCGCTGCGGCGCGGGTGAGCTGGTCGACGGCGCGAGTTTGGCCGACGACCCCGTCCCACACTGACTTCGCGTACTCGGCGAACATCAGATACCCAGGCGTTCTTTCACCGCTCGGCGAATCGCGCGGGCAACACTGTCCATCGACTTCGAACCGTCGATGATGACCCATCGTTCGGGCTCGTCCGCAGCCATGTGCTGGAACCCATCGCGGACGCGCCGGTGGAACTCGTCGCCCTCTCGCTCGAAACGGTCGAGTTGCCTACCGCGCATGCGCCGCTCGAGAACCTCCGGGTCGGCGTCGAGAAGCAGCACGAGGTCGGGCCAGTGTGTGCCCACGGCCCATTTGTTGAGCCGCCGCACTTCGGCCAGGGGCAGCTCGCGGCCATAGCCCTGATATGCGAGCGTGGAGTACACGCTGCGGTCGCTGACGACGTGCCGCCCAGCGGCTAGCGCGGGCGCCACTACCTCGTGGATGTGCTGGGCGCGATCGGCAGCGGTCAGCAGCGCTTCGGCCCGGTGCGAGAGGTTGGTCACCGCGGTGTCGTGCAGGATCGTGCGAATGCGCTGCCCGATGGCTGTGCCACCGGTCTCCCGAGTGAGAACAGCGTCGAGCGCTGTCGCCAACCTGGCAGCGTGCGTGCTCTTGCCGCACCCTTCGGCGCCTTCGAGCGTGATGTAGCGACCGGTTGACATATCCGGGGCACCATACCCAGCGAGACGCGGTAGTCTGTGAATGAGATTAACATCCCGAGATGTGAGATAGCTATGTGGATCATCGTCACGCTCGTTGCCGCAGGCTTTCAGACAGCGCGCACCGCACTACAACACAGTCTGCGAGCGCTGCTATCGGTCAGCGGAGCAGGCTTCGTGCGCTACCTCTACGGCGCGCCATTGTCAGCGCTGGCGGTATTCGTGGTCTGGTTCGGTGGCGTCCAGTGGCCCAACATCGCCGCTCGCTTTTGGCCGACAATCCTCGGTGGCGGCACCGCGCAGATACTGGGCACGGTCTGCCTCATTCGTGCGTTCGATGCTTGCGATTTCGCGGTCGGAACAGTCTTCGCTAAAACAGAGGTGGCGCAGGTTGCGCTGCTGTCGTGGGTGCTGCTCGGTGAACCACTTCGATGGGGCGGCTGGTTCGGTGCGGCGATCTGCATGGTGGGTGTCGCTTTCTTGGCGACGAAGGGGCAGCGATTCACATGGGCCGCAATCCGGCAACCAGCCGCGCTGTACGGGCTCGCCGCTGGCGGACTCTTCGGGCTGGCTTCGATCGGTATCCGAGGTGCAACAAGGGCGCTCGACGGCGGACCGATCGTGATGCACGCCATGGTGACCCTGGCAGTGATGAACTCGATGCAGACGATCGTCCACGGTGGCTACCTGCTCGCCCGCGAGCGAGATCAGATTCGTCTGGCAGTTGTCCACTGGCGTTCGAGCGCAGTGGTCGGCGTGCTGAGTGTGTGCGGCTCGGCCGGGTGGGCGCTGGCGTTGGCGTTGGAGAATGCGGCGAAGGTGCGCACCTTGGGCCAAGTGGAACTGCTGTTCACCTTCTCGGTCTCGCGCTGGTGGCTGAAGGACCGTCACTCGCGAGGTGAGTTGGCAGCCAGCGGCCTGGTCGCCCTCGGCGTCGTGACCGTTGTGCTTCTCGGCTAGGAAAGGTGGGCCTTTCCAAGGGTTTCAGTGACGTGGGGTGCGCTTGGAACCCTCGGGTCAGGCCTTTTTGGCGGCAGCGGCTTTCTTTGCTGGCGTCTTCTTGGCCGTTGTCCTCTTGGCCGCTGCCTTCTTCGCCGGCGCGGCTTTCTTGGCGGCGGCCTTCTTGGTGGCCGACGCCTTGCGGCCGGCGGTGCCGCCCTTTTCGATGATGGCCTCGCGACGAATCACGAGCAGTTCGAACGCTCGCTCTGGCTCCATCGCATCCAGCCGGTCGCCCTTCGACAGCGACGCATTCGTTTCGCCATCGGTGACGTATACCCCGAACTTGCCGTCCTTGGCGACGACCGGCTTGCCGCTGACAGGGTCGACCCCGAACTCGCGCAGCGGGCCCTTGGCGGCCATGTTGGCGCCGCCGCGACGGAAGACCTTTGGCTGACTGAAGATGGCGATCGCCTCGCCCAACGTGATGGTGAGCAGCTGCTCCTCGTTGTTGATGTTGCGGAAGTCCTTACCTTTTTGTACGTACGGCCCGTAGCGGCCATTGTTGGCCATGATCGCTTCGCCATCGGCGGGGTCAGTGCCGACCGTGCGCGGCAGCTGCAGCAGCTCCTTGGCGTCCTCGATGGTGACTCGCTCGAAGACCATCGTCTTGAACAGGCTGGCCATCTTCGGCTTCTCGAGACCCGGCGGCAGATCATCGGGTGCGCCCCACTGCACGTACGGCCCATAGCGACCATTCTTGGCGAAGACCGGGAAGCCATCGAGCTCGCCGATCGGCTCGTCGCTCTTGGGTGCCGACAGCAACTTCAGTGCAACCTCGACGGTCAGCTCGTCGGGCGTCAGGTCGTCGGGCACGCTGGCCGTGTCGTCGCCGCGCTTCACATACGGCCCGTACTTGCCGGGCTTGACCACGATCTCGTTGCCGTCGAGGTCGAGGCCGATGGGGAAAGTGTTGATGGCTGCTGCGTCGATGTGGTCGAGGTTTTCGGTGACCAGTCGCTTGAGGCCGGGCATCGCATCTGCCGCGGGCACGTCGTCGTCGGAGCCGAAGTAGAAGTGCTGCAGCCAGTCCTGCTTCTTCAGCTCGTTGCGCGCGATCGCGTCGAGGTCTTCGTCGATGCGGGCGGTGAACTTGTAGTCGACCAGCTCTTCGAAGTGCTGCTCCATCAAGCCGACCACGGCGAAGGCAGTCCAGGTGGGAACCAGGGCCTGGCCCTTCTTCCATACGTAGCCGCGGTCCTGCACGGTCTGGATGATGGAGGCCCAGGTGGACGGTCGACCGATCTCCAACTCGTCGAGCCGCTTCACCAGCGACGCCTCGGTGTAACGAGCGGGCGGCACGGTGTGGTGGCCGTTCGGGGTCAGCTCGGCGACGGGCACGTGCTGGCCAACCGTGAGCGGCGGCAGGAGGGCTTCCTTGTCGTCGTCGGCCTCGGCCTCGTCGGTACTTTCCACGTAGACCTGGCGGTAGCCGGGGAAGGTGATGGTGGTGCCGCTGGCAGCGAACTCGCAGACGGTGCCGCCGGCCACGGCGCCAAGCCGAACAGAGACGGTGGTTCCCGAGGCATCGGCCATCTGGCTGGCCAGCGTGCGCTGCCAGATCATCCGATAGAGCGACATCTCCTGGGGGTTCAGTTCATGGCCGACAGCCTCCGGCGAACGCAACGGAGTGCTGGGGCGGATGGCCTCGTGGGCCTCCTGCGCGTTCTTGCTCTTGCTGGTGAACTGGCGCGGTGCCGCCGACAGGAACTGCTGGCCGTAGGCACGCTGCACTTCCGCCCGTACGGCGCCCAAGGCCTCGGCAGAGAGGGCCACGCTGTCG
>Ga0105044_10011912_pt1 | contig 11828 bp, 8 predicted proteins | sample MAT01_FD_78092 | JGI IMG/M metagenome (GOLD analysis project Ga0105044, IMG submission 78092) | Freshwater microbial communities from Lake Fryxell liftoff mats and glacier meltwater in Antarctica - MAT-01 | ecosystem: Environmental > Aquatic > Freshwater > Ice > Liftoff microbial mat | place...
ATATTTTTGCAAGATCATCAAATGCATTTGATTTAGAAGCTCGGACCAATGCCGAGATCCAGAGCCGGACCAGATCTTCATCCGCAGATGATCGTAGCGCTTGATCCAGTGAATTCAAAAGCCGACCGTAGTGGAAGGGTTTCCAATGTGGGGTCAGCCACTGCAAAAGAATCTTCTGAATCAATGGTTTTGAACCAAAGCATATCTCAACGAGTTCTTCGGGAGAGTGAAGCGCTCTGTAATTCATCAATTTCAAAATTTGAGGTCCACCCTCGCTTCCTAAATGTGTTTCCAGTGTGTTGATAAGCTGAGGAGTTGGAAGAGTTGCGAAAATCTTTGCCCAAAGCGAAATTTCTGAACCTTTGGGATCGTAACTCGAAAATATTTGAATCACGCGATCAGAATTATTCCAAAGCGGAGCGAGACCAAGCCGGTGTTCGTCAGCAATTTGTACGGCCTTATCGAGGAGCTTGGAGTGGAGTGTAATTGCAATGACGTCTCCCACTAGGACGGCCCAAACCAGCGGATCAATGCTCTTAACGCTCGTGCGAAACTCCTGAAGAATAGATGTAAAGCGAGAGAGCGTTTCATCAGGAGATTGAATCTCTATTTCCTGGAGGAATTTTAGTCTCGACTCCTCCGGAATTCCCAGTGGTGCCATCATCGGAGGCACTGATGGATGGGCGCGCAGTTGGTCGAACTGGGGATGAGCCTCCTTTATATGGCAGACAATCAGTTCTTCATTTGAGTTCGGATCCAATTCGTTCCACTGAAGCTCGCTCGCTTTAAAATTGTCGGGATCTTCGAGGAACAGAAATTCATAACCGGCGAGGCGTTCAAGCCAGCGGTCCACAATCTCGGAATCTTTTGTAAAAAAATCAATTCGCTCGACACCCATCCCCTTTACAAAAAGGAGGAGGGGGGAGTCCGATGTTGCCAGTGCCTCAAGTAGAAGACCGGTACTTCCGGCCTCTTCGAGGCTCGAGAAAATCTTAGTTTTTAAAGACAGACTCACCCTCTTATTGTATCACTCGTCACTCCAGATGGTGCGTAGCTCTAAGACCTCGAAATTACCTATTGCTGTGGCTCTTGACGAAGATTGGAAGTCTTCGAAGAAATGGCTCGCGCGGTTGAAGGGTCGAGTCTGGGGGTTCAAAGTTGGCAGTATCTTATTTACTGATGAGGGCCCGAAGGTCATTGAGCAGATTCTGAACCAAGATTACAAAGTATTCTTGGATCTCAAATTCCACGATATCCCTCATACGGTAGAGGGAGCGGTGAAGGCCGCTTTCGCGTGGGGCGTTAGTTTGACCACGGTTCATGCCGCTGGAGGCCAAAAAATGTTAGAAGCTGCGGCATCGCAGCAAACAAAGTCGGGCTCGGTTGCCGCGATTTCTGTTCTGACGAGTCTGGATGAGATGGATCTTCAATCGATCGGTTGTTCGAGAAAATTAGAAGATCAGATGAATGTGCTCTCGAATCTCGCAGTTTCTTCCGGAATTCGAGGCCTGGTTTGTTCTCCAATCGAAGTTGCACGACTTCGAGCTCAGTTTCCTCAAGCGCAATTGGTGACTCCGGGAGTTCGTTTGAGTGAAGCCCATGATCAAAAACGTGTAGGCAGCTTACGTGGTGCAATCGAAGGCGGATCTTCGCTTGTTGTAGTGGGTCGAGCATTAACGGAAGCAAAAAAATGGGAAGAAACGTGGCAACAACTTACCTCCTCTTTGGACGGAATATCCTTGAAGAAGCGCTCAGCGTAGGCGCAAAGGTGACCGAAATTTATTTTGAAAACGATGGATCTGAAAAATTCATCCGCGCCGCTTTAGAGTCCGCAAAAATTCGAAATATTGCTCTGAAGAGGGGATTGCCATCCGAAGTTCGCGATTCATCTCATCAAGGGGTGGCCTTTCGAGTGGAGCACGACTTTTATATTCGAAATCTTGAGATCGACGAGCGGAAGCTCCCCCGGATATTGCTCTGCAATCATTTGGAGGATGTGCAGAATCTGGGCTCGATCATTCGTTCGGCCGCTGCATTCGGGGTGAATTTAATTGTGCATGAGAATCGCCGATCAGTGGCGCTAAACGCTGTGGCCATCAAAATCAGTGCGGGTCAGGCTTTTCGGATGAAGTTCTTCGAAGTTTCGAATCTCGGACCGCTTTGCAAGGATCTCATGGAAGCTGGCTATCAGACCGTGGGGTTAGACTCAGATGCGGACTCAGTGGACCTCTATTCTTGGAAGCCTCGGCTTCCGATGGCAATGATCGTCGGTTCAGAGGCCGAGGGCCTCTCAAAATCGCTACAGTCTTTCATTGAATTGAAGGTGCAGATCTCGATGATTGCTGGAGTGGAGTCATTGAATGTTTCAAATGCAACATCGGTAGCACTCAGTTGGGCCTATTCTCAGACTCGCACTTAAAAAGCTTTCGTTGATCACCTCCAGAAACTAGGATATCGACGTTAAGCGCTACAAGCGATGCGCTGGTGTAGCTCAGCTGGTACACAAAAGCTCCGGTGGAGCTTTTGTGAGTTACGGATTACCATAACGAAGTCTCGGCGCTGAAATGATGCTGGTGTAGCTCAGCTGGTAGAGCAACTGATTTGTAATCAGTAGGTCGCGGGTTCGAATCCCATCACCAGCTGTTTTTCTCTCGGGTTACCGAGGGAGTTTGAAAATTTAGAGATCTGACGAGATTGTTAGTCCCTGCTTCTAGGATTGATGGTCTTGAAAGACGAGCGGTGCGGGAATAGCTCAGTGGTAGAGCACCTGCCTTCCAAGCAGGGGGCCGTGGGTTCAAATCCCATTTCCCGCTCCATAATATGCGGAATCGGGAACGACGATTTTGTAAAACTTCGGATTTGAACCCACGGCCAAGGCCGTGTTCGGCTGAAGGCCGACCTAGCGGTCGGACAAATCCCATTTCCCGCTCCAAATAGAGTTACGAACATAGGTCGCGGTTATTGGATAAGACCATTTAGGAGCAACCCCTAGCTAGCTGCTGGCGGTCATAGGATGGATTCGAAGGCCTTCAATTTTGAAGGATTCTCTGGAAACTCCCCCCTAAATATGGCTTTACTCAATCTCTGCTGACCCAGACGGAGAGGTACCGAAGTGGCCAAACGGGGCAGACTGTAAATCTGTTGGCGCAAGCCTTCGGTGGTTCGAATCCACCCCTCTCCAGATTGTTAAGAGTATTTGGTGCGCCCACGTAGCTCAGTTGGTAGAGCACATCCTTGGTAAGGATGAGGTCACCGGTTCAATCCCGGTCGTGGGCTCCATCGAAAATGTGAAGGACGAAAACTTATGAGAGATATCATCGCGTTAGAATGTACAGAGTGTAAGCGAAAAAATTATACGACTACAAAGAACCGAAAGACGGTCACTGAAAAGTTGACCCTCAAGAAGCATTGTTCTTCGTGTCGGAAACATGTGCTTCATAAAGAAGCAAAAACTTAAGTTTGGATTTGAGTTAGGTCAGTAGCTCAGTTGGTAGAGCATCGGTCTCCAAAACCGAGGGTCGAGGGTTCAAATCCTTCCTGACCTGCCACGATTTAGAACCCGATAGACGGGTTTTTTCGTTGATCTGAGTTTTGAAAGTGAGTGTAAAAAGATAGTGGAATCTTCAAATAGCCGAAAATTTACGATCTTATCGTTTTTCTTGTTGTCCGCCCTCGGTGCCTATTTATTTTTCCGTGGGCTCACTCAACTTCTCGATTGGTTCAAGCTCACCAATATGGTGACTGCCGCCGTGGGTGGATACCCATGGAAAGTTGTTGGAGGCGTGATCAGCGGAGCGGTCGGCCTAGTGACTTTCGTAGGTCTAAGTGTGAATCAAAAGGCGACTTCATTTTCTGATGAAGTCTTCACCGAAGCGAAGAAGGTGACTTGGCCAACGGGCAAAGAAACCTACGCCTCAACTCTCGTCGTGGTAATCATGGTGGTTAGCGCGGGCATTTTGCTCTTTGTACTCGATAGTATATGGAATTGGATGTTTAGAGCGATACTCTCCTAAGAAGGAACTTTAGATGAAGAACTGGTACGTCGTTCATGTTTTTTCCGGATTCGAAGCAAAGGCCAAAGAGGCTCTATTAGAGCGTATTCGCATGGCGAAGATGGAAGATAAATTTGATGATATTTTGATTCCGATGGAAACCGTTGTTGAAGTCAAAAAGGGTGAGAAGAGATCTCGACCCAAGAAATTTTTCCCCGGCTATATTTTTGTAAAAATGGATCTCAACAACGAGACCTGGCATTTGGTCAAAAACACCAATCGAATTTCAGGATTCGTCGGCAATTCAACCAATCCTCATCCTGTTTCCGAAGATGAAGTTTTGCGGATCACCGAGCAGATTAAAGAAGGAAAGTTGAAGCCCAAGGTCACTGTTGACTTTGAAAAGGGCGAGAGCGTTCGAGTGAAGGAAGGACCATTCGCAAATTTCGCGGGAACCGTGGACGATGTGAATCCAGAAAAAGGCCGCCTCAAAGTTTTAGTAAGTATTTTTGGTCGATCAACTCCAATCGATTTGGAATTCGGACAAGTAGAGAAAGCATAAGAGAAGGTAGAAACAGAATATGGCAAAGCAGCTAATGGCAAATGTTAAACTCCAGATCCCAGCCGGGAAGGCAAATCCGGCTCCTCCAGTTGGACCCGCACTTGGACAGCACGGCGTCAACATCATGGATTTTTGCAAACAGTTTAATGCGAAGACTCAGAAACTCGGCGATACGATCGTCCCCGTGATTATTTCGATCTACAACGATCGAACTTTCACCTTCATTATGAAGAGCGCCCCCGCTTCGGTTCTTCTTCGCCAAGCGGCAAAAGTTCCTTCGGGCTCAGGACAGCCTAACCGACTTAAGGTCGGAAAAGTCACAAAAGCTCAAGTGACGGAAATTGCAAAAATAAAGATGCCTGATTTGAATTGTTATTCGGTGGAAGTGGCAGAGACCATGGTTCGAGGAACCGCCCGAAGCATGGGCATTGATGTGATCGGCTAAGAAATTTTTAGAAAGAGGCAAAATGTATGCAGGCAGTTGATTTGAAATACGTAAAAGAAAAGCAGGGCAAACGGTACTCCTCTGCTCTGGGAAAAATGCGGGAGCTCGCACCAGATCCATTGAAGGGAATTCAGTTTAAGCGAGCCTTCGAAATTTTGACCGAGCTTCCCAAGACGAAGTTTGATCAAACCGTGGATGTTGCCATTCGGTTAAATGTTGATCCTAAGCAGGCTGATCAGATGATTAGAGGAGCAGTAACGCTTCCTCATGGTTTGGGTAAAGCAGCCACCAAGGTCGTTGTCTTCGCAAAAGGCGAAAAGGCGAAGGAAGCTGAAGCCGCTGGAGCAGATGCAGTTGGTAGTGATGACCTCGTTGAAAAGATCAACGGCGGTTGGACGGATTTTTCTGCTGTAGTCGCAACGCCCGATATGATGGGTGTCGTCAGTAAGCTTGGAAAAGTTTTAGGACCACGAGGCCTCATGCCGAACCCCAAGACAGGGACAGTGACTTTTGATGTGGGCAAGACAGTGACCGAATTGAAAAAGGGTCGGGCAGAGTTTCGAGCCGAGAAAGCCGGAATCATTCATGCGCCAGTTGGAAAAATTGGTTTTGGCGCGCAGAAGCTGGCCGAAAACTTTTCGGTCATCATCGAGCAAATTATACGGGCCAGGCCGCAATCGGCTAAAGCACCCTATATTCTGTCGATGTATCTGAGTACGAGCATGGGCCCATCGGTCAAAGTTGAAGAGCTAGAATTTTTGAATACCTAATTGAAGGAGAGACCTCGTGAATCGAGCAGAGAGACAACAAAGCGTAGAAGATTTGAAAGATACTTTTCGCAAAGCCAAAGGCCTCTTTACAGCGGACTTCCGCGGCCTAACGGTAGAAGAAGTAACTAAACTGCGATTTGAGCTAAAGAAGGCCGATACTGACCTTAAAGTGGTCAAGAATCGCTTGGCTTTGAGGGCGCTTGAAGGAACAGAAGCCCCTGAATTTAAGAAGCAGTTTGATTTTATGACGGCCGTGGCAGTTTGCCATGGTGATTCGTCGGCCAGCGCCAAAGCGCTTACCAAGTTTGCTAAAGACAATGACAAATTGAAGCTGAAAGGAGCCCTTTTAGAAGGCAAGGTGGTCAGCCTGGTTGATATTAAGGCTCTTGCTCAATTGCCTTCCAAACCGGAACTCTTGGCCAAGCTTCTGGGAACCCTGATGGCGGTGCCTACTGGCTTCGTCCGAGTTCTCAATGGGGTCCCGGCCAAATGGGTCTATGTGCTTGAAGCAATACGACGACAAAAGGAAGAAAAAGGCGGTTGATCCCTTTATAAAAAGAGGTTTAAACGCAACATAACTAATTTAGATTAAGCGGAGATTAAAATGGCTGTTAGTAAAGACGAAGTTGTAAATTTTATTTCAAATATGAGCGTTCTTGAGCTCGCGGATCTTGTAAAAGAATTCGAAACAAAGTTCGGCGTTTCTGCCGCTGCCCCAGTTGCTGTGGCTGCTGCTGGAGCTGGAGCGGGTGCCGCTGCTGCTGCCGAAGAAAAGACAGCCTTCAACCTTCATTTGGAAGCTGCTGGCGACAAGAAAATCGACGTCATTAAGATCGTTCGAGTTGTCACTGGTCTTGGCTTGAAAGAAGCAAAAGACTTGGTCGAAGCTGCTCCTAAGCTCGTCAAAGAGAGCTTGAGCAAAGAAGACGCTGCTAAGTTCAAAAAAGAACTTGAAGCGGTCGGCGCTAAAGTAAAAGTCGACTAATTTTCGGTTAACCGTTTCTTTTCGTCGGCTCTCGAGGACGCTGTGATCTTCTCTCCCAACCTCTGACCGACAAAATAATTCGAAAAACCGGTTGGAATGTTCCGACCGGTTTTTCGCTGTTTTTAGTTCTAATAATCGCTCTTCAACTTGGGAGAAGTCCTTATGGCTAAGAAAGACAATTCGAACTCAGAAAACTTCACGAGTTCCAACTTTAGATTTCGAAAATCTTATGGGCGCATTCCCAAGATTGTAGAAATTCCAAACTTGATTGAGATGCAAAAAGAGAGTTATCGCCGCTTTTTGCAAGCAGATATCTCGCCTGAAAAGCGACAAGACGTCGGTCTTCAGGGTGTCTTCAAAAGTGTATTCCCGATTAAAGATTTTAATGAAACGGCTTCTCTTGAGTTCGTTCAGTTTGTTTTGGAAGAGCCAAAATACGATGTGACCGAATGTCGTGCTCGAGGAATGACCTTTGCAGCTCCACTCAAAGTGACAGTGCGACTCGTCCTCTGGGAATTGGACGAAGACGGTCAGCCGCTAAACATTCGAGACGTCAAAGAGCAGGAAGTTTATTTTGGCGAGATTCCGCTCATGACTCGCAACGGGACCTTTGTTATTAACGGCACCGAGCGCGTTGTTGTCAGTCAGCTTCACCGATCCCCAGGGGTTTTCTTCGATCGTGATAAATCGAAATCCGTCAGCGGCGCTGGCCGTGCCAATTTCACAGCACGAGTCATTCCTTACCGTGGATCATGGTTGGATTTTGAATTTGATTCGAAAGACATGCTCTACGTTCGAATTGACCGTCGCCGAAAATTTCACGGTACAGTTCTGCTTCGAGCTCTCGGAATGTCCGAAGAGCAAATTATCAATTATTTCTATCAAGCTGAAACTTTTACGATCGACGGAAAGAAAATAAATAAAGACGTAGTTCCAGATGTACTTCCTGGCCAACTCGTCAACTTTGACATCAAGGACAAAGCCGGCAATGTCATATTGAAGGCTGGGCGTCGCTTCACGCGATTTACCGTGAAGAATCTGGAGAAGAACAAAGTCTCTATAATTCCAGTTTCTCCTGAAGAATTGCTGGGTCGAATTACGGCATCGAACGTCGTTGATCCCATGACGGGAGAAATTCTCGTTGAAGTGAATCAGCAGCTCACTGAAGAGATGCTCGAAAAGATCCACGCCGCAAAAATTGAAACGCTGCGATTGATTTTCATTAACAACCAGACAGTTTCTGGCGCCCTTCGAGATACATTGCTTTCGGATAAGATCGAAAGTCCCGAAGAAGCGATGATGGAGATCTACAAGAAGCTCCGACCTGGAGATCCACCAACCATCGAATCCGCTCGAAACTTCTTCAAGGGGTTATTCTTTGATGCGGAAAAATATGATTTAGCGCAAGTCGGCCGATTGAAGATGAATCACAAATTCAATCTCACGACATCACTTAATGAGCGAGTGCTGACGAATGACGATATTCTGGGAACCATTCGATATTTGCTCGGACTCAAAGTTGGAAAAGGCGAGATCGATGATATTGATCATCTCGGTAATCGACGTGTTCGTTCAGTAAGCGAATTGCTGGAAAATCAATATCGCGTGGGACTTGTTCGAATGGAACGAGCTATCAAAGAGCGACTGAGCCTTCAAGAGCTCGACACTTTGATGCCGCACGAATTGATCAATGCGAAGCCTGTATCTGCAGTGGTGAAGGAGTTCTTTGGAACCTCGCAGCTCTCGCAGTTCATGGATCAAACGAATCCACTTTCTGAAATTACTCACAAGCGCCGATTGTCGGCTCTTGGACCTGGCGGTCTCACACGAGATCGTGCTGGTTTCGAAGTGCGAGACGTTCATCCTACTCATTACGGACGTATTTGTCCGATCGAAACTCCTGAAGGTCCGAATATTGGGTTGATTGCTTCGCTTTCAACTTATGCGCGAATCAATGAGTTCGGTTTTATTGAGACGCCTTATCGCAGAGTTAAAGAAGGTCAGATCACTGCTGAAGTGGTGTATTGCTCGGCTCTTGAAGAGCAGGGCAAAGTCATCGCTCAGGCCAATGTAAAAGCAGATGACAAGGGTCGAATGACCGAAGAGCTGGTTTCGGCCCGCCGTTCTGGTGAATTCGTTCTTGTTCCACCTGCAGAAGTTGGTTTGATCGACGTTTCGCCAAATCAGATTGTCTCAGTTGCCGCTTCACTTGTTCCATTTTTGGAGCACGATGATGCTAACCGAGCTTTGATGGGGTCGAATATGCAGCGCCAGGCCGTACCACTTGTCCGAACCCGGGCTCCTCTCGTAGGAACCGGAATGGAGAAAGTGGTCGCCACCGATTCAGGGGTTTGTGCAGTTGCTGGCAATCCAGGATGGATCGAAAGCGTAGACGCATCTCGAATTGTACTTCGAGTGGACAAGAGTTCTCCTGAGTACAACAATGCTGAGACGATTACGGGTGTAGAGATTTATAGTCTCCTTAAATACACCCGTTCCAACCAGAATACATGTATCAACCAACGCCCCACTGTGAAGAAGGGACAATATGTTCGACGAGGAGATATTCTTGCCGACGGTCCTGCGACTGAACTTGGGGAATTGGCGCTCGGTCAGAACGTCCGAGTGGCATTCATGTCTTGGGGTGGCTACAACTTCGAAGATTCCATTTTGATTTCTGAAAAAGCCGTTCGCGAAGACTACTTTACTTCGATTCATATCGAAGAGTTTGAAGTTCTTGCGCGAGATACAAAGCTCGGCATGGAAGAAATTACTCGAGATATTCCGAACGTAGGGGATGAAGCCCTCGCGGATCTTGATGATTCGGGAATTATTCGTATTGGAGCAAAAGTTCGACCTGGAGATATCATGGTCGGAAAAGTTACTCCCAAGGGTGAGACTCAGCTTTCACCTGAAGAAAAACTTCTTCGAGCTATTTTCGGGGAAAAAGCGAGTGATGTAAAAGATACCTCGCTTCGAGTGCCTCCCGGCGTTGTTGGAACCGTTATCAATACTCGCGTTTTCCAACGCGAAGGTGTTGAGAAGGATTCTCGCGCTAAGACGATTGAGGATTACGAAGCAAAGAAAATCCTCATCGATCAAGAAGATGAAATCCGTATTATTCGTGAATCAGGACTTCGAACGATCCATGATCATTTGGTAGGTCAAACCGCCAACGGATCAGTTTCTTCTAAGGACGGCAGCACGGCCTTCAAAAAGGGCGACAAGATCACCTCAGAAGGATTGACCACGGTCACTGAATCCGAGTGGGGACGTATTCCACTCGCGAATGAAAGTGCTGAAGTTCAAGTCCGTTCGGTTTTCGAATCGATCAGTAATCAGATTGAATCCATTAAACTCGTAGCTCAGACCAAAGTTGAGAAGCTTTCACGAGGCGATGAATTGCCTCCTGGAGTCATCAAGATGGTCAAAGTCTATGTCGCTATTAAGAGAAAAATCGAAGTCGGGGATAAAATGGCCGGACGACATGGAAACAAGGGGGTTATCTCAAGAGTTCTTCCTGAAGAAGATCTCCCATACCTCGCAAATGGTACTCCTGTGGATATTATTTTGAATCCGCTCGGAGTTCCATCTCGTATGAATGTTGGTCAGCTATTGGAAACGCATTTAGGCGGAGGCGCCGCGGGTATTGGTCGCGTGATCAATGAGATGCTGGAGAGAAACGGGGAAGTAGAATTACTTCGACAGTATCTTCTTAAAATATATGCAGCCGAAAGTGTTCAGAAATTCCTGAAGGAAGCAAAGCGCGAAGAACTCGTAGAGTTTGCTCGCAAGCTTCGCGAGGGGATAACACTCGCAGTTCCTGTATTTGATGGAATTGATGAGTCTGAGATTGCACGAATGCTCGATCTCGCAGGTCTTCCGACTGACGGACAAGTTTATTTGTTCGACGGACGATCGGGTGAGCCGTTTGAGCGACGTGTAACCGTCGGTACTATTTATATGCTCAAGCTTCACCATATTGCAGAAGACAAGATCCATGCACGAAGCATCGGACCTTATTCAATTGTCACTCAGCAACCTCTCGGCGGAAAAGCACAGTTCGGGGGGCAGCGATTGGGTGAGATGGAAGTCTGGGCAATGGAAGCGTATGGAGCGGCTTATTCGCTGCAAGAGTTCCTTACAGTGAAGTCAGATGACATCATTGGAAGAACTCGAATGTACGAATCGATTGTGAAGGGCGAGTACAATTTGGAGCCGGGACTACCCGAATCCTTTAACGTTTTGATGAAAGAGCTTCGAGCTCTAAGCCTCAACGTTCAACTCGTTCAAGATCAGACGGCTGAAGGACAAGCGAATTAATATTTGGAGGTTCCGTGGAAAACTTTTTTAATCTGTTTCAAAAGCCAAAAAACCCAAGTTCGATTCAGGCATTTAAATTGGGCGTGGCATCTCCAGAACATATTCTGGAGTGGTCGTACGGCGAGGTAAAAAAACCTGAGACAATCAACTACCGCACGTTCAAGCCAGAGCGTGGGGGTTTATTTTGTGGTGCGATCTTTGGTCCGATCAAGGACTACGAATGTATTTGTGGAAAATACAAGCGAATGAAGCATCGTGGAGTTGTTTGTGAAAAGTGCGGAACCGAAGTTATCGAAAGCAAGGTTCGTCGCGAGAGAATGGGCCATGTCAAATTGGCTACTCCCGTTGCGCATATTTGGTTTTTGAAGAGCTTGCCTTCACGGATTGGTGCTTTGCTTGATTTGACACTTCGCGAGCTTGAGCGCGTTTTGTATTACGAATCATACGTCATTTTGGATGCGGGCGAGACCCCGTTCAAAGTGGGGCAGATTTTGAGTGAATCGGAATTCCGACGCGCTCAGGATCAGTTTGGCGCGGAATTTTCAGCCGGAATGGGCGCGGAGTCCGTCAAAGAACTCTTGATGAAGTTGAACCTTCCCGAACTTCGAAAAACTCTTCGAGAAGAACTTCGTGATGTCACCTCCGAAGCCAAGCGCAAGAAGCTCGTAAAACGACTTCGCGTTGTGGAAGCTTTTGTTAATTCAGAAAATAAACCTGAGTGGATGGTTTTGGATGTTATTCCAGTTCTTCC
>Ga0105044_10011913_pt1 | contig 11827 bp, 15 predicted proteins | sample MAT01_FD_78092 | JGI IMG/M metagenome (GOLD analysis project Ga0105044, IMG submission 78092) | Freshwater microbial communities from Lake Fryxell liftoff mats and glacier meltwater in Antarctica - MAT-01 | ecosystem: Environmental > Aquatic > Freshwater > Ice > Liftoff microbial mat | place...
CGCGGCGCAGGACATACCCCCCACCAGCCCAATCGAACGACCAGCTTTCCATGCTGGCCCCTCCCGACAGGCGGGCCAGATTGGTGACGGCACCGCCGCCGCCTGCGCGGGTCATGACATTCGTTAGCAGGTCGGCCAGATCATTCGGCATTCGGGCATCGTGGCGCGCGCGACTGGCCATGGCAAGCCCCGCCATGCCGCCTTGAACCAGCCTGCGGTATCAGCGCGTGACCATCACCGATTGCGACACCATCTGTGCCGTTCCAAAAATCGTCATAAAGCCAACATCGGTTGCATCACGCCCAACCGCAATCCGCACCAGATTGGTTTCGGGCACCAACCGGGTCGGATCAACCAGATGCCAGCGTCCGGCCAGATACACTTCAACCACAGCATGAAAGTCTGGCGGATCGAGACCGAGCGCATAGGCCGACACCATTCGAGCCGGAATGTCGCCAGCGCGGCACAGGGCAATCAACAAATGCGCATAATCCCGGCACACACCCTGCCGTGACAGGAAGGTGTCGGTCGCGGTGGTGCCGCCGTTCGAACTGCCAAAGCGATAGTCCAGATTGCTGAACACCCAATCGGCCATATCAGCCACTTTCTGGCCCTTGTCCGAAGAGCCAAAGCAAGTGGCGACAAAATGGTCGAACCGGTCGGACGGGCAATAACGGCTGGGCATCAGATATTGGATATAGTCCGCTGGCAATTCCGCATGTGGCACCGTGTCGAGCCCGGCAATATCAGTCGCCGCACGCGCGATCGTTATGCTGGCAGTATACCGGATCTGGATCGGCCCGTCGGCATGCAGCCAGGTGCGCCGCCCCAGCCCGTCCATCCCGGCAATCGTGGTCAGCGGACTGCTGCCCTGAACTGTCAGCAGGTCGGAGAGCAGTTGCTGATCGGGCATCGGAATAGCCTCGATCAACAACAATACGTCCGCGGGACGATCAAGCGTATAGACCAGATTAGCGACAATCGAAACGGTGGTGGGTGTGGGCGACATAGCCACTCTTCGGGCATCCCCGCATGTGGTGCAAGAGCAGGCTAGCGGTGGCGGAATCTTTCTTGCGCCATCCGGTTGTGGGGCCCTGCACCAAAATGCAGGCCCCAGCCGTGTTTCAGGGCAGGCCATGATGCCCGAAGGATCATCGCTTTGATCCTGGCCACCAGGCTTGCGACAAGCGGTTAAACTCCCAGTGCCAAATTGCTGCGTTGCGGCGGGCCCACGCTGCAGATAAACTGGACGCATTCAGGACAGGGAGAGACAGCATGGCCATCGCCGATCAGCATGCGGCAGGATCACCGTTTCACGCCAAATCGACCGGGGTCGAGGTGCTGGCGGGTATCGACCTGTCCGGTAAAATCGCGGTCGTCACCGGCGGATATTCAGGCATCGGCCTTGAAACCACGCGGGCCTTGGCAGCCGCTGGTGCAAAGGTCATTGTGCCGGTGCGCGATCCGGCCAAGGCCGCGGTCGCGCTGGCCGATGTGGCGGGCGATGTGACCAGCGCCGCACTCGACCTAGGCAACCTTGCCTCGGTCCGCGCCTTTGCCGCCGACATGGCCGCCAGCCTGCCTGCGCTCGACATCCTGATCAACAATGCCGGCATCATGGCCTGCCCTGAAACACGGCTGGGGCCGGGCTGGGAGGCGCAGTTTGCAACCAACCATCTGGGCCATATGGCCATGACGCTCGGCCTCATGACCCTGTTGACGCGGACCGAAGGCGCGCGCGTCGTGGCGCTGGCGTCGACCGCGCATAAAGTCAGCGGCATTCGTTGGGACGATGTCCATTTCACCGCCGCACCCTATGAAAAATGGCAAGCCTATGGTCAGTCGAAGTCCGCCAATGCGCTGTTCGCCAATGCGCTATCGCGGCGGTTGCAGGCATCGGGCGGCTCGGCATTCGGCGTGCACCCCGGCGGGATTTTCACCCCGCTACAACGCCATCTGACCATCGACGAACAGGTGATGCTCGGCTGGATCAACCCCGACGGGTCACCATCCGAAATGGCTAAGCGCGGGTTCAAAACGCCGCAGCAGGGCTGTTCCACCAGCCTGTGGGCGGCGACCAGCCCGTTGTTGGCGGGCAAACCCGGCGTCTATTGCGAGGATTGCGAGGTCGCAGCCCCGACCGACCCGGCCAGCCCGATGGCACGCTATTCAGGCTGCGATGCGCATATCTGCGACGATGAGGGCGCAGAACGCCTGTGGGCGATGAGCGAGGCGATGCTGGCGGCGGGGTGAGGCTTTATTGTGTAAGGTTTGGTGTAGGAAAGTGACCCTTACGTAATTGCGCGCGCAGCGAAGCAATCCAGAGCTGTTATTGAGCTGCTCTGGATTGCTTCGCTGCGCGCGCACATGGAGCATTTCAGTCGACACACCGGTTGTTCTCGCGGAAACTGGTTTGAGGGGAAATCCACATTCCACCCGCACGCTCAGCTCTAAAGCTTCGCCGTCAACTCCGGCACCACCGTGAACAAATCACCGACCAGGCCCATGTCCGCGACTTGAAAGATCGGGGCATCCTCGTCCTTGTTGATCGCGACGATGACCTTGCTGTCCTTCATCCCCGCCAGATGCTGGATCGCACCCGAAATGCCGATGGCGAAATAGATTTGGGGGGCGACGATTTTTCCGGTCTGGCCGACCTGGTAATCGTTGGGGACATAGCCCGCATCGACCGCCGCCCGGCTGGCGCCCAGTGCCGCGCCAAGTTTGTCGGCCAGCGGGACAATGACTTCCTGATATTTCTCGGCTGACCCCAGCGCGCGGCCGCCCGACACGATGATCTTGGCACTGGTCAGTTCGGGGCGTTCGGATTTGGCAATTTCGCTGCCGACAAAGCGCGACATACCGGTGTCGCCGCCTGCGCTGACCGCCTCGACCGCCGCCGAACCGCCGGTTGCCGTCGCCTTTTCAAAGGCGGTGCCGCGCACGGTGATCACCAGTTTGGCGTCGGTCGATTCGACGGTAGCGATGGCGTTGCCCGCATAGATTGGGCGGGTGAAGGTTTTGGGACCCTCAACCGAGATGATTTCGGAAATTTGCATGACATCAAGCAGCGCGGCAACGCGCGGCGCGATATTCTTGCCATTGGTCGTCGCGGGCACAACGAACGCGTCGTGATGACCCATCAGATCGGCGATCAGCGGTGCAATATTTTCGGGCAGATTGTGCCCAAAAGCGGCGTTGTCGGCGACATGCACCTTGGCCACGCCGGCGATCTCTGCGGCGGCTTTGGCCACGCCATCGATGCCTGATCCCACGACGAGCAGATGCACTTCGCCAAGCAGTGCGGCGGCGGTGACGGCGGACAGGGTTGCGTCCTTTACGGCGCTGCCATCATGTTCAACCCAGACGAGCGTCTTCATGCGTTCACTCCCATCGCTTTCAGCTTTTCAACCAGCGTATCGACGTCGGCCACTTTAATCCCGGCCTGGCGCACCGGCGGTTCCGACACTTTGACCGTTTTCACGCGCGGTGTGGTGTCGACGCCGTAATCGGCGGGCGTCTTCATATCCATCGGTTTTGACTTCGCCTTCATGATGTTGGGCAGCGAGGCATAGCGCGGCTCGTTCAACCGCAGGTCGGTGGTGACGATGGCAGGAAGTTTCAGCGCGACCGTTTCCAGTCCGCCATCGACTTCGCGCGTGACATTGGCATGGTCGCCATCGACCACCACGGCGCTGGCGAAGGTGCCTTGCGGCCAGCCCGTGAGCGCGGCGAGCATCTGGCCGGTCTGGTTGTTATCGCCGTCAATGGCTTGCTTGCCCAGGATCACCATCCCCGGTGCTTCGGCGTCGCAAATCGCTTTCAGGATCTTGGCAATGGCGAGCGGTTCGGCATCGTCATCGGTCTGGACCAATATCGCGCGGTCCGCGCCCATGGCGAGCGCCGTGCGCAGCGTTTCCTGTGCCTTTTGCGGACCGACGGACACGGCGACGATTTCGGTCGCGACGCCCTTTTCCTTAAGGCGGATGGCCTCTTCGATGCCGATTTCATCGAACGGGTTCATCGACATTTTGACATTGGCCAGATCAACACCGGTGCCGTCGGCCTTGACCCGCGGTTTCACGTTGTAATCGAGCACCCGCTTTACGGGGACAATGATTTTCATCGCGTCAGCTCCATCTTGTTATGCTGCACTGCGCCATAATTGGCGTTTACGTAAACGTCAACCTGTCGCCATGCGCGGGTGTCAAGCGACCGCCCGCACTTCGGCCACAATCTTCTTTGCTGCATCGCCCAGGTCGTTGGCGGCGACAATTGGCAGGCCACTATTGGCAAGGATATCCTTGCCCTGTTGCACATTCGTGCCCTCCAGCCGGACCACCAGCGGGACCGACAGATTGACCTCTTTCGCCGCCGCGACGATGCCGTCGGCGATGATGTCGCATTTCATGATGCCGCCAAAGATGTTGACGAGGATGCCCTTTACCGCCGGGTCTTTCAGGATGATCTTGAACGCCGCTGTCACCTTTTCCTTGCTTGCGCCGCCGCCGACATCCAGGAAGTTGGCGGGGAATTCGCCGTTCAGCTTGATGATGTCCATCGTCGCCATGGCCAGACCCGCGCCGTTGACCATGCAGCCGATGTTGCCATCAAGCTTGATGTAAGCAAGATCATATTCGCTCGCCTCAACCTCTGCCGGGTCTTCTTCGGTCAGGTCGCGCAGTTCGGCCAGATCCTTGTGGCGGAACATGGCGTTGCCATCAAACGCGACCTTGGCGTCGAGCACCAACAGCTTGTCGCCCTCTGGCGTCGGGCAGACCGCCAGCGGGTTGATTTCAATCTGTTCGGCATCGGTGCCGAGGAAGGCGGCATACAGGCCGGCGAGAATCTGCGCGCATTGCTTGGCCAGATCGCCGGTCAGGCCAAGCGCGGCCGATACACTGCGCCCATGATGCGGCATCAACCCGGTCGCGGGATCGATGGTGATGGTGTGAATTTTTTCGGGCGTGTCGTGCGCGACATCCTCGATATTCATGCCGCCTTCGGTCGAGGCAACAACCGCAATGCGGCTGGTCGCGCGGTCGACCAGCAGCGCAAGATAGAATTCCTTGCCAATATCAACACCGTCGGTGATGTACAGGCGATTGACCTGCTTGCCCGCTTCGCCGGTCTGGATCGTCACCAGCGTGTTGCCAAGCATGTCGGCGGCGTGCGCGCGCACTTCGTCCAGCGATTTGGCCAGCCGCACCCCGCCCTTGGCATCGGGACCCAGTTCCTTGAATTTGCCCTTGCCGCGTCCACCCGCGTGGATTTGGGCCTTCACGACATAGAGTGGGCCTGGCAGCGCGGCGGCGGCGGCGACGGCTTCGTCAACCGTCAGGGCGGCGATGCCCTTGGGCACCGCAACACCAAATTTCGCGAGCAATTCTTTGGCCTGATATTCATGGATATTCATGGGGAGAGCTGCGCCTTTCCGGGGCCGGACGAGGTTGAAGGAGTCGCGCGCCGCATAAGCACAACTGGCGCAGCGATGCTACCCCCAACCCTGCCGCCATGCTCAGTCGGCCAACTGCGCCTCACGCACGACAGCAATTCCCGCCTTACGCTGGACCTTAAGTTCTTGCTTCAGCCTGGCCGGGTCGCGCGCAATGATAAAGCCAAAGCTGACACCACCCTCTTTGCCAATCGTCGCATGGTGCAGCTTGTGCGCTTGCACCAGCCGTTTGGCATAGCCGCTTTTGGGAATATACCGAAAATAGCGTTGATGAACCAGGCCGTCATGAACGAGCGTATAAATGATGCCATAGAGAAGAATGCCGACGCCTATCCAGGTTGCGGGTGGCCAAGCCGATGTGCCCGCCACCAGCGGGCTACCCCACATGAACATCGAAATACTCATGCCTGCGCCGACGATGCCGTAAAGATCGTTCTTTTCAAGCGCATTATCATGCGGCTCATGATGATCGCGGTGCCAGCCCCAGCCAAAGCCGTGCATGATATATTTATGGCTGCTCCACGCGACAAATTCCATCGCGAGAACGGTAGCAAGGACGAGCAAAAGGATGGCGGCGAAGGACATCATTCTTATATAGCGGCTTCTTGCCCCTTCGGAAAGAAGTAGGCGGCAATATCTGCCCCCACGCGCGCCGGGCGAAGTGTTTCTGCATCGATGCAGCACCAGCTTGACTTGACCTCGGCCAGCACTTCTTCGCCGCGCTTGATCACCGTGTTGTAAAAGGCGCGTGCCCCGTGCAGGCTTTCCAGCAGTACGGTGGCGACGATATCATCGTCGATAAACGCAGGTTTCCGATACGTAATTTCATGTTTCAGCGCGACCCACGCGCGCTGGGCTACCGCTTCCGGTGGGGCCAGCCCGCGCCAATGCGCCAGCACCGCATCCTGAACCCAGTTCAAATAACGGCTGTTGTTCACATGCCCCATGAAGTCGATGTCATCAGGCAAAATTGTGATCGGAAATCGCAAGGTAAGGGTATCCATTGACAATATGTAGCAAGCGAAAGTTACAATTTCCAGTAAGCGGGCAAAAGAAGCTTGCTTGCATAACTTCGCCGTTCGCGCCTAGGCAAAGTGTTCCTGAATTGTGAGTGATCGAATATGACCCCGACCCGCACCATGTATGAAAAAATCTGGGACGCGCATCTGGTCGAACAGCGTCCCGATGGCACGGCAATCATTTTCATCGACCGGCATCTGGTGCACGAAGTCACCAGTCCGCAGGCATTTGACGGCCTGCGCGCGGCGGGCCGCACTGTGCGCCGCCCCGATCTAACGCTGGCCGTGCCCGATCATAACCTGCCGACGACGGCGCGGCGCGATGCAACGGGGGCGCGCATCCCGATCCTCGACCCCGACAGCGCCGCCCAGTTGGAAGCGCTGGAGGCCAACGCCCCCGCATTCGGCATCCGTTACATCGGCGATGCCGATGCAGAGCAGGGCATTGTCCATGTCGTTGGCCCGGAACAGGGCTTTTCCCTGCCTGGCACCACCATTGTATGCGGCGACAGCCATACCGCGAGCCACGGCGGGCTGGGGGCGTTGGCCTTTGGCATCGGCACCAGCGAGGTTGAACATGTGCTGGCAACACAGACGTTGCAGCTCAAACAGTCTCACACGATGGAGGTGCGCGTCGAGGGCGACACCGGACCCGGCGTCAGCGCCAAAGACATCGTCCTGCACATCACCGGCGTGCTGGGCGCAGCGGGCGGCACGGGCCATGTCATCGAATATACGGGGAGCGCAATCCGCGCGCTGTCCATCGAGGGCCGCCTGACCGTCAGCAATATGGCTATCGAGCACGGCGCGCGCGCTGGCCTGATCGCGCCCGATAACAAGACGTTTGAATATCTTAAGGGCCGCCCCATGGCGCCAAAGGGTACGGATTGGGACGTGGCGCTCGCCTGCTGGCAAGGCCTGGCGAGCGATCCGGGCGCTGTGTATGACAAGACCGTTATCATCGACGCTGCCGATATTGCGCCCAGCGTCACGTGGGGCACCAGCCCCGAAGATGTCGTTCCCATCACCGGAATTGTCCCCGACCCGATGAGTTTTGCCGACCCGTCAAAGCAGGAAGCCGCGCGCAAAAGCCTTGCCTATATGGGCCTCACCCCCGGCACACCGATGACCGAGGTTGCGGTGGAAAATATCTTCATTGGCAGTTGCACCAACAGCCGCATCGAAGACCTGCGCGCCGCCGCCGCCGTGCTGAAAGGGCGGCGCAAGTCCGATGGCGTCAAATGGGCCATCGTCGTGCCGGGATCGGGACTGGTGAAACGCCAGGCCGAGGATGAAGGCCTCGACCGCATCTTTATCGACGCCGGCTTCGAATGGCGCGAACCCGGCTGTTCGGCCTGCCTGGGCATGAACCCCGACAAGGTGCCACCGGGCGAACGCTGCGCCAGCACCAGTAACCGCAATTTCGTCGGCCGCCAGGGTCCCGGCGCGCGCACGCATCTGGTATCGCCTGCGATGGCGGCGGCGGCGGCGGTGACCGGGCGGCTGACCGATGTGCGGGAGATGACGCCATGACGGGAAATTGTCATTACCAGTTCGTCGGCATATCCCATTGACATATCCCACATGGCGACATAAATCAGACTATGAACGCACCTACAAAAATGTCCCACAAAGGTAGGCTTTTCAAATCCAATCGCAGCCAGGCGGTTCGGATACCGAAGGATCTGGCCTTTCCGGAAAACATCAAGGATATCATCATCCGGCGGTCTGGAAATGCAATTATCATTACGCCGGAAGAAAGTTTCTGGGATGATTTTTTTGACCAAGGGCCAAATTTGGATTTTCCAGAACGCTTTCCACAAGGTGAGTATGAAATCCGCGAAGAGTTCTGAACGTGAAAGCCATGCTCGACGCCAATCTTTGCATCCGTGTGCTGCGTGATCGCCCTGCGCATATCAAGGACCGCTTCAAGACAGAAGCACCGACACTGGGGATTTCAACCGTGGTGCTGAACGAGCTGTACTATGGTGCTGCGCGATCAAATCGGCCGGAAATCCAGCGTTCGGTGGTTGATGCCTTTGTCGCGCAGATCGCTGTCGTAAATTTCGATCCCGCGGCAGCCGAGCAAGCGGCAGAGATAAAGGCAAGTCTTGCAGCAAGCGGCAATCTTATCGGTCCCAATGACCTGCTCATCGCTGGCCATGCCCGCAGTCTTGGGGTAAAACTCATCACTGAAAATTTGCGCGAATTTACGCGTGTCGACGGGCTGCGCTGCGAAGACTGGCTTAGTGAGGAAGCACCATGACCCCCCTTACCACCGTGTCCGGCCGCGCTATCCCGCTCGGTCTCAAGAATGTCGATACCGACGTCATCATCCCCGCGCGCTGGTTGAAAACGATCCGTCGCACAGGATTGGGCGCAGGGGCGTTTGAGACGATCCGGGCGGAGCAGGGCAATGTCTTTGACCAGCCCGAATTCGCCCGTGCGCCGATCCTGATTGCGGGCGACAATTTCGGCTGTGGATCGTCACGCGAACATGCGGCGTGGGCGCTGGCGGACCTCGGCATCCGCGTCGTGATCGCGCCCAGTTTTTCCGATATATTTTCTGGCAATGCAGTAAAGAATGGCATGCTGCCGCTGGTGCTGCCCCAGGCCGCGATTGACCGATTGCTGGTGGTTGCCGCAACCGACCCCATTGATGTCGACCTGGCGGCGCAGGCCGTAACCACGCAGTTTCAGGACCGCTTCACCTTTGACATCGACCCGTTCCGCAAGGCGTGCCTGCTGGGCGGGCTTGACGAAATCGGCATTACGCTGGCCAGCGAGAGCGCCATCACCGCCTTTGAAGCGCGCGATGCCGCCTCGCGGCCCTGGCTGGTTCCAGCCGCACTTTGATCAACAGGAGAGAATTATGAAAGCGCTGCTATCCACCGTCACTGGCGGTCCCGAGACGCTGACCGTTGGTGATCTGCCCGATCCGCTTGCCGGACCGGGGCAGGTCGTCATCGCAGTCAAGGCCTGCTCGATCAACTTTCCCGATACGCTGATGATCGTCGATAAATATCAATTCAAACCGCCCCGCCCTTTCGCCCCGGGCGGCGAAGTTGCGGGGCTTGTCGACAGTATCGGTGAAGGCGTGACCGGCTTTGCAGTCGGCGACCGCGTGATGGCCGGCTGCGGCAACGGCGGGCTGGCCGAGAAAATCTCGGTGTCCGCGCACAACCTGTATAAGATGCCGGACGCCATGTCGTTCGAACATGGCGCCTCGATCCTGATGACCTATGGCACCAGCTCGCACGCGCTTAAGGATCGCGGGCGGATGCGCAGCGGCGACACTGTGCTGGTGCTCGGCGGCGCGGGCGGCATAGGTATCTCCGCCATTGAAATCGCCAAGGCATGGGGCGGGCGCGTTGTCGCGGGTGTATCGAGCGAGGCCAAGGCTGCGGTCGCGCGCGATGCCGGGGCGGACGACGTTGTCATCTATGGCCACGCCCCGTTCGACAAGGACCAGTCCAAAGCGCTGGCAGAGGCGTTCAAGGCTGCCGCTGGCCCCAATGGCTTTGACATCATCTATGACACGGTCGGCGGCGATTATAGCGAGCCAGCCGTGCGCGCCATCGCGTGGGAGGGGCGTTTTCTGGTGGTCGGTTTCCCAGCCGGAATCGCGCGACTGCCGCTGAACCTCACCTTGCTTAAAAGCTGTGACGTGTGCGGCGTGTTCTGGGGGGCGTTCACGATGCGCGAGCCCGAACGCAACCGCGCCAATATCGCCGAATTGTTCGATCTTTATGCCGCCGGAAAAATTCGCCCGCGTGTATCGGAAATCTTTCCGCTCGATCGCGGCGGCGAGGCGATTGCCCAGTTGGCTGATCGCAGCGCAGTGGGCAAATTGGTTGTCACTTTCTGATGCACGATTAACGTTTTCTTGAGCCGCGTGCCCTACACCACAACCGGGTAATGCTACCCAGTGAGTCGATGCTTATGGCGCGGTTGCAAGAATCTGGCGGATATCAGACCAACGGCACGGGCGTCGGTGCGCGTGGCCGACGCGCGCGGTTGACTGCGGAATTCGAATCCGAACTGGGTATCAATCATGCCGCCCGACGCGATGCCGCCGAACGTGAGGCGCGCTGGATTGTTATCAAGACATGGATCGTGTGGACGATCGCCGGCATCTTCTTTGCCATTGCTTGCGTCCAGTTGTTCGTGCTGCGCGAACATGTGGATGTACCTTTTTCCGGTGCCGCAGGGGCGCTCGACTGGATCGAACTGCCCGACCCGCCCCCGCCGCCCCCACCGCCGGTGCATTTCAATTAGCGCGTGATGACGTTAGATTGACGCAGCCGTTGCTGTAACCACGGGCGGATGCGCAGAAAGCAGACATAGGCGCGCTCCAGAAACCATAAGACTGGCTTAAATTGCGCGAGCCGTCCCAGCGGGCGAAGCAGCGGAATAGCGCGCCACATCGCAGCAAAGGCCGCTGCACCCGACAACAACTGCCCGCCCTCCATCGCATGAAAGCGGGCGAGCAGTTCCGCCGGGTCAAGCGGGCACACGCCGGCGTTGGCCGGGTCGCTGACATCGATAAAATGGATGGCCCCCCGCCGGTCAAGCCGCCGCATCAGCGCAATCTCGCGCTGGCACAAAGGACATGCGCCGTCGTGCCAGACGGTGAGAGGGGGGGCGGTTGACGGCATATGCTGGCACAACGGGTGAAGCAGGGCGGCGTTCCAGACAAATGTTGCTGGTGTTACCAATATTTGGTAATGGGTGGGTATGGCGACTAAAACCACTTCAATCGCGCTCGGCCCCGAACTGGCCGACTATGCCCGCCGTAAGGTTGAGTCGGGAGAATTTGGATCGACCAGCGAAGTGATCCGCGATGCGCTACGGCGGGCAGCAGAGCATGATGTGCGGCTGGCGGCGCTGCGGCAGGCGATTCAGGAAGGGGTCGATAGCGGTCCGCCCCAGCCATGGGATTTCGAGGCCTTTCGCCGTGAAATGCGTGCAAATTACAAGGGCGCTGCGTGACTCAATTCCGCCTGGCGCCCGCAGCGCAGCGCGATCTGACCGACATCTGGCTTTATACCGCCGACAATTGGGGCGTCGACCAAGCCGATTTCTATGACCAGCAAATCGAAGACGATCTGGCGAGTGTCGCCGCCGGAACCCGCATCGCGCAGAGGATCGACGATTTCTGGAAAATTCGCTCCGGCCATCACTTATGCATTTTCGACCGACTGAAGGACGGCAGCCTGTGGGTCATCCGTATCTTGCATGAGCGGATGGATGTTAATGAGCAGTTGGGGGAGTGGGAACACAACATAAAGTAAAGGACTATCCCTGACTTCTGCACTGGAGATAGCTAACTTCGGCCTGCTCAACGACTGCA
>Ga0105044_10011917_pt1 | contig 11826 bp, 9 predicted proteins | sample MAT01_FD_78092 | JGI IMG/M metagenome (GOLD analysis project Ga0105044, IMG submission 78092) | Freshwater microbial communities from Lake Fryxell liftoff mats and glacier meltwater in Antarctica - MAT-01 | ecosystem: Environmental > Aquatic > Freshwater > Ice > Liftoff microbial mat | place...
ATCATCTCGCGCAATTGCATGTGCTGCGGCACGAAATGCCACGGGTAGCCGATGACGAGCGGCGCGCCGTTCTGCTCGGCCAATGCTTGCAGCGCGCGCGCCTCGCTGGCCTTCAACACCATCGGCTTCTCCAGCATCAGGCCAATCTTGCGCTCCAACACCTGTTTGGCCACCGGAAAATGCGCGGCGTGATTGGTGGCCACGACCAGGCCATCGAGATGCTCCTTGTCCAGCATCTCGCCCACATCGGTGTAGCGCCGCTCCACCCCATATTTGTCGGCCGCGGCCTTGAGCTTGTCGGGGTTGAGGTCGGCCAGCGCCACCGCCTCCACTTTGTCGTAGGTCGTCAGCGAGGGCAGATGCGCCTGGGTGCTCCACCAGCCGGCCCCGACGATGCCGATGCGGGCACGTTTTGAGTCTTGTTTTGGCATCGATTTGTTGCTGGTTGCTGGTTGCTGGTTGCTGGTTGCTGGTGAGGATGACCAGCAACCAGCAACCAGCCACTAATACGAATACTTCTTCACCACCGCCTCGTCCACCTCGACACCCAAACCGGGCCGATCCGGCACCGCCACATAGCCGTCCTTCTGCTCAAACGGCTCCTTCACCAACTCGTGTTGCATCGGGTTTTTGTAGGGCTTGAGCTCGATGACGATGTGGTTGGGGGTGGCGGCGGCGAGGTGCACGCTGGCGGCCGTGATGATGGCGCTGCTCCAGGCGTGGGCGTTGATGTAGCGATTCTCGTGCGCGGTCATCTCCTGCACTTTCCAGTAGCCGGTGATACCCTCCGAGCGGCCTGGGTCGATCATGTAAATATCGGCCACACCGGACTTGATCATGCGATAAAAATCGTTGGGCGTCCACAGGTCTTCGCCGGTGCAAATCTGAGTACCGATGGCGGCGCGCAATTGGGCATAGCCATCCCAGTCCCAGGTGCGCAGTGGGTCCTCGAACCAGCGAATGCCGATCTCCTCGTAGGCGCGGCCGAGCCGGATGGCCGCCATGACGTCCATGCGCACGGTGTGGCCGTAGTCGACCATGAAATCGACATTGGGGCCGGCTGCCTCGCGCACCGCTTTGGTGAAGGCGATGTCGCGCTTGTGGTCGAAGCCGAGATTGGCATCGCCCTTTTTGCCAAAGCCGCATTTGATGGCCGTGAAGCCCTGCTTGGCATACTCGGCCAGCTCATCGGCCATGTCGGTGATCGACGACTTGGACGGATGGGTGCTGACGCAGGCGCGCAGTTTATTGGTGAGCTTGCCGCCCAGCAATTGATGCACTGGCACATTCAGCGCCTTACCCTTCAAATCCCACATCGCGATATCCAGCGCGCTGACGGCGAATGAGGCAATGCCGCCGTGGCCGTACCACCAACAATGCTCCTTCATCGCCAGCCAGATGGCATAGGTGTCGCGCGGGTCGCGGCCCAGCAACAGCGGCCGCATACCCTCCTCGACGATGATCTTGGCCGCGCGCGAGGCTTCCTGCCACATGGTGATGGCCTCGCCCCAGCCGACAAGGCCGTCATCGGTCTCGACGCGCACCAGCATGATGTGCCGAATGTTGTTGTGGTCGTTGGGTTCGGGATAGCGAAGGGGGAAGGCTTCAACTTTTGTGATCTTCATGCTTTGGGGAGAGATTGGGAGAAGTCAGATATCAGATGTCAGATGTCAGACCGGAATTGCGAATCCCTCTTAATCTGACTTCTGATATCTGACTTCTGATTTCTTCTACGGCATCAACGCCCCGCCGTTCACATCCAGGATCGCGCCAGTCATATACGACGCAGAATCAGAGCTGAGAAAGGTGATAACGCGGGCGACTTCGGCTGGATCGGCCAGGCGATGCAGCGGCACATTTTGAATGGTTTCTTTGAGCGAGGCCTCGGATAGATTCGCCATCAGACGCGTCTCGACACTGCCCGGCGCGATGCAATTGACGATGATGTTGTGCGGGGCAAAGTGCCGGCCAAAGGCCTTGGTCATCGACATGACGCCGGCTTTGGTGGCACTGTAGACCGTGGCAGCATACATGCCGCCGGTGCGGCCACCCACCGAGCTCACATTGACGATGCGGCCCCACTTGTTGGGTTTCATGGCGTTGCCGGCCGCGCGCGAGAGAAAGAACACCGACTTCAAGTTAATCGCGATGATCTTGTCGAACATCGCCTCGGTCATGTCGTCGATGGGAATGCGCGGGCAAATGGCGGCGTTGTTGACGAGGATATCGAGCCGGCCAAAGTGTTGCACGGCCGTGTTCACCAGCGTGTCGAGCTCGGGCAAATTGGAGACATCAACGCACAGGGCGAGCGCATGGCCGCCGGCTTTGGTAATCTCGCCGGCCACCTGCTTCACCAACGGCAAATCGATATCACACATTACGACTTTGGCACCTTGAGAGGCCAACTCGCGGGCCGTGGCCGCGCCCAGGCCCTGGGCCGCGCCGGTCACAATCGCTACACGATCTTGAAGCTGCATAGTCATCTTCTTGGAATGAATTGATTTGGTAAATGATTCGGATTCGGATTTTGGACAGAATGACAGAATTGACCAAATGGGTTGTACGCTGCACATCCACTGGTTAGTTCATTTTGTCATTCTGTCCAAAATCTTTCAGCCGTTCCAGAACCTTAGCCTTTGATGCCGGAGAGCGCAATGCCTTGCACGTAATATTTCTGGCCGATGATGAAGGCAATGAGCACCGGCAGCGTGCTGATGACGACGCCGGCCATCATCACCGGCCAGTTGCCCAACCCTTGATATTCAGCGCGGAATTGCAACAGACCCACCGTGATCGTCTTCATGTCTTTGCTTTGCAAAAAGATGAGCGCGCCCAGAAACTCGTTCCAGGAGCCGAGGAAGGTGAAGATGCCGAGGGTGGCCAGCACCGGCTTGGCCAGCGGCAGCGAAATCTGGCTGTAGATGCGAAACCAGCTGCAGCCGTCGATCTTGGCGGCGTCTTCCAGCTCGGGCGGCTGCGAGAGATAGAACTGCCGGAATAGAAACGTGCCCCACGCGCTGGTCAGGCCGGGCAGAATCAGCGCCCACGGCGTGTCCACCAAACCAAAGCTATTCATGGAGATGAAGATTGGAATGATGGTGACGTGGGCCGGGATCATGAGTGTGGCGATGTAGACCAGGAATAATGCTTCACGGCCGGGAAAACGCATACGGGCAAAGGTGAAGCCGGCCAGCGAACAGGTGATGAGCTGACCCAGGGTCACCAACACGGCGATGCGCAACGAGTTGAAGAACCAGGTGCCAAACGGCACAATCGTCAACGCGTCGGAATAGTTCTTCCACACGAAGGGATTGGGAAGCCATTGCGGCGGGAAGGTAAACACCTGATCGAGCTGTTTGAGCGAGGTGCTGACCATCCAGATAAACGGCACCAGCATGATGATGGCCCCGCCGGCCACCAGCACGTGCAACACCCCCGAGCGCAAGATGGATTTGGCTTGAGTGGCCGCGCTTTTGCGATGGGTGTGCTGGGTATGCGGGGCGAGGGCCGGATTTACCGGTGTGGTCGTTTGCATATCTTTTTATTCCTCACCAAACACCCAACGGCGGCGGTAGTACCACTGAATGATCGTCGCGACCATCAGGAACGCGAACATGACATAGGCAATCGCCGCCGCATAACCCATCTTGAAGAACTGGAAGCCGTTTTGGTAGAGGTAGTGCGCGATCACCGATGTGGCGCGCGCCGGCCCGCCCTGCGTCAGCACGTAGATCTGATCGAACGATTGAAACGAGCCGATGACGGACAAGACAATAATAAAAAACGTTGTCGGCGAAATCAACGGCATGGTGACTTTCCAGAAGCGCTGCCAACTGTTGGCCCCATCGATCATGGCGCTTTCATACAGTGAGTCCGGCACACTTTGCAGCGCCGCCAGGTAGAGCACCACGCTATAGCCGACGTTCTTCCAGATGCTGAGCAGGATGACGGCGGGCATGGACCAGGTGGTCGAGAACAACCAGTTCGGCCCTTGAATGCCAACCAGTTTTAGCAGCGAGTTGAACACACCCCACTCCGGCTGGTACATCCACTGCCACACCATCGAAACCGCGATGGACGACGTGACAACGGGCACAAAATACACCGAGCGATACACCGTATTGAAGCGCAATTTTTGATTGAGCGCGACCGCAATCAGCAGCCCCAATGCGGTTTGAAACGGAATGACGCCGGCGGTGTAATAGAACGTGTTGCCCAACACCTTGATAAAGGTCTTATCGCTCAGCAGTGCGATGTAGTTGTCCAGGCCGATGAACTTCATCGGCGTCTGAATCGTCCACTCGTTCAGGCTATAGAAAAAACTGGCGAAGACTGGATAGATCGTGAAGGCGGTAAACAGCACCAAATTGGGCAGCAGGAAGAGATAGGCCCATTTGGCCTCGTGCCATCTGAGGCTGCGAAAGAATGCCTGACTGCGCGAACGCGGGGGCTGAGCTATATTTTTAGGCTGGGCAAGCGCCATTCCGTCTCTCTTGCCGGCACGACCCAGATCGTATTCTGATTGCCTGCGCACACCCGTTCACCACCACGAACAGTGAACGGGCTGGATCATGCCGCGCGAATCTCACTGACTGATTCAACTGAAAGTTGATACTGCTCGCCGGATTGGCCGGGGCTTCGCCACACAGCGAAGCCCCGGCCAAGTCCATTCACTATTTGCTGGTCGCTTCCTTGATGGCTTCATCGGCTCGCGTCTTCAACGATGCCAATGCATCTTTGACCGTGGCCTCACCCACCAATATCTTTTGGGTTTCTTCAGTCCAAATGCTATCGATCTTCTGCCAATTTGGCAACAAGGTTCCGGGCACCGCCTTGCTCAGCTCATCCAACACCACCTGCGCGCGAGTTGGCGGCTTGCCAGCTTTGATCGGAGCCAGCCAGGCCTCGGCCGAAACCTTCTTCAAAGCCGGGATCGAGTAACCCGAAGCACCATACACATTCGACTGCCAGTCGGGTTGGCCGCAAATCCACTTTTGAATCTTCCACGCGCCGTCGGCCACGTTGGTCTTGGCATAGGTGATGTAGGTGCCGCCATGCGTAATCACATTGTGACCCTTGGGGCCGGTGGGGAACGGCGCAATGTCCCAGTTGAACTTCACTGCATCGCGGTTGCTGGGAATCTCCCATTGGCCAGACACGTACATGGCACCTTTGCCCAACACGAACAAGTTCACGTCGGTTGCGCCACCCGGTGCCGGGGCAACTTTGTCCTTCAGCGACATGTCCACGATCATCTGCACGGTCTTCTCGGCATCGTCGCCCACCAGAGTCCATTCGGTGCGGTCGGCATTGACCATGTTTACGCCCGCGCTCAGCGACCATGGCTCAAATTGCCAACCAGAAATCGGTGGCATGCGCGCAAACCCGAAGGTTCCGGCGGCCGGGTCGGTCAACTTCTTGGCCGCGTTCATCATGTCGTCCCAGGTCCAGGTGTCCGAGGGCACGTCAACCTTGGCCGCGTCGAACGCATCCTTGTTGTAGTAGAACACCATCACTGAGGCGTCGTACGGCAGGCCCCAATATTTGCCTTCAAACATACAGCTACCCAGGATGGCGTCCACTAGGTCTTCGGGCTTCAAATCAGGGTCCGACTTGAGGTTCTCGGTGCGGTCATACAGGCTGCCCTGGCGGTACCAGTCATACATGTCAAACGAGCGCAGGTTCACCACATCCGGCAACGTCGACGAGGCCAGCATGACGTTCAACCGATCGTAGTAGCCTTCGGTCAGGTCTTCGTGATCGATTTTCACATCGGGGTTGGCCGCGGCAAAATTTTGCAGCGACTTCTCGATGAACGGGGCCATGGTTGCGCCATGCGTCGTCAGCAGGCGCACGGTGGTCTGGCCGGCGGCGGCAGGAGCCGTGGTGGGCGCGTCACCTGCGGCGGCGGTGCTGCCAGCGGCTGGGGCGGCCGCCGGAGCAGGCGGTGCGCAGGCGGCCAATGCACCTGCCGCACCCACGATGGCGCTGGTTCTGAGGAAATTTCGGCGGGAGACTAATTTGCGATCCATTTTTTGACTCTCCTTCTAAAGATCAAAATTGCTAGGCACCCACCCGTTGGACATCCAACAGGCGGATACGCTATGTGCGCTGACTCGAGCATCGCGGGCGGTCTAACGCGATCGCGCGAGAGACTGGGTTTGGGTCGACGCCACATCGCTTTTCAGATATGAAGTTGCGTCTACATTGAAAGAGCGAACTACTCTGGGATTCTAGTCATCCCATGCACCAAAGTCAATTTTATATATAATTTGCCAGCTATTCCGCATCACAATCCCGCTACACACACAAATAGCTGGGCCAGACTGTGGCGGATTGTATACATAGACCCATTACAGAGAACAAAGAATCAGTTTCTTGAAAAACTCACTTTGGCCTAAGATAGGCCAGTGCTTCCGCCAAGTGGGTCGGCAAAAGATCTTTCACACCGCATCATGAATTTTTTGTCGAGCTATTTAGGCGGAGGCGTAAAAAAGACTAAAGCATTGGAGGTTTAGCATCTTGGCAGGACGACTTAGCGGACATGTAGCGATTGTGACCGGCGCGGCACGTGGCATTGGGGCCACCTGTGCCGAGCTTTTTGTGCGCGAAGGGGCTCGGGTTGCGGTGTGGGATACCAACGAGGAACGTGGGCAGGCCCTGGCACAAACCTTGAACGCCAGCACCGGCACCAGCCTTCAGCCACAGGTCATCTTTTCGCGCTGCGATGTGGTGAATTCGGACGACATTGCCGCAGCCACGGCGCGCGTGGTGTCGACCCTTGGCGCGCCGACGGTGTTGGTCAACAACGCCGGCATCGCCATCGTCGGCGACGTAGAGGAGATCTCCGAAGCCGAGTGGGATCGCCAGTTCGCCGTCAACGTCAAGAGCATCTATCTCGTCTCGCGCCAGGTGATCCCACACATGCGCCGGACCGGCGGCGGCTCCATCATCAATATGGCCAGCGAGTCGGCATTTGTAGGCTTCCCCATGCACCCAGCCTACTGCGCATCCAAGGCCGCCGTCGTTCACCTCACCCGCTGCATGGCCGTGCGTTATGCGGCCGAGCACATCCGGGTGAATGCGCTCTGCCCCGGCACCATCAATACCGAGATGTATCAGGGTTTCCTGGCCCAGCAAAGCGATCCTGAGGCGGTGAATGCCGAGATCAAACGCATGCACCCGCTCGGCATCGGCCAGCCCGAGGACATTGGCTGGGCAGCGGTATATCTGGCCTCCAACGAATCGCGCTATACCACCGGCACGCCGATGCTGGTCGAGGGCGGCATCACTTCACTTTAGTCATGCGGCACAGTGCGCCAGCGTTCATCCTCTGACGCTTGTGTCGCGTGGGTTCAATTGGGCTGCAACGCCGCCACTTCACGGTCCCAGGTGCCGGCGATGGGAGTTGCATATTCATTCACGCCGCCGCTGGCCTCGGGGCCGGTGATGTGGATGAGGTCTTTGCGCGGCCCAAACCCAACCCGATCTGGCACGAAGTCGGTGCGCAAAAAGTGATAGGCCAGGCCGGCGCGCTCGGCATCACTCTGGTTGGCCTTGGTGCAATGCGGCACGCCGTAGTTGAAGAACAACGCCCCACCCGCCGGCATCTCCACCGCCACGGCCTTGTTCTCATCCGCCCGCATGGCAATGTGGTGATCGCTGCTCAAGTCCCGCTCGTGTGAAAACGTCTCGCGGAATACACCCGGAATCATGTGCATGGTGCCGTTTTGCAGCGTGGCCTTGTGCAGCGCAATCCACATGCCCACCCCCTTGGTCGGGTCGCTAATTTTGAAGTAGGCGTTATCGACATGCCACTGCGTGCCAGCGCCGCTTTGCGCCGGCTTCAGGAAGATCTGGTCGAGGTAGCGCACATATGGGTCGCCGATAAGCTGGCTGATGACCGAGCGAACCTTCCCGGCAAACGGCAGCGCTCGAAACAGCGTGCTCTTGTCGTTGAGCGGAATGATCTGGTAGTTGATTCTGGATCGTGAGTGCGACGTGCCGTCACCGTCGGTGGCCACATTGTGGCCCAGGCCTTCACGCTTGAAGCGCTCCAGCTCGGCCACCATGGCAGCCACTTCTCGTGCATCAAAAAAGTCGGGGAGGGCAAAGTAGCCCTGGGCTTGGTACTCGCGCAGCTGGTCCTGAGTCAGGGGGTAAGTTAAGGTTTCCATCGCGGCTTATTATAGGAAGTGCCGCACTGAATGGGATTGAAGTGGAATGGAAGCTTCAGCCGACGCTTGCGCCTGCCCGTAACCAGGCGCAAGCGCCGGCTGAAGCCTTCATTCCAATGCGCAGAGCTCACCCTTCGCCTCCGCAAGATTCTTGCCTCTGTTATCACGACCATCGCACTGCATACAATCTATTGTGGAATATTGCTTAGGATTTCGCCACAATCGGATCAAAGTCGGCGCGGAATTTTGGTTACTGGACGACCATCACTAGAGGGAGATCAACGTTCATGAGCGCTGCCAGTCGTTAGGGTCGGCACGCTTTTTGCATTATGGCCAGCTTTTCGCGCACGGTGTTGCGCAATTCCGCATTCGGCTTGGTCGCGCAGTTCGCGACCAAGATTGCATCGTTCGCGTTCAACATTCTGGTCATACGCCAGTTGGGGCCGGAATTGTTCGGCCAATACAGCGCCGTCAACGCCTTTGGTGCGACCTTTATTTTCATGGCCGATCTGGGCCTGAGCATTTACGCGGTTCGCCAGATTGCGACGAACCGGGACTTGCCGGGTGGGGCCGAGCGAAACGCCCAGTTCAACGGCAACCTGCTGGCCCTGCGGCTGGTGCTGTCGCTGGTCGCGTCGGCCATCATGCTCATCTTTGCCACCCTCACCGGCCGGCCCACCACCATGTTGATCGGTCTGGGGCTGGTCGCGGTGTCGTGGGTGCTGTATGCCTTTCAGGGCAGCTATGCCGCCATGCTGAGCGGCTTTGAACGGCTGGATGTCAGTTCGCGCGCGCAAATCATTTATCAGCTCCTATTTGTGGGGTTGGGCGTCGTTGTTGTGCTGGTGCTGGGTCTGGGCTATGTCGCGCTCATCGTCGCCAACGTCATCAGCATCACGTTGTTAACCTGGCTGTGCTGGCGCGGCATTCGCGGCCTGGATATCAAAATCGGCCGGCCCAATCCTGCCCAGTGGCCGGGCATCATTCGCGCCTGTATCCCCTTTGGCATCGTCACTCTGTCCCTGGGTCTGTCTTACAAGTTCGACAGCGTGCTGCTCAACCTGACCCGCAGCGATGCCGAGACCGGCTATTACGGCGCGGCCTACAACCTGGTTTTCTCGGCCTTGGTGTTCTCGAATGTGCTCAACACCTCGCTGTTTCCATCGCTCACCCGCCACGCGGTCACCTCGCCCAGCGAGCTGCCGCGCATCTATGAGCGGGCCATGCGCTACCTACTCATGGTGTCGATTCCCATCGCCGTGGCCGTGTGGGCGCTGTCGGAACAACTGGTGCCGTTTCTATTCAAGGCCCAGTTTGCCCCCGCCGTCGACGCCCTGCGCATCCTGATCTGGGTGGTGCCGTTCATGTATCTGTCCGAGTTTTTGGGCTACGTCGTGCTCATCAGCGGCAACGAGAAGAAAGTCGCCCGCTCAATCGGCATCAGCACCGTGCTCAATATCAGCTTCAACCTGTTTCTGGTGCCGCGCTTTGGCTATGTCATTGCCGCGGCCATGACCGTGTTCACCGAAATGGTGTTGGTGGGGCAATACGCCTATATCCTGCGCAAGCTGCTTAGTCAGATGAACTGGGGCAACGCTTTGTTGCGGCCCTTGTTGGCCGCAGTGCTGATGGGCGGCACCTTATTACTGGTGCGCTCGATGGTTCCCTGGTTTGTCAGCGCGGCATTGGGCACGGTCATCTACGTTGCCTTGCTATTACTATTGGGTGTGGTGGGCAAAGATGAATTGCGTTTTGTGCAAAGCCTGCGCAAAAAGGAGGCACCGGCTGTATAAGTCGTTAGTTATTAGTGGTTAGTTTTTAGTCGACTAAGAACTAACCACTAATAACTAATAACTCATCTCCCCCCTCATGAAAATCGTTCTGCCCGTTCACCACTTTCTGCCGCGCCACAGCGCCGGAGCCGAGCTGTATACCTATCGGCTGGCCAAGTGGCTGCGCGAGCACGGCCACACCGTCGAGGTTGTGGCGGTGGAATCGATCAACGAAGGCCGGCCCGACCAGCTCACCGTTGTCAGCGATACCTATGACGGCATTCCCGTGCATCGCCTCAGCTTCGATATTTTCAAGGCTCCCAAGCGCCGCGTGTGGGATTTCGACAACCCGCTGTATCAAACCTGGTTTGAAGACTATTGGCAGCGCACCAGGCCCGATCTGGCCCATTTTCAGGCCGGCTACCTGCTGGGCGCAGCTCCATTGCAAGCCGCCGCAGCGTGCAATGTGCCGGTGGTGCTGACCCTGCACGATTACTGGTTTCTGTGCCCGCGCATTACGCTCCTGCGCAGCAACGGCGAGCTGTGTGAGCACATTCCCGACAACCCGGCCGGGTGTGCGTGGTGCCAGGCGGCCGAGCGCCCGGCCTACCGACATCTGGACGAGGTGACCGGTCATCTGGCTGGCAAGCTGGCCCAGGCCACCGTGTTGCAGGCCAGTGGCCGGCGCATGGCCCATCGTCGCGAGGTGATGGCACACGCGCTCACCATTCCGCGCCGGGTGATCGCGCCCTCACACTTTCTGGCCAGCCGATTTGTAGATAGGGTGCCGGCCGAGCGATTGGTTGTGTGCAACTACGGGCTCGATCTGGCCCCATTTCAACAGGTGACCCATGTGGGGCCGGCGAACAAAACCCGGCCGCTGCGCATTGGCTACATCGGACAGATGGCCGAGCACAAGGGCGTGCATCTGTTGGTCGAGGCCTTTCGCAGCCTGCCCTTAAATTCATCGAACGCCTCTGAGACTGCACAACCCATCGAGCTGCATCTGTATGGCAATCTGGAGGCATTCCCGGCCTACACCGAGCGCCTGAAAACGCTGGCAGCAGGGGATGCGCGCATCACCTTTCATGGCCGGTTTCAAAACACGCGAGTGGCCGAAATTCTGTCCGAGTTGGATGTCAGTGTCGCGCCCTCGACCTGGTACGAAAACCAGCCCCTGGCTATTTTGGAGGCCCGAGCCGCCGGCACCCCCGTCATCACCTCACGGCTGGGCGGTATGGCCGAGTTGATTGAGCATGAGGTGAACGGCCTGCACTTTAACCCGGACGATGCCGTGGATCTGGCCCAGCAATTGCGCCGGCTGATAGACGATCCCGCCCTGCTAGCCCGATTGCAGACCGGGGCCGCCCATAGCACGCCGCGCAGCATTGACGATGAGATGACCCAACTGACTCATCTTTATGAACAAGTTATTACTCAATCCTTTGAGCCAGTCCCTCAGTCCTGAGAAGGTGACGATGACAAACCAAAGATCGATGCCGGCCTAAATCATTTAAATGACACTATTTGGCAACAAGTGCCAGATACATCGTTTCTTTGAGCGATGAGCTGAGCGATTGACTTGAATAGGATGTCTTCATCGGTAACTTTTTAGTTGCTTTATGGCTTGCTTGATATACGAGTCGACATAAAAGCACGAAAACTGTATTCATGGACACGTATACTCATTACAGGTGCCGCCGGCTTTATTGGCTTTCATCTGGCTCAATCCCTGCTCCTGTTGGGGTTCAACATCGTCGGGGTGGATAACCTCTCCGACTACTATAGACCTCCTGCAAAATAGGGTCACACCTGTTGTCGTAGGGGCGACCGGCGGTCGCCCCATAGGCACGAAAATAAGGATTTCTCAACGTCTC
>Ga0105044_10011920_pt1 | contig 11824 bp, 8 predicted proteins | sample MAT01_FD_78092 | JGI IMG/M metagenome (GOLD analysis project Ga0105044, IMG submission 78092) | Freshwater microbial communities from Lake Fryxell liftoff mats and glacier meltwater in Antarctica - MAT-01 | ecosystem: Environmental > Aquatic > Freshwater > Ice > Liftoff microbial mat | place...
CAAAATTGCCGAACGCATGATGCAGTCGAAAAACTCGATCGCGATGTTGACCAGCTTTAACGAGGTCAACATGAAAGCGGTGATGGATACCCGCAAAAAATACGCCGAAGCGTTTGAGAAAGCGCATGGCGTCAAGCTTGGCTTCATGAGCTTTTTCGTTAAAGCCTGCACCGAAGCGCTGAAAATGTACCCGATCGTCAATGCCAGCGTGGAAGGCAGTGACATTGTTTATCACGCCTATCACGACATCGGCGTTGCAGTTGCCACCGAAAAAGGTCTGGTGGTTCCGGTGTTACGCAATACCGCATCGCAAAGTTTGGCGGACATTGAGCGCAACATTGGCACCTTCGCCAAACAAGCGCGCGAAGGCGGTTTACAGTTAGACGATCTGCAGGGCGGCACTTTCACGATCACCAACGGCGGCGTATTCGGCAGCTTGTTCTCCACGCCGATCGTCAACCCGCCGCAAAGCGCCATTTTCGGCATGCACACCATCAAAGAACGCGCGATTGTCGAAAACGGTGCCGTGATCGCCGCACCGATGATGTTCGTTGCCATTAGTTATGACCACCGCATTATTGATGGCAAAGACGCCGTGCAATTCTTAGTGGCAGTGAAGAACTATCTGGAAGATCCGGTGCGGTTGATGTTGCATATTTGATCTAAAGAAGTTGTTTTGAGTGTTTTGCTAAGGCAAAACGCAAGGCGGCCCGAGGTTTTTAGCTCGGGCCGCTGGCTTTTTGATAACGCCACTAAGCCTAATTATTACACCGCACCGGTATGCGCATAATGGCATCACCGCTGGGGCGAACGGGGCCAGCGATGCTTGGCATTTCCGAAAGTTTTGAAGCATCCGTTTGTCCGCCGGTTTTGACGGGAATTTTGGCCAGCGATTCCGCCGCTGCTTCGTCACCCAATTCCGCCGCCAAGCTGTAATAGCTGCGGGCTTTGCTGGCGTCTGCTTCGATTTCACCAATGCCGCTGGCATATATGTCGCCCAGCCAGGTCAAAATCGGGCGAAAGCGATCTAATTTAACGCTGCGGGCTTTGGCTTGCTCAAACAGTTGTTCCGCGCGCCGCACGCGCTCAGGCCAGGCTTTCGATGACCACTCTGGTGCGGAATTGAAGCTCAAACTGCGCACTAAGACTTCGGCATAAACCAGTTGCGCAATGGCCGAGGGCGGTGCAGTTTTGCCCTCCGCATACTGGCGCACAGACGCACGCTGCGCTGCACCTAGATAATTTTTAGCATCAAAGCCGCCCGGGTAGAATTCGTCATCGATACTTGCCTGATCCTCAGACTGAAAATTCAGCACGGGTTCCGGCGCGGCTGGCATGGTGCAGTAACTTACAAACATTTGCGGGTCATCTAAATCCATGTCTAGTGTAGAACCAAGCGCGTAAATCAATTTGGCTGTCGCTGCGGTTTCGCCTAAATAATCAAACGAACTATGGGAAAAACGCCAATTGGCAGCTTCGCGCACGAATACCAAACCTGCACCGGAGTATTCCTTCCCTGCCAGCAGCGGCACCCAAGCGATATCGCCAACCACCGAAACTTCGCCTGGCTTGAGTGATTTTAGTGCCAGTCGCAGCGGATCTGACTGGTTCGCTTGACAGCTCGCGGTATAGACATCGGCCAAGTCAAAGCGGCCGCGTTTGCGCAGGGCGCGAATACTAAAAAATTCTGGGTCAACTGATGGATATTCCGCTGCATTCAACTGCTCCGCATCTTGGTGTAGTGCGATGCGCTGCAGGCGGGCAAGATCCAACAGATTCGCTAAGTGCAAAATCGCCGCAGGGTCGCGCAAGACGCAGCTGGTTTCGGCGTTTAGGGCACCATTGATTTGATTCAAACTGGGCGCATCGTTTGCGTAGACGAAATTGCTGCCTAAGGCAAATAGATAACAAAGCAAACGCTTCATTTTGCTACTCCTCCAACGTCGTCAACCGACCCTGCTAAAACGTCATCTAGCGCCACGTCTAACTCGCTCTGCAAAAACATTGACTCAAGATAAGGCCCGGCGCCGCCAACAACGACTTCTCTGAGCTCCTCGGTGCCCGCCCTGTGCTGCTGGTCGGTGCTTGACGTTTCCTGCGCCTGCGCGCCTTCCATAGCAACCAGCATGACCGCTACCGGCAAAAGCCGCACATAGCGCACACAAAGTTGCGCGCCACCGGCCAAAAGTTTTTGCTGTGCACCTGCTGTTAGCGCCGATAAATTATGCACGTCTTTCTGGCAGCTGCTACAAAATGCAGATTTTTGGCCTTTCGCAAACGTCGGCGGCGTGCTGCAAGGGCTGTCAACGCGTGGGCAGAGTCTGGAAGTGCTGTTCGCCATATTAAAATTCCTCACTCAGATAATCGGTGTTGAGAGGTTCGTCGGCGTCGTCAAGCTCACTTTCTAAAAACATCGGCTCCAACCGCACGGTGCCTTGGACCGAGATCAAACGGCCTAAGATTTGCTCACTCACCATCTCACGGCTGGAATGCATCTCAGAGTCGCTTTGCGACATGGTTTTCGTAGCGTCCGCAGCATCGGCAGCAGCCACCGCAAGCAGCAAAACAGTGGCTGGCACCATGCGTACGTATCGCACACAGATATTTTCGCCGCTGCCTAAAAGTTTTCCCCGCTGCATCGGTGTTAGTGCCGACAAATTGTGTACATTTTTTTGGCAGAGATCGCAAAAACCAGTCTTTTGCCCATGGATAAACTGCGGCCCTTGTTTGCAGGGTTCACCAACCACGGGACAAGGGCTGAGCGTACGTTGGGCTGATTTCGTGTTGCTGTGCATAATGAACTCCCGAACCGTTAAATCATTCTGGCAGTAACATTTTGCCCTGTCGAGCAATCTTGCCTTCAGTTCGCAAATACTGTTAGACAACGGTGCGGTGCGGGTGCACCCACAAACCCACATGGTAAAGTCGAAGCTATTGAAGTAAGTTTTTTGCAAGCCAACCTCAGGATTTTGCAATCATTCAGTTTTGATTTATTCATACCATTCGACCAGAACCTCTATTGAGTGAAGTCGATGAGTTTGCCCCAGCATCATCGTGTTGCTTTATTCCAGCGCTTGCCATTAATGCGCGGCGGCGTTTTGCTGTTGGGTATTTTGCTGCTTATCGTTATTTACGTGATTTGGTTTGCGCCACCCGCGTACCAACCAGTGGTGCCGGCTTTGGCGGCAAACGCCCCAGAACAGGCGCATCAGTTACACAAGGGTGCGACTGACACAAATGTGCACAGCCACCCAGAGGAAGAAGTTGAGGCACTGAGTCTTCAGTCCACCAGCGTGCCATTGCTTGACGCTAGCGCGCTGCATTTTTCCGCACCGGCGATGGCAGCGCCGGAGCTTTTCGCTGGCGGCGCAACACGGGTCATTCTGGATCCCAGCTGTGACAAACGCAGCACCTTCAAGCCCGACGCTGCGCACACGCTAGAGGAAACGTTGTTCAAGGAATTTGGCATTGTTGCCAACGCCCGCATCCCCGAGGCGACACCGTTTGAGGAGCTGACGCAGTTTTACCGGATTGGTGCGGATTATTACCAGCTCAGTATTAATGCGCTGCCCGCTTCACGTCCACCGGTTTATGAGCTGAGTTGGTACCGCGCGCGCGATGCGCAAATGCTGACTCAGGTTGCCCGGCTAGCCGTTCCGCCCGCAGCGGGCGTGCTTGATGTCACTCGCGCAAGCGAGCTGTTTACGCAAATTTTGAACGACGCGCGCGCCAACCGCGCCGAACTGGGCGCGCGCCTGCTCAATGTCCATATTCCACGCGCAAGCGGTGGCACCAATAGCGATCAAGAGCTGCGTTTTATCAACGGTGCGCCGCTGCAATGGGTATTTGGTAGCGGTGTCTGTCAACTCACCAGCGATAGTAACCGTGCGCTTTGCCGCTGTTTGCCAGACGGTGAACAGCTGCGCGTGCCCGACGTCTAGTCCAATAATTTCGTGCTCCAGGCCGAATCAACGCGGCTATTAACTCTGCTGAAAAAACCCTCTGCTTAACCAACCGAAGGAAGCAATTGAAATGAAGAAACAATCCGATGTAGCCAGCACAAAATTAGCGCTCGCGTTTATTGCCGCGATCAGCTTTTCCGGCACTGCCTTAGCGCTTTGCCCATGGAATACCAGCTACGACAGTGGCCTCAATTTTTGCACGGACGCAAATAATGCTTACGGGCCGTTTACCCGCGCGATGACGAACAAATGCACAAGCGATGGCAACGGCAGCGCCTGCACCAATACCCTCAATGTTTATTACAACGGCACCAATACCACCGGTACCGCAGTGCTGGTGCAGCGCTGGGGAAAATCATTAGCGCAATCGATTCGCGGCACCGCTGATTGCCCGCTGGGCAGCACCCGAAGTGCGAATTACGATAATCGCTGCGTTGAAGCCACTAGCCAATTTGGCACCGAAGTGTATGGCGTGTTTGCGCAAAGTTGGATTGACGCCTGCCGCGCTGCACCGATTAGCGGCGGCAACGCATGCTATTTGAACCGTTGGGCGGCCTCGATTTACACCAGCGTGCGCACCAAGCTGACGCCTGCGGGGCCAAATTGGGCGCTGCCTATGCCCAACGGCTATCCAAGTTCCGATTGGTGCGTGTGCCGCAATATTGGTACTACACCGCATATCGGCTGGGATTTGGTCAACAACGCTGGCACCATGCAATCCGTCGCCGCTGAAAGTGGAAAAATCACCCGCGGCCCAACGCTCAACGGTGGCTGCGGCTGGGAATTAGAGTTGACCGATCGCTTTGGTACCGTGTGGTACTACCGACATATGAACCGGCCTAGTTTGGTCAATGGCCAAAGCGTTGCCGCCGGTGCCGCCATGGGCATCCATCGCGATTATCCATCCTCTAGCTGTGGCAGTGGCCCACACTTGCACTTGGAGCGTTTGAGTAAAGGCTATTTCAACGATAATTCAGTCAGTAAGAACTGTACCGGCACTTTAAAAAGCTGCAATTTTGACCCACGTAAAGCCTGGCCCAGCGTGCGCACTGCAGTTTATGCAGACCCGTTGAAATTGATTCAGAACGATGCCGAGGTCGACACAAAAATGCCGACCGACGAAGAAATCTCAATCAATCGCTCCTGCCGCGTAAACCCAAACAGCTATGCGAGCGTTGACACGAACCAAGCGGACGGTCGGCAAACCGTGCAAGCACTGCCAAGTTCAATCAAACTCACATTCAACATCGAACGCACACCTGAAGGCCTTAGCTTCCAGACCAGTCGTTACGCATTGAGCGCGCATTTTGTCGATAATCCGAGCAATCAATGCAGCGCCAAGGACAATTGCATAGTCGCCTGGCAGCTGGATGCGCAAGTCGCCGACGGTAGCTACCAACGCATATTCATCGACAATGCGCTGCGCAATACCGCCGCTGAGATGAGCGTTGAATCCGCCTACTGCACACCTGCTAATGCCACCGGCAAGGCGCGCGTGATATTGCAGGACAAGCTGGGCAACAAATATCAGGCGGAGTTTTAAATCGCACTTGCTGGCGACATTGATTGCACTGTTGATTGAGCTTGAAAAAACGATGTCAGAAAAATATGCGGCCCGGGGCTTTTGCCTCGGGCCGCGTCATTTTTAACCGGGTGCGCTGCGCGGCAACATCCCTCGCGCGCTAAAACTGCTGGATAAGCTCGATCTTGCCGAGTAGCGCTTACGCCTATTCCGCCAGCAACATCGGCAAATCCACCCGCGTAATCGCACCGCTGCGATAAGTTGGATCCAGCACCCGCTCCATTGGGTTGCCAGCACCGGGAATAACGGGCTTGCGATAAATACCGGGTACATTAAAGCCATCATTGACGCCGACCAGATGTGTTTCAGCTTCAAAGTGCCGCCACAGCTGGGCATTGATTTGGAACGGTGCGGCCTCGCCCGGCGCCAAACAACCCGAGCCGCTAAAGTGCGCTTTGATGCGCTCGTTGACAAAGCTGTTGACGGTTTGAAAAATGTCGTACACCGCGTTGACATTCGCTTCGGTGTAGCCTGGGTGGTGGTTGTAACTGACGCCAGTGGTGGCACTCATCGCATTGATTCGGCGTTTGAGTTCACCGCGCTGCGCTTCAAAATAACCGTTGGCGAATACATCGTGTGCCACCGCTTCCAGCAACAGGCGCTTGGCCGCCGGGCGTGAACCATTGAGGGTCAGTAATTTTGCCGTGCCAACGGCGGTACCGATTGCGTTTGCGCCGGTGCCCCAGCCGGAAAAGCCTAAATAGTTGCAGCTTTTCAATGCGCTGTCGCTGTTAAGTGCACCGTTTGGATAGCGCATATCGACAATATAAGCCTTTGCCAGACGCGCCGCTGGCAAAGCGCGAATACGCGTCATCATCGCCGCTTCTACCGACAGCGTGTTTAAGTTTTCAACCGCATCGGGTGCGCGCGATAGGACGTAGAACTCAAATGCCGCGTCGCTAGGCGTCGGTGTTACCAGCACACCGGCTTCGCTGAATTTAGCTGCTACCAGTTGTGCTGCGGTTGCACCACCGTCGTAACGCGGCTTAGCGGCTGCGTCAGTGTATTCCACATACGCCTTGATCGGTGCGCCGGCGCGCTGTGCAAAGGCAACAAAGGCTAGCTCATCACCGCCATAGCTCAGGGTGCGTTTAATTGCAGCTAAACCTGCGGCGTCCATGATGCGGTTATAGCGTGCCTGTAAATCCATGCGCAGTTCGTTATACAGCGGTGTTAGCGCAGCGTCATCGGTGTGCGTATCGCCAATGCCCCAGAGCACATCAGCGACTACAAGGTTCATTGACTTCACTAACGCAAGCGCGCTGCGCAGCTTGAACATTTCGCGCGCATGGCGAATTTTGAGTGCATTGTGTTTGGCGTCGTCGCGCGCTTTGATGCCGCCCAAGCCCATGAAGGTACCCATCAACACGACATATTGCTTTTTGGCGAGGTAAGGAACGTAGCTATCCGGGTCTTGCGCTAAACGATCAACAAACACGAATGCGGTATTTTGTCGAACCGCTACTGGCAACAGCAAATACGCGGTACGCACCATTTGGTCGGTTTGCCGACGGCCACTAAGCACGAACGGTGGCAGCGCATTTTCAGAGCGCGCGAAATCGCCCTTCTTGCTGCCGTCGCGCGAATACAGGCCCGCGCTGACGATCTCGTTTTGCTCGTTCGTCACTCCAAATAGTTCTGGGTTGCTTTTTAATAGTGACACTGCACTTGCTTGGCTGTGCGGAGTGGCGACATCGCTGGTGTCGAGTACGGCTAGAAATTGCGCCTTGCTCCAGCGGTTCGTGCTGCAAACCGCGCCAAAGCTAAGCGCGGTGCAGCGGTCGCGATAGCGCTGCGTGAACGGGCCGAGCACGGTGCCGGCCTCAAGGCAAGCCTGCGCTTGGCTGTCAAACACTGCACCGGTAGTGCAAACCGCACTGCCGCGCCATGTGGCGGCAAGTGCTGCGTTGTAGCGGCCGCTATCGCAAATCGCAGCTGCTTGACCGGAACTGATGCAGGCATTGCGCATAAGCGCGGTGGGCACCAAAAACGCTTCGTTGCTGACATCGTTTTTGCACCAACGTGCGCCTTCGCTGCCCACGGGCGCATCGACGAAGCCGCTCGGACAGCCGAAAGCCATTTGATTGCGGCTATCGCTGTATTGAATGTAGGTGCCCGCGCTACCATTCCAGTCGAAGAAATAGCTGCGGCCGCGCGTGATCTGGACTTGCTTCGGCACGGTGTTGGGGTTCCAAACCACTTCAGCGCCGGTCGCAGAAGCGACAAAACTGACGGGCACCACGATTTTATTGAGTGACACCGAGCCATTTTTCGCCAGGAAAGGTGCCGCGTCCATTTTGAAATAGCTTGCCTGCATCGCCCGCAAGGTTTTATTGCCCCACAAATAGCCCAGATGCATCGTCAAGCTCAAATCGTCGCGCACCGCGGTGATGCGCCCGATCGGCATACTTTCAAAGCGCACATCGGCGTTGAGTGCACGAAAAATGGCCGCCATTTCAACGTAGGTACGCCCACCTTTAATGAAGGGCGCTACCACTGAGTTAACTTTTTGCCCGTCAACATAAACATCAATGGCGCCAGAAGCCGCTTGAAAGCCAGCGATATCTTGTTCAATCGCTTCGCATTTTCCGGCCGGGCTGGTCGCGTTCGGGACGCAACTTTGCGCGTGCAGTTGCGTGCTAATCAACACCAGAAATAGCATCATTGTGGTCAGGGATTTCAACACGGCACAACTCCAGGATAAAGTTGAGCGAGCTTGATGCCAGCGCCACCGCGTGTATTACATAAAAACTCCGCAACATTGCGGGATTGATCGAGCAATCGCTCTACGGAGCTCTAACCAGCGGTTGCTTGCGGCGCCAAGCTGACGCGAACCACGACCTGCGCTTCACCATGGCTCAGCTGCAGCGGCCATTCAAACGCCAGAATCACGCTATTTTGCAACGCCTGGACGGCATTTTTATCGACGTCAAATAGCAGCGCAAGGCCGAGATCGGCAGTTTGCCAAAGGGCTTTAATCCCGCTCAAATGTTTGCGCAATCGCTCAGCGCTGGCGCGCAATAGCTCGGCCGGTGCCACCTCGGTTTGCGCTTGAATCGCAACGTTAACCACTACGGCTAAACGATCTTTGGCCTGCGCCCAATAGCGTTCTAAACGCAAACGTTGCGCCGCTAATTCAGTCGAATCAATCGCGTCGCTGCCGTTTGATAAAATCCCTCGCACGATAAAGGTTTCAAAGCCGACGAATTCTTTTGCAATGGCCCGGTCACGCTGCGCGATTAAGGTGAGTTTTTCACCTAAGCCATTACTAAACTTGAATTGGTGTGCGCTGGCATTGCTGGCATCAAGCCCAGCAGTTGCCTCCGAATCAATCGCCACTAGATTGACCGCGCACGCACTCAGCGGTTTATTCAATACTTCCTTAGGCAAGCGCCCAGCTAAGCGGCAAAATGCCTCATTGGCGACCCTTACAAAGCCGTCTGCATCCAGCACCCAAACCGGTTCCGGCAACTGATCAATTAGCCAGTGCATTAGGGTGCTTGCGCGTTTGGTTAACACAACGTGGTAAATGCCCAGGCGCAGCGTCCACGCGCCGCTCAAAGCCAGCATCAGTACCGGCAGCACGAATGGCACCCAAACGCCAAATAGAAACCCCAAATAACAACTGACGACCAACAGCACCAACCCAATGGCAAGGTGCAGAAAAATCTGCCGAAATGCCGTTAACGCGTGCAGGCTGATCGCAAAAATAATAGACCACACAAACATCCAGACATATTCGACCCAGTCTGACCAATCAAGCATTGGCCGCCAGCCGTATTTGCTTAGGCCAATTAACTGATCAGCGTTGAATGCATTAAGCGTGGACGGTTGGATATTCTCATCGATATCAAAAAAATGGCGTCCAAAACCCGTTTTGATCTTGGTCAAGTGCAGGTTGGCATTGTCACCGATAACGACCAACTTGCCTTTTAACTGCGCTGGATCGAACTTGCCATCCAGTATGTCAAACCAACCCAGCTCCAGAAAACCGCCCGCGTGTGAATACGGGATGTAATGTGTGCTCGCATCAGCCACTGCCGCACCAAAGTCAGCGTAGCTTTCCGACGGTGTCGCATAGCGCGTGCCGCCCACACTTAAAACGCCATTTTCGTCGGAGTTAATCGGCGTCGCGTTGGTTTGTGCTAAGTAATACTGCGCAGCTAGAAAAGGCATCGTGTTAACCCACCGAGACTCGTCTTCACTGTTAATTCCGATCAATACATTGCGATGGCGCTCGTCGATATCCATCACTTTGAACACGAAACCAATGCGCCCGGGATCGCCCGCAGATTGATAAAACGCCCGCGCTGCTGCTGTCCATTCGCTGTGCGCCTTAATTTGGGCGACAAAGACGTTTGGGTATTTTCCTATGCTTGCTAGCAACTGCTCACGCCCTGGCGGCACCGGCACATCACGCTGATTCGAAATCATCACTGCCGCCGGGCCTTGTGCTTGCACGGCGTCCAGCACCTGCGCGATCAATGCGTCACTTGCAGGATGCGAACCGGCGCGCCCCAGCTCATTGTCACGCAGTCCCACGACAATCACGTCCGGGCTAAGTCCAGGCGTACGCTGGGTTTTTTCAAACGCGTCGTAAGTCATTAGGGTCAGTGGTTCTAGATAACTATTGGCGCGTAAATAGATCAGCAGCGCGAAAGTGACGCCAAAGAAAATTAGCCCCGCGATATTTTGGCGCGAAAAATACGCACGAATTTGGTTTAAAAACGGGGCAATCAATCGCATTGTGCAACCGGCAGGCTTTGGTGCCTCAGCAGGGGTTGCGTGTGGCGTTTCATAAGCATAAGCCTAGTTCGGTTGGATTGCTTCTGCTAGGCTCAAGTTTCAACATCGTCTTGTGCAACTGTAAAGAAGTCTCTGCGTGCGGACACGGTAAAAAATGTCTCCGCGTGCGGACACGGTTAAAGAAGTCTCCGCGTGCGGACACGGTAAAGAACTCTGGCGTTTGAACATTCCAAGGCTTAAGCCTATGAACAAAAAAGTCGTTCGCGGCATGTCTAAGATTTGCGCAGTACCCTTTAAGTTTTTACAAGCGCGATTGGCGTAATGCCTTGACTACCGTGAAGGCTAGGTCAACTTGAGCAGCGTCGCAGTGTGTTCGGTAAAAAGCGGCCCCATTAGCGTCGAAGTGCGCGAGCACACCTGCGGCATCGTCAGCGAAGTGGCGAGCACCAGCCACGCTTGGCATCAGCAAATTGATGGCTTGGGCGAAAACTTGAAACGCACCGGACGCAGCGATTGCGACGGCGTGTTTTTTCCGCACGCGGCAACTTTGATCCCGGCCGGCCTGCCCATTTCATGGCGCGTGGGCTATCGCTTGAAGCGGCTGGTGGTGGAGCTGACGCCCGAATTTTTGCATGCGCAAGTGCACGAAGAAAGCGGCGCGCACTGGCCGGTTTTGAAGGAAACGCCGCCGCTGCATGATCCCTCACTTGAACACTTTTCGGCCTTGATCCAATTGGAGCTAGGCCAACGCACGCGTCCGTCAGACGCGTTTCTAATGGCGCTGGCGCAAATGCTGCGGCAACACTTCTTGCAGCGCTACACCGTAGTGCCAGAGCCTGCTGATGCTTCGCTGAGCAGCTGGTTTTTAGATCTTCGCGCTTATATAGATAAAAATCTTGAGGGCGATCTCAACGTTGAACGGCTAGCGAAAACGATCGCATGCAGCCCGCAACAGCTATCACGTTGGATGAAGCGTGACTTCGACACCACGCCGCAGCAATACGTTATTCGCTGTCGTATTGATGCCGCGAAACGAATTTTGGCTAATCCTGCGCTGCCACTGAGTGATCTGGCGCTGGCCTGTGGCTTTAGTAGTCAACCGCACTTTACCAATGCATTTAAAAAGCAAGTCGGCGTGACCCCCGGGCGATTTCGGGAGTTGCACAGTCGCTAAGTTTTTAACGTGGATGGCAATTGGGCCTGAAACCAACGCCCTGGAAGTTTGACGCGATCATGGGCGTAGCAATCCCGCACAGCGGGGTAAATTGCGAAGCGGAAACAAAGTTTCTTCAAAGTCTGACACTAATTCCAACAGCCTACAGGCCAGCCCTCAACCTACAAATCCACCTCACCGTCATCCCGGCGCAGGCCGGGAACCATTTTGAACCCCGCGCGTGTTCTGCGCCGGAAACCAATCGCCTCAGAAGCCAATCGCCTCAGAAACCAATCGCCTCAGAAACCAATGGATCCCGGCCTGCGCTGGGAGGACAATTGGACGTTCGGCGCAATAGGTTATGAAACGCTTTTAGCAATC
>Ga0105044_10011922_pt1 | contig 11823 bp, 8 predicted proteins | sample MAT01_FD_78092 | JGI IMG/M metagenome (GOLD analysis project Ga0105044, IMG submission 78092) | Freshwater microbial communities from Lake Fryxell liftoff mats and glacier meltwater in Antarctica - MAT-01 | ecosystem: Environmental > Aquatic > Freshwater > Ice > Liftoff microbial mat | place...
GAGGGAGAGAACATTTTAAGAACATCCAGTAGTAGCACCACAATCTTCGCAGACACTACAGCTTCCATTTCTTTTTAACCGCATAGAGCCACACTGAGAACATTGGTCGCCAGTGTAGCCTTGTGCTCTTGCTTCGTTTACTCTTTTGACCTTCCCGTTCCCGTTTGATTGTGTTTTTGTGGACAGAATTGAAATAGGATTCTTTTCTGCGCTCACCGCTTGAAATTGTGTTACATTTGGCTTTGTATTTACAGGTTGGTCTTGTTTTTCCGCAGCTTGAAAAACAGTTTCTATCGACTCAATTGTCGCAGGTTCAATTTGTTCAGCAGTTGTATCTACGTGTATAAAATCGGTTCTACCAAGATAATCATACCCAAGAGTTCTGAACACATAATCTAAAATTGAAGTTGCATTTTTAATTGCTTCATGTCCTTGAACTGTACCCGCCGGTTCAAACCTTGTAAAGGAAAAAGAATCTACTAATTCTTCTAATGGAACTCCATATTGAAGTGCTTTGGAAGTTAATACTGCAAAACAGTTAAGTAAACCTTTAAAACCAGCTCCTTCTTTAAACATGTCAATAAAGATTTCTCCTAACTGACCATCTTCGTATTCACCAGTTCGTAAGTACACTTTGTGTCCACCGACGGCAACTTCACGAACAAATCCATTACGTTTTTTTGGTAATCTTCTACGTTCTACATCAGAAATAACTCTTTCAATGATTTTTTCTTGGATCTCTTTTGGACCTTTCGTTTCATCTAATGAGAATTCGTCACCAAGGGTAACTATTTCGTCGATGCCATCGTAATTTGCACTATTAAGTGGTTGAGAAAGCTTAGAACCATCACGATACAAAGCATTTGCCTTAATCATATAATTCCAAGATTCTAAATACACCTTACTAACTTCTTCCACAGTCGCCTCAGACGGCATATTTACTGTTTTAGAAATTGCCCCCGAAATAAACGGTTGTGCAGCCGCCATCATACGTACGTGAGCCATATAATCTATATAGCGTCTTCCTTTTTTTCCACAACGATTAGCACAGTCGAAAACAGGTAGATGTTCATCTTTTAAGTGCGGTGCACCTTCAATTGTCATAGTACCGCAAATATAATCGTTGGCTAATTCAATATCTTCTTTTGAAAAACCTAAAGCTTTTAACATATCAAAGTTCGAATCATTCAATTGTTCTAACGAAAACCCTATTTGTGTAAAGGCTTCATCGCCAATTGTCCATTTGTTAAAAGCAAATTTAACATCAAAAACTGATTCTAATTGTTGATCGATTTTATCAATAACTTCATCGGTAAAACCACGTTCTTTTAAATTTTTTCTATTGATTTGTTTGCAACCAATTAACGACCCTGAACCTTTACAATAGCGTTCAATTTCTTCAATATGTTGTTCAGAATATCCAAGAGTTGCTAATGCTTTTCGTACTGATTGATTAACGATTTTGAAATATCCACCACCAGCAAGTTTTTTAAACTTTACTATCGCAAAATCGGGTTCAATACCAGTAGTGTCGCAATCCATTACTAAAGCAATAGTTCCAGTTGGAGCTATTACGGTAGTTTGTGCATTTCTATACCCGAATTCTTGACCTAATTCTAATGCAGCATCCCAAGATTCTTTAGCAGCAGAAAGTAAGGCAGGAGGGCATAATGATGGGGAAATTCCCATTGGAAACTTAGAAAGACCTTCGTATTCATCCTTAGTTGCATTATAGGCAGCTCTACGGTGGTTACGAATAACTCGCAACATAGATTCACTATTTTTTTCGTATTTTGGAAATGGTCCATGATCTTTTGCCATTTCAGCACTTGTTGCATAAGAAACTCCCGTTAAGATAGCTGTTAATGCACCTGAATAAGCTAATGCCTTTGGAGAATCGTAAGGAATTCCATTTATCATTAACACAGTACCTAAATTTGCATACCCTAATCCTAATGTTCTAAAGTCGTAACTTCTTTGAGCAACTTCTTTAGAAGGGAATTGAGCCATCAACACTGATATTTCTAGTACTGTTGTCCACAATCGAATAGTATGTTTATATTCATTAATGTAAAACTCACCATTTTCATGATTAAGGAAATGACCAAGGTTTACACTTGCCAAATTACAAGCCGTATCGTCTAAGAACATATATTCAGAACACGGATTCGACCCGTTAATTCTTCCATCTGCCGGACAAGTATGCCATTCGTTGATTGTTGTATCAAATTGCAAACCTGGATCTGCCGATTTCCAAGCACTCATTGAAATTTTATTCCACAAATCACGAGCTTTTACAGTTTTGTAAACTGATTTGTTTGTACGCCAAGTTAGATTCCATGGAAGATCATTTTTTACCGCTTCCATAAATTCATTAGTTACTCGTACAGAATTGTTCGAATTTTGACCTGCAACTGTATTATATGCTTCAGATTCATAATGAGTATCATACTGTGGAACATCAATATTAGTATACCCTTGTTGAACCAATGAAAGTGTACGGTCAATGTAATTCAGAGGTACGCCACGATGAGTTGCATTCTGGATTAGTAAATGAAGTTTTGTATTTGAAGAACGGTCTATTCCACCTTCTAAGGCAGCATTCATAATAGCAGGTAGAAAAGCAGAACAAATTTTAGAGCCTGAAACTAATGAAGCAACTTTTTCTTCTTCTTTGGCTTTCCATTCAATGAAATCTTCAATATCCGGATGGTCAATATCCAAAATCACCATTTTAGCGGCACGGCGAGTAGTGCCACCAGATTTGATAGCACCAGCAGCACGATCGAAGATTTTCAAGAAACTCATAACGCCTGAAGAAGTTCCACCGCCTGAAAGTTTTTCGCCTTGGCCTCGTAACATAGAGAAATTCGATCCTGTACCAGAACCATATTTGAATATACGTGCTTCACGAGTTGCCAAATCAAATATCCCACCTTCATTTACTAAATCATCAGTTACGGACTGAATAAAACAAGCATGAGGTTGGGGATGCGAGTAGGAATCTTTTGATCGTTCTAATTTGCCAGTTTTTGGATTAACAAAATAATGTCCTTGCGAACTTCCAGTAATTCCGTAAGCAAAATGAAGACCTGTATTGAACCATTGAGGTGAATTTGGTGCAATCATTTGATGCAACAATGTATATGCAATTTCATCGTAAAATGCTTGAGCGTCTTCTGGTGTATCGAAGTATTTATGTTCTTCGCCCCACCATCTCCAACAACCTGCTAAACGGTGAACTACTTGTTTTACCGAAGTTTCACCACCATTTTTATGTTTACCTTTTTCATCTAATAACGGTAAATTGTCTTCGTTATATAATGGGACTCCCGCTTTTCGGAAATACTTTTGAGCTAAAATATCGGTAGCAACTTGCGACCATTGTTCTGGAACTTCAATAGAATTCATTTCGAATACCACTGAACCATTCGTATTTCTTAAAATAGAAGAACGATTGGTGTATGTAAACATATCGTAAACATTGATACCAGAATTCGTAAAGAGACGTTTTATTTTCATTGATATATTCTTTCAATTGAAAATTTATTTTGAAAAATTTTATTTCTAAATGTAGTATTCAAACCTTAATTTCTTAAAATTGACCCACAATAAAGTGGTTTCAGATTTGAGTGTTTCAAAAATAGAGAAATTGTGATTTGTTACGAAAGAAACTTTTCCACTAATTTTCCACACTGTTATCCACATCGCCCTAAGCATAGTTATCCACACTGTTATCCACATCTAATCTACCTCTTGATAAACGAGGGATAATGGGTAAATATCTTAATCTATACCCTAAATTTAGATTAAAATTCACCAAAATTTAGATATATTTGTATTCTGAAAATTTCTATAACTTTTTGTATAGTACAGTATTTAATGCACTCTGTATATTTTATTACCAAACGTAATAAATTGAAATTAATTTCAACAATATCGAAATGATTCTACAAAGTATTTAGTTCTGAATAATTACTTTACACTAAATTTCTACAATATCGTTCATAGGCTTTATCATTTTGAGAACCGATCTATATTTTAAATTTATGCATAACATCTTTACCTTTTCAACAAGACTTTATATCTTGTTTGATAAGAAAATAGTAAATTGCATCTTTTTAGTCGTAAGTTGCGTTTCTTTAAGTGGTTGTTATTCGTTTACAGGAGGTTCTACTCCGGAACATTTAAAATCAATGTATATTGCTACGGTAACCGACAAAAGCGGTTTTGGCATAGCGATATATAGAGAAGTTTTAACTCAACAAATACAACAACGATTTAGAAATGATAATTCCTTTACGTTGCTCAATCGGAATGCTGATGCAGATTTAACTACTTCTATAGTATCTATTGTAGATGTTACTCAAGCAGTTCAGCCAGGTGAATTAGAAAAAGAACGACGAATCACGATTTCTACAGAAGTTGAATATTATGATTCAGTCAAGAAAAAGTTGATTTGGAAAAAAACTATTTCTAATTATGATGTGTATCAGATTGCAAATACACAAGTAGCCAGAAATGAAGCAATTTTACGATGTTTGGATAGAATTACTGATGATATTTTTTTGGCAGTAATTTCTGGTTGGTGATTATTTACAAAGAATAAATTTATTATTCATTAGCGGACGAGGTACGCTGACAGTATGGAAGATATTATACTACTTTTTTACTTTCTTTCTCTTTGTGTTCTATTTGCGTTTGGTCTTCATGGATTAGTTATGGTATATTATTACCATAAAACAGCTAAAATTAAACGGCCAATTTTGCCCCTACCAGAAGAAAGTAAGTTACCAGTTGTAACTGTTCAGCTTCCACTCTACAACGAATTATACGTTATCGAACGATTAATTCATGCAGTTTGTGCATTTGAATACCCAAAAAATAAATTAGAAATTCAAATCCTAGATGATTCGAACGATGAAACTGTTGAACTTTGCAAAAAGTTGACAGAACATTATCTTGCTCTAGGTTTTGACATTATACATGTTCGCCGTCCAATCCGTGAAGGATATAAAGCAGGAGCATTGAAATATGGTTTAGAATTTGCCAAAGGTGAATTCGTTGCTATTTTTGATGCAGACTTTGTTCCTAAAACAGATTTCCTTCTGAAAACACTTCCTCATTTTCAAGATGAAAAAGTTGGAATGGTTCAAACTCGTTGGGAACATTTAAACGAGGAATATTCTTTCTTAACTAAAGCACAAGCCTTAGCCCTTGATGGTCACTTTGTTATTGAACAACAAATTCGTAACAAGGCTGGTTTCTTTATTAATTTTAATGGAACTGCCGGTATTTGGCGTCGTTATTGTATTGAAGATGCTGGAAATTGGCATGCCGACACTTTAGCTGAAGATTTAGACCTTAGTTATAGAGCACAGTTACGTGGTTGGCAATTTGTGTTTTTGAACGACGTAACTTCTCCTGCTGAACTTCCTGCAGATATTAACTCCCTTAAAACTCAACAGTTTCGTTGGACAAAAGGTGCTATTGAAACTGCAAAAAAATTACTTCCGAAAGTTTGGAAAGCATCTTTACCCTTAAAAGTTAAATTAGAATGTACTGTTCATTTAACTTCAAACATTGTGTTTCCATTTATCCTTATAGTTGCAGCCTTGAATGTACCGTTAGTATTTATTAAAAATACCGTTGGTGGATACGATCAATATTTTACTATGATGTCAGTATTTGTGTTGGCGTCTATTAGTACTTTTTTGTTTTATCTTTATGCACAACGTGCAATTCATTGGGATTGGAGACAACGATTGTTGTTATTCCCAATATTTATGGCTGGTAGTATGGGGTTTGCGGTAAACAATTCAAAAGCAGTTATTGAAGCATTATTTAATAAAAAATCTGAATTTAAACGTACTCCTAAGTATCTAATCGTAAATGCTTCTGATAATTGGGGCGAGAAAAAATATGTTCAACGCAAAATTGGAAATGCAGTAATTGTTGAACTCTTGTTTGCACTTTACTTTGTCTTTGGAATTGGATTATCAATAGCGTATTTAGAAATTGCAGCTATTCCATTTCAACTTATGTTCTTAGCTGGTTTCGGATCTGTAGGATTTTTATCACTCCGCCATGCTCTTGGGAAATAATAAAATTATTATGAATAATTTACAGTGGCTTACAAAACCTTTTTTTGTTGATATTGGATTCTTAGTTATTAGAATTCTTGTTGGTGGACTAATGGTCTACCATGGTTTTCCTAAGTTTTTAGATATTACTAAAATTATTGCTGGACTTACCAAAATGGGTTTTCCATTGCCGGAATTGTTCGGGTACTTAGCAATGAGTGCTGAATTTTTTGGAGGAATGCTTTTAGTTCTCGGTTTAGCAACAAGACCTGCCTTAATTGGTATAATTGTTACAATGTCCGTCGCTTTTTTTATTGCTCATGGTGCTGATCCTTTTGGTAAAAAAGAACTTCCCTTTGTTTATTTATGCGTTTCTGTTGCTTTATTGCTAATTGGACCAGGCAAATATTCATTAGATAACATTCTACTTTCAAAAATATCTACTAAGGATTACGCATGATTTTAGCTTCTTTTTCAGATGGTTTTGGTTCTCACCGTTCTGGGTTTATAGTCGATAAATATGTTGTTGATTTACAATCTGCTTTTGAAGATTTAAAAAGCACTGTCGACTTTTCTATCGGTTGCTTTCCGGCGACAATGTTAGAATTTCTTCGCTTAGGCGATATTGGTATGAAAACAGCTCAAACAATTTCTGAATATTTTTTAGAATCATTAGACAGTTCAAAAAGTTATGTTAAATTGGTTTCCGATGTTACTCTTTTATCTCCTATTCCTAACCCACCTTCAATGAGAGATGGGTATGCTTTCCGTCAACACGTTGAAACGGCTCGTAGAAATAGAGGACTAGAGATGATTCCTGAATTTGATGAAATTCCTATTTTTTATTTTACAAATCACCAATCTGTTACCGGACCCGGTAAGGTTGATGTTCAAAAAATGCATTTAGGTAGTTTAGATTTTGAATTGGAAATCGCTATTGTTATTGGTAAAGAAGGAAGAAATATTTCAGCCAAAAATGCTGACGATTATATTGCTGGATACACAATAATGAACGATTGGTCTGCTCGTGTGCTACAAATGCATGAAATGAAATTGAATCTTGGACCTGCAAAAGGAAAAGATTTTGCAACTTCTTTAGGACCATACCTTGTAACAAAGGACGAATTAGCTTTATGTAAAGTTACAAAAAACGATCAACCAGGAGATTTTTATAATCTTACTATGAAAGCGTTTGTAAATGGTATTCACGTTTCTACAGGGAATGCTCAAGATATGAGTTGGTCGTTTGCACAAATTATTGAACGTGCAAGTTATGGCGTTACACTGTATCCTGGTGATGTTATTGGCTCAGGTACCTGCGGAACTGGTTGCTTCTTAGAATTGAACGGTTCAAAGGTTTTCGATCAACCTTGGTGGCTTAAACCAGGTGATGTTGTAGAATGCGAGATTGATCTATTAGGCAAACTGACAAATCTCATAAACTACATTGAAGTTTAGTACTTTTTCGGTTCCGGTAAAAATTAGAACGTAAATCATTTATTTGATTTGCGTTTTTTTATCTTTGAATCAGACCATAACATAAATGGTCTTCCCATTTTCCGTTCACTCGTAAATATTCGTACGAAATCCCTTCTAATAAAAACCCTACTTTCTGAAGCACCTTTATAGAGTTTTCATTTTTGGGCATCACATGCGATTCTATACGGTGTAATTGCATACCTTGAAAAACAAAACGAATAGCCTCCGTAAGAGCCTCAGTCATATATCCTTTTTTGCTATAGTCTTGATGAATATTGTATCCAAGGCGGCAATTAAGTGCATTTGCTCTACGAATATTTGAAAAAGTACATTCACCTATAATGTTTTTACATTGCGGGTCCGTTTTCAAGAAAAACCATAGTTTCAACATTGAACCAGTTTTGAAATCTCTTGTTTGTCGTTCTAAAATATAGTCAATATTCGATTTCGATAAAAAAGTAGCGTCATATTTGCCCGACCAAGGAGCGAAAAAGTCTTCATTTTCTTCGTAATATCTTCGAACTTTTTCTGTAGAAGTTTTAGTTAAAGTTTTAAGCAAAAGTCGATCTGTAGGTAATTGTACGGTCATTATAGATTTTTTTTTGAAACTATTTGCAAGGAAATAAAAAAAGTAGTATATTTGTAATTCTATACTAAAATGCAGCATTCGTCTAGCGGTTAGGACACCGCCCTTTCACGGCGGTAACACGGGTTCAATTCCCGTATGCTGTACCACAAATGTACGGAAAATTACCCTTTCTATCTCAAAAATAGTTAGGGTTTTTACGTTTAATAATCGTTTTTTTTTGAAAAATAACAAATTCTTTTCACTAAACGTCTTTACTTTTTTAACTTATCAAAAATTAAAATGGGTCTTTCAGAAACCATCGTTGATCAAGTGAGGAATGAAAATCAAATAGAAAAAAATTTGATTGATAAACTAGAAGAGCTAAAATACACCAATCGACCTGATATAGTTGATAGAAAAACGCTTGAACAGAATTTCAAAACAAAATTTGAAGCTCTAAACCGTGTTACGTTGTCTGAGAATGAATTTTCACGACTAAGGGAAGATATTATCAAATCTGATGTTTTTGAAGCTTCAAAGTTTTTACGAGAAAATCAATACTTCCAACGTGAAGACGGAACACCACTTCATTACACCTTAGTAAATAACAAAGACTGGTGCAAAAATGACTATGAAGTTACCAATCAATTACGCATCAATACTGAAAACACCCATCAACGGTACGACATCATTTTGCTTATTAATGGCTTGCCTTTAGTGCAAATTGAGTTGAAGAGACTGGACATTTCTCCCCGCAGAGCAATGCAGCAAATTGTTACTTATAAAAATGAAGCAGGCAATGGTTACGGAAATACTTTGCTTTGCTATATGCAGTTGTTTATCGTAAGTAACAAGACAAACACTTACTACTTTGCAAACAACATAAAACAGCATTTTACTTTCAATGCAGACGAACAGTTTTTACCTATATACCAACTCGCAGACGAGAACAATAAAAAAATTACACACCTTGATTTGTTCGCTGATAAATTTCTAACCAAGTGCACACTTGGCGAAATGATTAGTAAGTATATGGTTTTGGTAGAAAGCGAACAGAAATTACTCGTAATGCGACCGTATCAGATTTATGCTGTAAAAGCAATTGTTGATTGTATCCAAGATAACAGGGGCAATGGTTATATTTGGCACACCACCGGTAGCGGAAAAACATTGACTTCATTCAAAGCTTCTACCTTGCTCAAAGATAATCCTGCTATTGAAAAATGTTTGTTTGTAGTTGATCGCAAAGACCTTGACCGACAAACCCGTGAGGAATTCAATAAATTTCAGGAAGGAAGCGTAGAAGAAAATACCAATACAGAAACATTGGTAAGACGATTACTTTCTACAGATTATGCCGACAAGGTAATTGTTACTACTATTCAAAAATTAGGATTGGCTTTAGATGGATCGTATAAGAAAAATTACAAGGAACGTTTAGAGCCTTTGAGCAAAAAACGTATGGTTTTCATCTTTGACGAATGCCACCGTTCACAGTTTGGCGACAATCACAATGCCATAAAAGAGTTTTTTCAGAATGCTCAATTATTTGGTTTTACGGGTACACCTATTTTTGAAGAGAACGCTAGATATACCCAAATTGACGGAGAAGTAAAGACTAACATAACCACCAAAGATATTTTTCAAAATGAATTCCCTAAATATACCATAACACATGCCATTGAGGATAGAAATGTATTAAAATTCCGTATTGATTATTTCGAAGGCAACAAAAATCAAAATCCTGGTGAGGTTGTTACAAGACCGGCTGTAGTTGAAGCCATTTTAGACAAGCACAATGCTGCAACTAATTCCAAGCGTTTCAATGCTTTATTTGCAACGGCTTCCATCAATGATGCCATTGAATATTATCAACTATTCAAAAATATTCAAAAGGAAAAGCAAAAGGAAAATCCTGATTATTTGCCTCTAAATATTGCTTGTGTTTTTTCGCCACCATCTCAACTCATTGCAAAAGATGGTGACCAACAAAGTCAAAAAAATGCAGCAGATATAAAACAGTTACAAGAAGATTTAACGCAGGAAAAAGAAGACAACAAACAAAATCCTGTAGAAAAGAAAAAAGCATTAACAAATATTATTGCCGATTACAATACTCAATATGGCTCAAATCATTCTATCAACGAATTTGATTCCTATTACCAAGATGTGCAAAAACGTATCAAAGACCAAAAATACAGCAACAAAGACTTCCCGCACGAAAACAAAATTGACATTACCATTGTGGTAGATATGTTGTTAACAGGTTTTGATTCTAAATATTTGAATACGCTGTACGTGGGCAAAAACCTGAAATATCACGGTTTGATTCAGGCATTTTCACGTACCAACCGGGTGCTGAACGATACCAAGCCTTTCGGCAATATTTTAGATTTTCGTTCACAACAAGACTCCGTAAACGAAGCCATTGCACTTTTTTCAGGCGTAGACAATGGAAAAGCTAAAAGAATTTGGTTGGTTGACCCTGCTCCTACGGTTATTGAAGCGTACGAAATAGCGGTAGAAACGTTGGGCGTTTTTATGCAAGAACATACTTCGGTAAACGAACCACAAGAAGTTTACAATTTGAAAGGTGACGCTGCACGTATAGCATTTGTAAAAAACTTTAAGGAAGTACAACGCCTAAAAACGCAATTAGACCAATACACGGATTTAACGGAAGAACAAGAAGCCAAAATTGAAGCAATTTTACCAAATGAAAGTTTGCAAGGATTCAAAAGTTCGTATTTAGAAACTGCAAAGCAATTAAGAACGATACAGCAAAAAGATGGAGACCAAGCACCTCCCGAAATTCAGCAATTGGATTTTGAATTTGTACTTTTTGCGTCTGCCGTGATTGATTACGATTATATTATGAGTTTGATTGCGGTCAGTACGCAATATAACTCCAGCAAACAAAAAATGACCAAAGCACAAATAATTAGTTTGCTTAGTTCTCATTCGAATATGATGGATGAGCAAGAAGATTTAACCATTTTTATTGGTGAATATGTTGACTGGAGTGTCGGTCAAACAGCAGATGAGCTAAAGAAAAATTTCGAAACATTTAAAATTGAGAAAAACGAAAAAGAATTGAGCACCATTGCCCATAAACACGGTTTACAAACGGCAGACTTAAAAGCTTTTGTCGATAAAATTATGAACCGAATGATTTTTGACGGTGCCAAACTCACTGACTTATTCGCTCCTTTTGATTTGGGTTGGAGAGAACGCACTGTAAAAGAATTGGCATTGATGAAAGACCTTTTGCCTCAATTGAAAAAATTAGCCCAAGGGCGTGACATATCAGGATTAGCAAGGTATGAGAAACAAGACAAATAAATTGATTCCCGAATTGCGTTTTCCTGAATTTAAGAATGAGGGGGAGTGGGAGAATAAAGAATTGGGCGAATTACTAGATTATATTCAACCCACAGAGTATTTAGTAAATAGTACTGCTTATGATGTTAAATATAAAACCCCTGTTCTGACGGCAGGCAAAACATTTATTTTAGGTTACACTAATGAAAGTGAAGGAGTTTTTGAAAATAATCTACCTGTAATTATTTTTGACAGAAGAAGGTCTTAAAAACTCTTCCGCTAAACTTGTAAACAAAGGTGATTTACTTGTCGCATTATATGGTGCAAACAGTGGAGATTCAGCAATTTCAAAAATTAATGGAGCAATTAATC
>Ga0105044_10011923_pt1 | contig 11823 bp, 12 predicted proteins | sample MAT01_FD_78092 | JGI IMG/M metagenome (GOLD analysis project Ga0105044, IMG submission 78092) | Freshwater microbial communities from Lake Fryxell liftoff mats and glacier meltwater in Antarctica - MAT-01 | ecosystem: Environmental > Aquatic > Freshwater > Ice > Liftoff microbial mat | place...
CAGGATCGGCAAACCCGCCCGCTCGACCACGACGACCCGCAAACCGTTGGGCAGTGTTTTCTCCACCGGCTCCGGCAGCCTGAGCGCACGCGGCTCGCCGGCCGGCGGTGGCATCTGAATGGCCGCGTCCTCGGCCGACGCAAACGCTCCCATCATCAGAAATAGCGCCCCCAAAAAACCTGTCATCCTGAGCGAAGCGGAGGCTTTGCGCAGCGCAGTCGAGCCGAGGCTTTGCGAGACAGCCGAGCGGGCGGAGGCGGGGAGGCAACGACCTCTAACTTTTTGCGGGCGGAGGCGGTGCGGAGCGCATCTCAACCACCACCGCCGCCCATAAACAGTGAGAGGTCCTTCGACTCCGTTCCGGTCGCAAAGCCGACCGGAACTCCGCTCAGGATGACGGGCTTGCTTCATCTACTTCTTCGCCCCCCTCATCGACTCCGGCAGATATTCCAGCACGAGCCGGTTTTGCTCCGTGAAAACCGCCCGCACCGCCCGCTGGATGTCGCCCGCCGTGACGCCCTGCAACCGCGCGAGATCCGTGTCCACGCGCCGCGCGTCGCCCAGGACGATCACCGCGTGCGCCAGCGCGCTCGCTTTCCCCTCGCAGGTCTCGCGCCTATGCAGCCGCGCGGTCAGCAGCCGGTTCTTCGCCTTCGCCAGTTCCGCCTCGCTCACCGGTTGCGCGGCAAATTTTTCGATCTCCGCGAAAAGCGCGCGCTCCACATCCGCCACCTTCTTTCCACTCGCGAGCACCACCTGGAAAATGAGCAGCCCCACGTCCTCCCGCAGGTCGGCGACGAACTCCACGCTTTGCGCGAGCTGTTTCTCGTACACGAGCCGTTGATAGAGCCGCGACGAATCACCGCCCGCCAAAATCTCCTGCGCGATCTCCAGCGCCAGCGCGTCCTCGCTCCGCGCCGCCGGTCCGAGATACGTCACTGCCAGCGCCGGCAGCGGCACGTTCGCATCGTAGTCCAGAAGCCGCTGCGCACCGGCTCGCGCGGGCTCTTTTACCGTGACCCGCGGCACCGGTGCGGCGGGTTTCGCGACCGGCGCGAAGTATTTGTCCACCCACGCATCGAACTGCGCGGGCTCGAAATCGCCGACAACCACCAGCGTCGCATTGTCCGGCCGGTAGTAGGTCGCGTGGAAGGCGCGCACGTCATCGATCGTCGCCGCGTTGAGTTCGGGAATGTTCCCGATTGTCGGACGCTTGTATGGATGCTCGGCGAAGGATTTTTTGATGATCTCCTCGCCAAATCGTCCGTACGGCTCGGCCTCGACGCGTTGCAGATACTCCTGCTTCACCACCTCGCGCTCGGAGCGGAAATTCTTCTCATCCACGTTCAGCGTCCCCATTCGGTCCGCCTCGGCCCAAAGCAGGCGTTCGAGATGATTCGAGGGCACGACCTCGTAATAAACCGTCACGTCGTCCGCGGTGTAGGCGTTGTTAAAACCGCCCACATCTTCGGTCAGGCGGTCGATCGTCTCCGGCTTCGTGTGCTTCGTCCCCTTGAACATGATGTGCTCGAAAAGATGCGCGAACCCGCTCCGTCCCGCGGGGTCGTCCTTCGAGCCGACGTGATACCACACATTGATCGCCACGGTCGGCGTCGCGTGATCCGCCGCGGCATAGACTTCGAGACCGTTCGCGAGTGTGCGATGCGTGAACTGTAGCGGCGGCACGGGCACCGGCTCTGCGCCGCGCAGCGTCATTGCGAGAAAATGGAGGAGCAGGATGCGGCGCATGCGCGGTCGCTAGTCGGGCAGCGTCACGCTCGCCACCGCCATCGCGGCGATGCCCTCGCCACGCCCGAGAAAGCCCATGCCCTCATTCGTCGTCGCTTTCACCCCGACACGCGCGACCGGAATTTGCAACGCAGCCGCGAGGTTCTCGCGCATCTCAGCCACATGCGGGCCGATCTTCGGCGCTTCGGCGATAAGCGTGGCGTCGATATTGATCACGCGTCCGCCTTTCTCGCCGACGAGTGCGCCGGCTTTGCGCAAGATCTCGAGGCTGCTGATGCCGCGGATGGATTCGTCGCTGTTCGGAAAATGATGCCCGATGTCCCGCTCGCCGATCGCGCCCAGCACAGCGTCGGCGATCGCGTGTACCAGCACATCCGCATCGCTGTGCCCGTCGAGGCCGTGCGTGTGCGGGATCTCGACGCCGCCGAGGATGAGCGCCCGGTTTTCCGCGAAGCGATGCACGTCGTAGCCGATGCCGGTGAGGTTCATAGTTCGAGATCGATGTTCCCGCTCGAAGCGACCACGGAGATTTTGTCGGGGTTGTCGTCGCGCGGCGTCATCGTGAACTGGCCGCCCGCCGCCTCGACGAGCAGCTTGCCCGCGGCCACGTCCCACAAGCTCACCGACTGCTCGATGTAGGCATCGAATCGTCCGCAGGCCACATACGCGAGATCGAGCGCGGCGCTGCCCATGAGCCGGCACTTGCGCGCACGCATGACGTACTTCTCCAGGAGCGGCAGACCGGCGGCGATCGTCGTCTTCGATTTGGAGAAGCCAACGGACAGCGTCGCATCCGCGAGCTGTGTGCGCGTGCTCACGGCGATCGGTTTTCCATTCAGCGTCGCCGCCGCGCCGCGCTCCACGGCCCACAATTCGTCGCGCATCGGATCGTAGATCACGCCGACGATGATTTCCCCGCGCTCGCGCAGCGCGATGGAGATGCAGAAGTGAGGGATGCCGTAGAAAAAATTCACCGTCCCGTCGATCGGATCGACGATCCATTGGAAGTCGCTCGCCTGATCCCCAGCGATACCTTCCTCGCCGTAGATCGCGTGGTCGGGAAACTCGGCGAGCAGCCGCGCGGTGATGAGGTCCTGCGCGCGGACATCGAGGTCGAGCTTGATGTCGTGCGCGTGGAATTCGCTGACGTCGAGCGGCTGTCCGAAATGTTTGCGGAGGAGTTCTCCGGCGGCGCGCGCCGCGCTCACGGCGGCGTCGAGATAAGAGTGGGTGGGCATTGGCGGGTGGTGGGTCGGGGATTCTCCACAAAAAAAGTGGGAGGAGAAACGAATTCTCCTCCCACTTGTGATAGTAACGGGGACCGGTACTTATTTCTTCTTCGCTGCTTTTTTAGCAGGTGCCGCTTTCTTCGCAGGAGCAGCTTTCTTGGCCGCAGGCTTCTTCGCCGCCAATTTCTTGGCTGGTGCTTTTTTGGCCGGTGCAGCTTTTTTTGCAGGAGCTTTCTTAATCGCCATTTAAAATCCCCCCTTTCAATCCGCAGTAGCGGGTCACAGGAAAATGTTGGGAGTGTGTGTTGAATGTCATCACTCGGATTGCGTTGAGTGCGTAATGAAGATGCGGAAAACGGTCAACGGATTTTTCGTTGCGAGGACAAGTTTTTTTTCGTTGGGCGCAAAACGCAGTCCTTCCCGGGCGGCAATTGCGCGATCGGAAGAAATGCATCATCGCCCGCGCGGCCTGTATTCATGCGGGTTGCGCGGCGGGACGAAAAATTCCGCGCTGGCGGTGCGGGAAATTTTCCCGCGCGCGGCTCGCGCGAAAATATTTCGCGCTACTTCTGCGCCGCGATGATCTCCGCCGCGCGCCCGACGATGTCATCGACACTCCACAAACGGCCGAGACCCTCGTATCCGCACGCGAGCATCCCTTCCTCCGGGCCGATGAACTCCACACCGCGCGACTTGAGCAGCGCCACGTTTTGCTGCGTCGCGGCGTGCTGCCACATCTTGCCGTTCATCGCCGGCGCGAGGAGCAGCGGCGCGAGCGTGGCGAGCGCGATCTCGCAGAGCGGATTGCCCGCGAGGCCGTGCGCGAGTTCGGCGATGATGTTCGCCGTCGCGGGCGCGACGAGCAGCAGCGCCGCGCGATCGGCGAGGTCGATGTGCGTCGGTTTCCAGTCGCCGCTTTCAAAGACGCTCGTCACCACGGGATTCCTCGACAGCGTCTGCAACGTCAGCGGCGTCACGAACTCCCGCGCGCCGTGCGTCATCACCACATGGACCTCGCAGCCGCGCTTCACCAGCTTGCTCACCAGATCCGCCGCCTTGTAGGCCGCGATCGAGCCGGTCACGCCGACGATGACCACGGGCGCGCTCATGGGAGAAATCCGAAATCCGAAATCCGAAATCCGAAACAAAATCCAATAGCGTGAATGGCGGGGAAAACATGGAGGCCGCCGCTCCGCGTCTCATTCCATTTTCTGAGTTTCACCACATTCGGATTTGTTTCGGATTTCGACATTCGGATTTCGGATTTTCTTCTCATTCGAGCAGCATCCTCCTGCTCAGATACCGTTCCGCCCGCATGATCGCGCGGAATTTCTGCAAGTCCTCCTCCACGGAGCCGCTGATCAGCGTATAGCGGTAGTCGCGCCACGCCTCCATCTCCGTCGCCGCGTTTTTCATGCGGACTTCGATCTGTTCCGGCGTCTCGGTGCCGCGCTTCACAAGCCGGTGCCGCAGTTCCTCCAGACTCGGCGGCATGATGAAGATGTCCGCGATCGCCCCGCGGATCTCCTCGCTCGCATCGCGCCGGATCGTCCGCGCGCCTTGCACGTCGATGTCCAGCAGCACATCCACGCCCGCCGCCAGGTGCTCCGTCACCGCCGTCCGCAGCGTGCCGTAGAAATGCCCGTGCACCTCCGCCGATTCCAGGAATTCTTCAGCCGCCAGCCGCTGCACGAAATCCTCCGCCGCGAGAAAGTGATAGTCCTCGCCGTCGATCTCCCCCGCCCGCGGCGCGCGTGTCGTGCAGGAGACCGAATAGACAAAATCCGCGCCCGGCCGCAGCGCATTCAGCAGCGTGCTTTTTCCCGCTCCCGACGGCGCCGAGACGACGAACAGAATCCCGATCCGGCGAAACTCCAGGTTCATTCGATGTTCGCGATCTGCTCCCGGATCTTCTCCATCTCCGCCTTGCACACCACCACCTGCTGCGAGATCTCCACGTCATTCGCCTTCGCCCCCAGCGTGTTGAATTCCCGCCCGATCTCCTGGCACATGAACTCCAGCGTCCGCCCCACCGGCTCCTGCTTCCGCAGATGATGCGCGAACTGCACAAAGTGACTCTCCAGCCGCGTCAGCTCCTCCGCCGTATCGCTCTTCTCCGCGAAAAAGATCACCTCCTTCACCAGCCGCTCGTCATCCAGCGGCAAGTCCACCCCCGCCCGCGCGATCCGGTCGTGCAGCGACTGCCGGTACTTCTTCACCACCGCCGGCTGCAGCGCCTTCACCTTCCGCACCGCATCCCGCACCAGCTTCACGCGCTTGATCAGATCCTTCGCCAAATGCTTCCCCTCCGCCTCCCGCATCTTCACCAGATCGCCCAGCGCCTCCTTTAGCGCCGCCTCCACATGCGGCCACGCCTCATCCACCGAAAATTGCTCCTCCGGCAGCCGCAAAACCCCCGGCGCCCGCAGCACCGTCTCGATGCTGATCTCACCCGCCGCCTGCAGCTCCTTTTGCAAATCCAGCATCGCCCGGTAGTAGGTCCGCGCCAGCCCCGCATCCAGCGCCAGATTTCCGGCCGACTGGGCGCTCTGGTGGCACGCCACCACCACATTCAGCCGCCCGCGCGAGACCTCCGCATTGATCACATCCCGCACCCGCGGCTCCAGCTCCCCGAGTTCCCGCGGCAGCGTCACCACCACATCGCTCTGCTTCCGGTTCACCGAGTTCAGCTCCACGCTGAACTTCGCGCCATTGTGGGTGGATTGTCCCCGGCCATAGCCGGTCATACTTCGCATAGGGCCGCGAGCGTAGGAGTGGAGGGTGAAAGTGCAAACCCTTCCTGCGGGCCGACCCCGACGGGACCAGGACCGGTGCCAGAATCTGCAACGTAAATTTTTATTGCCGCACAATCGCCATTAAGAATACACACGAACGTCATCCTCCCTCCCATGACGCCCCCCTTCATCTGCCGAGCGTACATTCTTCCGCTGCAGACTGTCCGTTTCCACTTCCCGCACCACGACCCCCAACCCCCCAAAAATAGAACATTGAAAACCACCACCACCCTCAGCTTCGCAAACGCCACGACCATGAAAAACTTCCCCCGCCTCACCACCACCGCCCTCGCCCTCCTCCTCGGCAGCACCGCCGCCCACGCCCAATTCATCGGGGTCAACGCCGCCGCCTCCAGCGCCAGCATCATCTTCGACGACACCAACTCCTTCAACCCCACCGCCGGCACCCTCACCCCGAGCGTCAACCCCACCTGGGGCGGCCTCCTCCACGCCCTCCCCCTCACCACCTCGATCCCCACCAATGACCAGGCCGAAGGCCAAGTCATCGCCCCCTTCACCGCCACCACCTACGACCTTCTCTTCCCCATCACCACCCTCACCCAGGACCTCACCGCCACCGGCTTCGCCGACCTCAACTACCTGGCCCTCGCCGAATTCAACACCGGCCTCGGCGGCTACGGCGGCGGCCCCACCAGCTTCCCCACCTTCATCGTCTCCGGCACCGTCCAGCCCCTCGGCTTCGCCCACATCACCGGCACCATCGACTATTACACCCAAGTCCTCGGCGCCGTCGCTGTCCTCGTGGACACCGTCACCTACAGCATGGCGTGGACTAACACCGGCTCCACTCCGATCTCCTTCACCAACGTCTCCGTCCCCGGCAGCTTCAGCTCCGGCACCATCCCCGCACTCGCCGGCTTCGAGAACCTGATCCTCGCCGCCAACATCCAATTCCGCGTCGATCCCGCCACCATCAGCGTCACCTCCGTCTCCGCCCCCGAGCCCGGCAGCGCCGTCCTCGCCCTCCTCGCCGGCCTGCCCCTCCTCCTGCGCCGCCGTCGCGCGTAGGCTCACCTTCACCCCGTCGCTTTCCTTTTTATGAAAACTCCCCTGCCTCTCTCCCATACCATCCTCGCCCCGCTCGCCGCGGCCCTCCTCCTGACCAGCGCCGGCCACGCGGCGATCAGCAGCATCAATACGCCCGGCACCTCGGTGGCTTCGATCAACTTCGACGACACCACTTCCCTCAGCCCGCCTCCCGGCGCCCTTTACCCCACGAGCACCTCCCCGTGGACCGGAGCGATTCATTCGCTGCCCTTCACCACCGATCCAACAACCTTCGACACCGCCCAAGGTAACATCGCGGCCAGTTTTGCCGGAGTGAATTATGCGATCACTTTCACCAACGTTTTACTCAACCAGGCCCTGCTCAACACCGGATTCGCCCAACTGGTCTTTCAATTCAATGTCGAGTTCCAGCTCGACGCCGGCGGCCTGCCATCCCAGCCCACGCTGTTTCCGAGTTTCACGGTCAACGGCACCGTCCAGACGGGCGGCTTCGCCTTTGTGACCGGCTTTATCAATTACAACGGCGTCAACGCGGACGGGACGGCGAATCTGTTGGATACCGTGAATTACAACGCCTTCTTCAGTACTCCTGGCGGCTTTTCGAGCACCATCACCGGCGTGCCCGGTAGCGGCACGACTGCCGCGCTCGCGCCCAACTCCACCCTGACCCTGGATGGTGTCTTCACTTTCATCGTGGACCCCGCCAGCATCTCCGCAGAGTCGCAGATGGTCCCGGAGCCCGGCAGCGCCATCCTCGCCATCCTCGCCGGCGTCCCGCTGCTGCTCCGCCGTCGTCGGGCTTGAAAAGGCTCCTTTCACCTCGAGCCACCTGACCAATGTTTGATACCGCCCCATGAAATCCGCCCCGCGTTCCCTCATCGGCCTCGCCCTCCCCGCCGGAGTCGCCGCCGTTCTGCTTTTCAGTCCCATCGCCCACGGCCAGCTCGGTTTGCCGAATGCCGGCACCTCGTCGGCCTCCATCAAGTTTAACGACACCAACTCGACCGTGCCGCCCGCGGGCACGACCAATGTCACCCAAAGCACGGGCCCCTGGAACGGAACGCTCTTCGCCCCTGTGTTTCCGGTTGATCCCAATACCGCGGATTTTGCGAGCGGTGATATTTCAGCCAGCGGCGCAGGCGCAACCTACAGCGTCCTGATGAACAACATCCAGCTCTCCCAAGTCAACGCGACCGCCGGCTTCGCGCTCCTCATTTACTCGTTCACCATCGACTACCTCGTCACCGGCACTGCGTTGCCGAACCTCAACCCGACTCAGTTCCCGAACTTCCTCGTGAGCGGCACGGTTGGCGCGACTTTAGGCAGCTTCGCCTCCGTCAACGGGACGATCGATTATTACGACACTTCCAATGCCGCGTATCCGGGCGGTCTCCTCGACACGGTGAGCTACCCGGCCCGTTTTCGGCCACCGTGTCGGGCGTGGCTGGCACTGGCACCACGCCGGTGCTTCCCGCTTTAGACACACTGACTCTCGTCGCGACATTCAGCTTCACCGTTGATCCGGCGTCGATCAGTGCGACGACGGTCCCGGAGCCATCCGCCGGAATGCTCTCGCTCCTCGCTTTCGGTTTCCTGGCGCGTCGGCGGCGGTGAGCGACGGAACGTCAGGCTTCCCAGCGTGTGCAGGAGAGCGGGCATCCTGCCCGCTGCGGCGGGATCGACAGACTGGAAGCCCGTTTGCCCTGCACATGCTGGAAGCCTGTGTTCCGTTATTCCGCGGGGTCGCGGAGGAGGAGTTCGGCGGCTTGGGCGACGTCTTTGTCGCCGCGGCCGCGCGCCGCACCGAGCCGCATTTGCTTAGCGAAGCGCTGATTTAACCCGTGCCGGGTAGCGCACGCGCCCTCGCGTGCTGTCATCGGCGCCCTCGCCGATGACCCGCGCCCTGGGGGAGTGCCCGGCGAGGGTGCCGGCCACCACACGCGAGGGCGCGTGCGCTACCCAGCGAGCGGCGCGCGTCGATTAAATCAGCGGTTCCTTAGCGAAGTTGCTCCTGCGTGACGCATTTCCTGAAGCTGAACGTCGAGCGTTCCTGAGCAAAGCGGCGGGCAAGATATGGCCATCAATTGGCAAGCGCCGGGGAGTCGCAAATCGGCACGGCATTAAGCTGGGCTCAGCCCAAGTGGGCGACAGCCATGAATGCCTCCACCGCACGACCGGTCATCTGCGGCACCGATTTCTCGGAGCCAGCAGCTCAGGCCGCCAATGTCGCGGCGGCGCTCGCGAAGCGGCTCCGGGCACCCTTGCTCCTCGTGCATGGGATCGATGAGCGCGGCGAGATTCCCGCTCACCACTGGCCGCGCTTGATCGCGGAAGATCGGCCCCGCCTGACCTCCGAGGCGGACCGGTTGCGCGCCAGCGGCGCGAACGTCGAGGAAAGGCTGGTCGGTGGCGTGCCGGAGGATGGCGTGGCCAGATGCGCGGAGAAGGCCGACGCGCAAATGATCGTCGTCGCGGCCTCGGGCAATGGTGCGGTCGGGCGCTGGCTCATGGGCAGCATCTCGGAGCGAATTGCGGAGACGGCGTGGGTGCCGACGCTGGTCGTGCGCGAGGCGGCCGTCCTGGAAGCGTGGCTGCGGGACGAGTGCCCGCTCCAGATTTTCGTGGGCGCGGATTTCACCCCGACTTCCGAGGCGGCCTTGCGCTGGGTGCAGGAGCTGACGAAGATCGCGCCGTGCGAGGTCACGGTGGGATATGTCGATCGCGCCGCGGACGAGCGCGGCGCGGAGGCCATGCGCCTGCCGCCCGGCGCACCGCGCGCGCCTGAGATGCAGGAGATGCTGAGCCACGATTTGCGGGAGAAAGCGCGCGCGCTTTATGGCCAGCATGAGCTTCACGTTCACGTGCTGCCCGCGGCGGATCGTGTCGATTTGCGCCTGCTGGAACTCGCGCGCGAAGCGAAGGCCGATCTCATCGTCATCGGCACTCACCAATGGCACGGGCTCAGCCGGCTCCGGCACACGTCGGTTTCGCGGCGCATCCTGCACGGGGCGAAAGTGAACGTCGCGTGCGTGCCGGCCCATGCGCTGGCGCACGGCGCGCATGCCTCCATCCCCAAAGTGCGCCGCGTGCTCGCGGCGACCGCTCTTTCAACCCACGGCGGCCAGGCCGTGCCACACGCCTTTTCGATCCTCGCGCCAGGGGGCGAGGTCCGCCTCGTTCATGTGATCGAACCGGGCGCGCCGCGCGATCGGTGCCTCGCGCGTCTCCGCGGGGTGATTCCTGCCGAAGCGATCCAACTCGGCATCCACACCGAAGTGGACGTGATCGAGAGCCACGATGCTGCCGCCGGCATTTGCGAAGCGGCGGATCGCTTCGACGCCGATCTCGTCTGCATCGGCTCGCACGGGCATTCCGGGCTGCTCGCCGCGGCGATGGGCTCAGTCGCGCAGGCGGTGATCGCCCGGAGCCGCCGGCCAGTGCTCGTCGTGCGCCGTCCCTGTTCGTGATCTCACCCTCAACCTGAACACACCATGACAACGACACTCGATCTCCACTGCCGCGGGACAGCATCTCGCTCACTCCCGACACGGTGCTGAAGACGACGCTGGCGATTGCGGAGAAAGAGCGAGCGCTCGATGAGACAGCCGCATTGCGCCAGCGCGGTGCTTAGTAATCGATGACCTGCAATCCAGAAACCCTTCGGAAATGCTTGGCGTTTTTCGACACTCCGGAAAACCCGTGATGCATCGCTGTCGCCGCGATCCAGATGTCATTGTCGCCGATGATTTCGCGGCGGCTCCGCAGGTCGCGCGAAATCTGACCCGCCCGCCAGGCGATCGCGGTCTCGATGTCGATGACGGCATAGCGGCTCAGCGCCTCCCAGCATTTGGCTTCATCCGCCGGCTCGTAACCTTCCGCGAATTCGGCCACGGTGATGATGCTGATGTTTGCTGCGATGTTCGGATGCTGCTGAAGAAAAGCCGACGCACGGTCGGGCCGCCGCCGCCGTGCCTCGCGTGCCCAGTCGATGACGAAGGTCGTATCAAACAGCATCCGCGTCGTTCCAATGCGAAGCCGAGCGGCGCCCCGGATCGTTCAGCGTGGCCTCCAGGCAATCCAGCGCCTCCTCGCTCGGCAATGCATCGATGCATCCGGGCTTCGTCATGAAATCGAGCAGATCGCCGGTTGTCGGGGGCTTCGCCCGAAAATGCGCGCGCCGGATCACGTCCGACCAGGACTCGTCGGGGTGGCATTTCGCGGTCGCCAACTTTTCGAGCGCGTCGGCTTCAATCGGAATCGTTTTCAGTTCCACGCGACCAGCGTTCCCCATCTTCGCTGCGTCTTCAAGTCTGCGCTGGAGGGCGGCGTCGCCGACGATCCGATGAATCCGTCTTTCACAACGGGGGCTGACAAACGCGCGAAAACCGACCGCGCGCACGACATCCTGCGCCAGCGCCGCCCGCTGCTCGACATGATGTTCGCGCCGCGCGCGGTGGCCGTGATCGGCGCGACGGAATCGCCGGGCAGCGTGGGCCGCACGCTCATGGAAAATCTGCGCGCGAATCAGTTCGGCGGCGCGCTTTTTCCCGTGAACCCAATGCGTGCGAGCGTGCTCGGCATCGAGGTATTTCCCCGCATTGCCGATGTTCCGGCGAAGGTCGATCTCGCGATCATCGTCACGCCCGCGCGGACTGTTCCGGGCATCGTCGCGGAGTGCGCGAAGGCCGGCGTCACCGGCGCGGTCATCATCTCCGCGGGGTTCAAAGAAACCGGCGCACCGGGACGCGAGCTTGAGCAGCAAATCCTCTTGCACGCGCGGCGTGGCGGCATGCGAATCCTCGGCCCCAATTGCCTCGGCGTGATGCTCCCGCACGCGGGCCTCAACGCGACCTTCGCGGCCGGCATGGCGCGGCCGGGCAGCGTCGGCTTCATCTCGCAGAGCGGCGCGCTTTGCACCGCGATCCTCGACTGGAGCTTCCGCGAAAACGTCGGCTTCAGCGCGTTCGTCTCCGTCGGCTCGATGCTCGATGTCGGCTGGGGCGATCTCATTTACTGGCTCG
>Ga0105044_10011924_pt1 | contig 11823 bp, 13 predicted proteins | sample MAT01_FD_78092 | JGI IMG/M metagenome (GOLD analysis project Ga0105044, IMG submission 78092) | Freshwater microbial communities from Lake Fryxell liftoff mats and glacier meltwater in Antarctica - MAT-01 | ecosystem: Environmental > Aquatic > Freshwater > Ice > Liftoff microbial mat | place...
ATCTGAGACATAAAGGTTGCGGCAGTACGTCTCCCGTCGTGTGGGGTGAAATGTTCAACCCCCAGACGGTTTTCAGTAACTGGCTTTCCGTCAGCCCCTAATATCTGTTCGCCTTTATGAAGTACTGGCCATTCGAGATTGCGCCGAATAGCCTTTGAAAGTGATTTTTCACTAATTGATTGCTCCTGCTCTTCAATTTCAACTTGCCCGTCTTTGCCCTCCCTCTCAACTTTCTTCAAACGTGGACTTGTGAATATAAAGCCTTTAGGCAAAACCTTCCCGTTATTTTCGTTTATAACGGTTACGTCGCCAATCAATTCAAGTGCAGTATCGGTCAAATACACACGGTGAGCTTTTTTGTTCTTCGATCTCTCCGCAGGGATTGTCCACCATCGCCCATCCTTGTAAATTTCGTCTGTGTGCATACCAATCACTTCACCGGGGCGTTGAGCCGTAACGAATACCAACTTTATAGCACGTTTGATTTCATCAGAGACGCTTGCAGCGTCAAGGTTCTTCCATAGTATTTTGATTTCAGTTTCAGAAAGTGTACGCATACCAGTGTTGATAGGTGCAGGTATCTTGACACCATCACAAGGAGAGTGTTCCAAGATGTCATGCTCGACGGCCCAGTTAAACATCTTTCGGACACATCGAAAGAAGCTATTGGCCGTACCGGGCGAACCGCGTTCAACGATATTTTCAAGTAATAACACTACATCACGCTTTTTAATATCAGTGGCCTTACGTTTACCCCAGTTGGAGAAGCATCCTTCGTCAGCAGTCGTTCATCCTCTTGCCATGACCGCTTAAACTTCTTGGAGTGCTTCTTGATATATTCATCAATCAGGTCACCTACTGTTGACGATTGTCTGGATGCACCGCGTTCGGCTTTTTTACTGATCTTTTCCTGCACGGGGTCAACACCTTCAGCACGTCCTGCCTTTAGCAGCTTTACCTTCGCCAGTTCCGCTTCAAATTCTGCGTGGGCGTTCGAGAGTGTTACGCCGTTCGGATAATTGGTGTCCTTGTATGTACCAAGATTCAAGAAGCGTCGTTGACCGTCGATCCGATACATGAAGAAGAATACTTTTCTGCCCGATGGTAAAAGACGAACTCCAAAACCGCCCTTTTCTCGAACTATATATTCCTTGTTTTTTGGCTTTAGATTCTTTACAAATAAATCAGTAAATTTCTCAGCCATAGTGTCAACCGCCTTTCTTTTGTTTTGTTGTCGTTTTGTTGTCGTTTTTGTATGGGCTCGAATGGAAATATTTGAAACAACGCAAAAGTAATAATAAACAATAAATGCTTATAAGTCAAAATGTTAACCATCTTTGCTGGATATGATGGGTAGTGTTTGAAACTGAATGAAAATAGGGTATTACTTAACTTTTAATCAGATGGTCGTTGGTTCGACCCCAACGCGGCTCACCAAACATTCAAGGGCGTTACGATCAGATCGTAACGCCCTTTTTGTTGTCTTTCCGACTGCTACATTCTATCCACGGTCCATTATTTCCTGACTGGACCAAAACATCACACTCCAACTGTCAGAATTTAGTGCTGTGCCCAGGCTGGCTGGGTTGCACTGCCCTTACCCTGGCTGACCCTGATCTGACCGCTGCCATCCGCTCTCATCACAAAAATTGACTCTGCGCCATTCCGTACTGAACTGAAAGCAATCAAACGTCCGTCCGCCGACCAGGACGGATTTTCATTACTTCCGACGGCTGTAAGCTGCGTATCTTCACTACCGTTTATTTTAATTGTATATATCTGGAATGCGCCACCACTCATACGAGCATAGGAAATTCTGTCTCCCTTGGGAGACCAGCGCGGATTGACATTGTAGCTGCCGGAGTTTGTCAATCGCCTGATATTGCCGCCATCGGCGTTCATGATAAAGATCTGCGGCTTGCCGAGGCGATCGGAGACAAAAGCTATCTGACTGCCATCAGGCGACCATACAGGGGATACCTCCAGTGAAGAACCAACAGTCAGACGCTTTGGATTACTACCATCCCTGTTAATGGTATAGATCTGTGCATTACCGTCCTTGCTCAGTGCCAGGGCAATCTTTGTACCGTCAGGTGACCAGGAACCTGTAATATTGAGACCCTTGCGGTTGGAAAGCAGTATTTCTGAATTAACAGAAAGTGGTCTTTTATAAAGATCCGGATTACCACGTTTGTAAGAGGTAAAAACAATTTCGCGTCCATCCGGTGAAAAGTCAGGATTCAGGTTGATAGAACCGTTCTTTGTCAGAGGGAGCGGGTTGTGGCCGTCCCAATCCATGATTGCAATTTCCTTATTGCGGGCCTGTTTGTAAACATAGGCTATGCGTGTGGTAAAACACCCCTTTTCACCTGTGACGCTTAGCAGAATTTCATCGGCAAATGAATGGGCAAAGCGTCGCACATCCTTTACACTCCCCAGGAAACGCTTGGAAGTCATCATTTTACGGTTAAGGACATCAAAAAGACGATACTCAACGGTCAGATTATCTCCCTTGACGCTGTACTCGCTACGCACCAACAGGTCAAAACCACCTGCCAGCCAGGGAGTGAAATCCGTTTGAGACAGTATGATACCGCCCGGCAGCGGCAACCGTTCTCGCGTTTCAGCAGCAATAACGCCAGACATATTCATATCAAAGGCGATAACGTCACTCATTTCTTTGGCTAAAGCAGCAACAGGTGCACTTTCTGTGCTGCGAGAAGCATCTACAGCCAGTTTAAGCTGCCTGTTCACCGGTGCGCTTACCTCGATATACCCTGGCTGGGCAAACAGCTCCAGCGGCATCAAAACAAGTGCAATCAACAGCAGATAAGTTTTCATATTAGTTAGTTGTTCCCGGTTATTTATTTGAAATACCCTGAGGTTTGAAAATGAAACCACCTTCAAACACCTTGCGGTTGGGGGGAGGGGTTAAATTATCACCAGCAATTTCGATAGCACGCATGACAGACTTTTCAAATGCCGCATCTCCACTGCTGCTTTCAATCTTTTTTCTGGTTATACGACCATCAGCTGCAATTACCAGACGCACAACCACTAGCGGTTTTTTTGTAGTATACAAACTTGTCTTCTTCAACGCATCTTCCAGCCGCGACTTTATATAATCTTCATACCTGCTGCCAGCCTCAGTACCCACAGCTGTAGGCATCCCTGCTCTGCCGCTGCCACTGGAACTGACCTTGCGACGCAACCGCTCCATGGCAGCTTCTTCCTGTTTGGTTTCCGCTTTTTCCTGTAGTTTAGCCATCTTCTTGGCAAGCGCCGCATCTGCATCCGCATCAGCTTTGACTTTTGCCTTGTCAGCGGCTTTCTGAGTTTTAGTTTCATTTTTGGGAGTAGTCGGGACGGACATGCGGCTTTCCGGGGCAGGGGAGGCGGGCGCCTCAACATCATCTCCCTTTTGAACAGGACTGCCGGAACGGGGCGAAGCCACCGGCAGATTGACCACATCGACGTAATAGGTTTCCTGAATATTCATTTTAGGAGGAAACAGCACGCCCCACCACAGTAGCAACAAAAAAACCGCCACGTGTACGACCGTAGAGGCTGTTATGCAAAGACCAATGCCGCCATCAACTGAAGACTGCCGAGTAATCATTATTATTTAGCCGGTTCCGTTACCATACCAAGACGCTCGATACCGGCACCTTTGATATCTGCCATTGCTTTGACCACTTCCCCGTAGGGCACTCCGGCATCCGCTTTCAGGAAAATTTCCTTTTTTTCCCTGGTGGCAAACATATCAGTCAGCTTACTACGTAATTCAGCGGCTGAAACTTCATCTTTATTAATAAACAGTTTACCGTTTTTATTTACGGTAACCACTACCGTATCTTCCACCGGTGTCATGGCTTTTGTGTCTGCCTTAGGCAGATTAACCTGCACCCCCTGCTGCATCATCGGTGCGGTAACCATGAAGATTACCAATAACACCAGCATAACATCGACAAAAGGAGTTACATTGATATCAGCCATCACCCTGCGGTCATTATTATGTCCACCCATGGCCATGGTCTATTTCCCCGTAATGTTGCGCTGTACGATATTAAGAAATTCGGTGGAGAAGCTGTCCATTTCCTGAACAAGAACACGGATTTTATGCTGGAAGTGGTTGTAGGCCATAACTGCCGGAATTGCAGCTACAAGACCGATGGCAGTGGCAATCAACGCTTCAGCAATACCGGGAGCAACAACTGCCAAAGAAGCGGATCCGGTCTTGCCGATCCCTTCAAAGGCGGTCATAATGCCCCATACAGTACCAAACAGACCAATGAAAGGGGAGGTTGAACCGGTTGTTGCCAGAAAAGTCAAATATCTTTCCAGACGAGTTATTTCGGAGTTAGTGGCTCGACGCATGGCACGTGAAACATTCTCAATCCCGCCAAGATCTGTGCTGAAACCGCCCCCTGGACTTTTTTCATCATTTTCCACAACTTTTTTCAACTCTCCATATCCTTCATTGAACAATACGGTCAGCGGCGAATTGGGGAAACGATCCACCTGAGATGAGATGGCATCGAAACGCTTGGATTTCCAGAACAGATCCATGAATCGGACTGACTCACTGTTGGCGCGATGAACTTGAAATAGTTTGAAAAGAATGATCGCCCATGAAACTACTGAGAAAAAAACCAATGTAAGCAGGACAAGTTTTACTATAATGCCAGTGCCGAGCAATAACGTCACGAAAGCACCTCCAGAAGTTGAATTAAAGTCAAAAGTTAGTCCTAACAGCTAGCCAAGTCAAGCCCAAATTGGCTCATTTTGACGTAATTCCTTATTAGTAACTATATTAGTTTTTGAACTATTACAGCCAAAACACCAAAACCTGTCAGTCTTACGGACAAAAATATTTTACATTTTTTGCAATGCTGTGCTAGTAATAAAGCTGATTTACTTACTATTTATTTTAAGTGAGACAAAGGAGTTTACCATGTCAAACAACAATGATAATGCTGCAGCTGCTGTAATCGCATTTGTTTCCGGCGCCGTAATCGGTGGAGTAGCCGCACTTTTACTGACACCGAAGCCGGGAAATGAAATGCGTGAAAAGCTGTCCATCCTCGGTGAAAGTGCTGCTGATAAAGTTAAAACCCTGGCCCGTGAAGCCAAATTCCGGGCATCTTGCCGGACCAAAACCGAAGATCTGAAGTTTGACGGCGGAGATGGTTGGGTCTAGCACTATCGGCCAAACACTCAGTACATAATAAAACAGGGATGTAGCTGAAGAATTCATTTCTTCCGGCTCATCCCTGTTTTTATTCACACACGGGGAATCATTTCAATGATGATATGGCTCACCGTTCATAATTGTAAATGCCCGGTAAATCTGCTCTAGCAGAAAAACCCTTATCATCTGATGGGTAAATGTCATTTTGGACAGTGACACCAGTTTGCCCCGTTTACGAAACTCCTCGGAAAAACCGTAGGCACCGCCAATTATAAACACTATTTCACCACAACCTGAATCCCGTTGTTTGCTGATAAATTCAGAGAAGATGCGAGAATCCATCTGCTCGCCATGTTCATCCAGCATGACAACTCTGGCATTCGGCGGAATATGTTTTTCAAGCCTCTCACATTCCCTGCGCCGCATATCTTCTGCTGCAGCACCCTTTTCATCGCGCACTTCTGCCAACTCCAGAGGAGTGTAACGCCGAATACGGCCAGTGTACTCCGTAACCGCTTCCTTGACCCATTCTTCCTTGCTTTTTCCAACCCACAGAATGCGTAATTTCATAAGGTCATGGTTTTCATTCGCTTTCCTGCAGGCCAATGTTTCATATTCTGAACCTTGACCTGAACCTTAACCTTTTAGTAGTCGCTCGGCTTGCGTGCATCCCGGATCTCTTTGGCCAACTCAACTTGCGGCGCCGAATTCCAAAGTCCATCAAGATCATAATAGCTGCGCAGCGGATCATGAAACACGTGGACCAGAACATCACCATAATCCATGACGATCCATTTTGACTCACCCTCACCTTCAATATCATTGACTTTGCCGTATTTTTTGAGGCCGATACGGATGCTATCCGCAATCGCCTGCACCTGCCTGTCGGAACTTCCGGAGGCGATCACAAGGAAATCGGCAATTGACGAAATCTTTGAAATATCCAGGACGCGTATGTCATAAGACTTTTTGTCATAGGCCAGTTCCGCACATCTGACTGCTCTTTCTCGAGAGGTCAGCGTTGGTTTTTCTACTGTTATTATTTTTTCTACTGGTTTTGTTTTCTTTATAGCCATTCGTTATAGATCCTTTGTTGCTTGATATACGCCTCCACCTCTGGTGGGACTAGGTAATTGATAGAAAGTCCGGCTCCTGCCAGACGACGGATTTCACTTGAAGAAATATCCAATGGGCATCCTTCAAGTAATTGAACTGTATTGCCACTGACATGTTCCAACAGGTGCGATACTGGGTTATATTCAAATTTTCCACGGATGACTGCCGGCAAAGCTGACAAAGGATCACTGATTTTCAGGCCCGGCCGGTCCAGCACGATTAGTGAACAGCTTTCAAAAATTTCCGCATAGCGATGCCAAAGTCCAATCTCAAGAAACGAGTCACTGCCAATAATAAAAAATATTCTGGCCATGGGATACATAGCTCTGAACGCTGCTATAGTATCAATTGAATAAGATTTACCAGGTCGCTGCCCCTCTATATCCGACAGTTCAAAGCTTTTATTTCCGCTAATCGCCAAACTGACCATTTCGCAACGAGACTGGAAAGAGACATCTCCTGCCAGTGCCTTATGGGGTGGATCCGCTGCCGGGATAAAAATAACCCGGTCCAGTACACACATTTCACGCGCTTCTTCCGCAATTCGCAAATGGGCATAATGGACAGGATTAAATGTACCACCCATCAGACCGATGTTCATATCATCATGATCTTGTTTTTGATAATCAGCATCTCAAATGCCAATGATGCTTTTCGAGACAGCAACCGGACCTCATCCAGGCGGTGAACAAGAACTTCCATTTCAGCCGGCACCATAATCACCGCAACAACCTTGTTCAGCATCAGAACAGGCTGCACAATCATTGGTGTTTCAACTCTGAGCCCCAAAATTTCCAGAATCTGGCGATTAACCGCCGTATTTAATAATGGGCCTACAACAGAATCTCTGCTTTCAACCAAATCCTGAACAACAGACGGCTTACCCAGCATCAGACTGAGATCGGCAAGGTTGGTAATCTTAGCTCCATTAGTGATTCCACGCCACCCGACAGCAACCGTTCCCCTGACAATCAACATCAGACAGGTAGAAAATTCCTGGCCGAGATATCTGACCAGCGCATCGGCAACTGTATCTCGTGATGAGGCTGATGCAAATTCCTTCAAAATATCTTCAAGAATGCACTTCTGAGACTGTTCACAATATGTACATTCATTTTTTTGCTCTACATCATTCAACGAAGCAAAATCTTCAAACGGCGAGGGCGCAATTTGTACAACATGTGCAACCTGTTCTTTTACAACTGACACAGGTTCATTTTCTTCTTTAAGCTGATTTGCCTCAGCACTCATCAGCTTGAGCTTCGACATTAGTTGATAACGTCTTTCGCCACTATTGATCTGAAAGTATTTTGCCTGAGCTTTGGATATATTGACATCTAGTGCAATAAACGGCTGCACCACGTAACCGGTAATAAAGGCAATTTCATCGATGGCTTGCAAGTCGGTAGGATCAGTCATGGCCAAAGATAACCGATTACGCTCGAGCCTGAACGGCATTACATGATATTTTAAAATCAATTCCTCAGAAAAAGTGCGGATCAACTCTTTTGAAACAGACATCAGCTCTTTTTGGCCAGCTACCGGAACACCCAGCTTGACACTTAAAAGATGTGCAAGAGAAGCCTCATCAACATACCCCATTTCAATAAGGCTGCTTCCAATTCTGGTGCCATAGATAATCTGCTGCTTGAGCACATCTTTTAGCTGCTCAACAGTTATAATGTTTTCCTTGAGCAGAACTTCACCCAATTTTGCATGAATTTTTGAAGTGCTTTTTTCCATCTGTTCAGAATACCACACTTTCCAGTAAAAATTAAAAAGTATTCGCTACACAATCTCAGGTTTTAAAATTGTTCCTCTAATCGGTACGCGGAAGTTACCAGGAGAGACCATGAATTTTGTCAACAACATAAAGACAAGTTTCTGGTTTTCAAGAAATTCCGGTTTAGGCATAATTTCCAAAATCAGGTCGAGCGGGGCATTGAGTGCATTTGCACCACCTGGAAGGTTTCCTGATAATCTCATGTATATGCCATCTCCCTGAAGTGTGAAGCTTTCCAGTCGGGCGTTGTTGTCTGTAAAACGTACTATGCCCTGAGTGCTTAATCCTTTCACATCCGGCAAGGCAAAAGCACCCAGCTTGGCCCCGGCAAACTCAAGCTGTTTTATTTCCAGCTTAATTTCACCTTGCAAACCCTTTGCTGTGCGGTTCAACTTCCCCTGACTCCAAAGTTGACCACCAGCTTTGGCTTTAAGAACAGAGCTAAAAAAAGGTATGTCAGCCAGACTGGTTCCATCCGAATCAATACTGAAAGCCTCTTTGCCAGTCAGTCCCAGCTCCAGATTCATTCGACCAACGCCGATTCTGCTATCTGCTTTGACCCTGATCTGGCCTAGCAAAATAGGCATTAACCGTAATTGTACTTTCAGGCGTTCCATACTGATCAATGCACCTTGATCAGATGAAAGCACCGGTTTTTCCCAAACAATGCCCGGCAATATGGTTTTATGGGCTACAGGCACCAAAGTAAGCCCCTGAGCGGATAGCTCCATGTTAAGAGCTGAATTCAGGCTTTTAAGCGGGAAAAACAGATATATAAACGTCAGCAGTAGCGTAATACAAACCACCACAAGACATGATATTTTTAGCAGACGCAATCTGTTCATTTCGCTTTAGCTGCTGTTTGTTTCAGCAAAACCGCAGTAAATAAAAGGTCAAAACGGGATGGATCGTCAAAACGCACCCTCAGATTGGCTTTTTTAATAATAACTGGCCGACTTCCCTTTTCCAGTCTGTAGAAAAGATTCAGTGTCTCGTTGGCTGTGAGCCCCTCAATACGAATATCAGCCACATCCTCCAACACACCATTACGCTCTTCACCTTTTCCTGGAGTAATCTTGATCCCTTTTCCGTTGATTCCAATTTCTTCCAGTATCTTTGCCGGTGAATCTTCCGAACGAACTGAGGATAGTCTGCCGGATAATGAATCGAATGATGTTTTTGAAGACTGATAGGCGGCCTTAAGGGGCAGCAGTTCCTTCAATGTCTGCTCACGCGCAATTCGCTTGCGATCTAGAGTCGACACTCGCTCAGCCAGGGCTGTCCAGGCAATGGTCAATCCCAGAACAATTATAACTGCATATCCGGACCGAAGACGATTCCGGCTATCCAGATTATTCCACCGTTCTACTGCTTCCTTGAGGAATCTCATTTGTTCTCCTCCTTGAGAGTAGCAGTCAGTGAAAAGGTAACCGTTCCGTCCGGTCGGCTCTTTACCTCTCCCAAATCTACTGTTGTCATCATCAGCATCAGGGCAGCCTTAAAATCATTGACCGCCTGAGCAGAGCGAGCGTCTCCTTTGGCAATGACCGTTCGGCCTTCAAGTTCCAGCTCATACAGCCCATTAATCGTAGAGCCTTTTGCATCAGCCACTTTCTTGAGTATATCTAGAATTCCGCTTGAGTTACTTACTCCACCCAGCTTCCTGATTTCTCCCTTGATTTCTGCCAACTCATCCACAGCTTTTGTCCGACCAGGGAAAACATCACGATAGATCTTAAGTATGGAGTTATTCAGCGAAGTCAGGTCACTACTCGTCTGGCGATATTGCAGTATCTTGAATCCAAACAGCAGTAACACAATGATTCCGGTAAGAATCGCGGTCAACAGCAGTTTTTTTCGCAACTTCGCATCACCGGCAGTCCAGGCCAGATCGCCACGCCTGAAATCCGGCAACGCGCTACTCTGACTTGCTCTGGCGACAGCGTATATTCCAACCAGCTGATTAAAACTGTCGCTGTTTGAAAATATAGTTGTCAGATCTTCTGGCTGTTCCAGCCGCATGATTTCAATTTTATGGTCGTTCGTTTCTGGAAGCTGATCAAAGTTTTGCCCGAAAATAAACAACTGATCAGGTAGACTCTTTTCTGAATAATCAAGAACAGAAAGTGCGTTAATCAACTTTGCGGATTGATCCGAATCTCCGAAATCTTTTAAATAAGACAACCGGCCGCCTTCTAGCAAAGCCAGCGCAGTACCATCACTAACAGCACAGTTTGCGGGAATTTCAGGGATAAACGGCCAGGCAAATGCAGCTGATGTAACTATTGCAGGCTCCAATCCGGCATCCTTAAAGACCTTGATCGCACGTTCAACATCTGAACGCTTTACCCAGAAAGCCATGAACCTGCCGTCACCCGAAGGCAGTACATCAAAGATGACCTCTTCAAGTGGCAAGGCAAGTTCTGCCTGCAGATGTGTCGGCATTATTTCACGGACCTTCCGCAGGTCCTTTAAAGGTAGTTCCACATCGCGCTGAGCAAATAAAGAGGTTGGCAGACAGAGTATTACACGCATTGAACCGACGACGCTTTCAGCAATTTTTGTTGCTACTTCCGGCAATCCTTGCTGGTCATCGAATTCAAATGTGAATGTACCCGCCAGGCTCAACCTGCGCCCTGAGACATCGAACCTTGCAGCCTTAACCCGCTTCTCATCTATCTGTACTATCAGATATTCCATAGAGTCCCTGTTTGTTCTTTCCAATTTTAAAACCAGAATTTTTTCAGATCAGTATTCCTGCCAGGATAAAATCTCATCTGATAACCTGATGACCGATTCTACTGTTCTTAATGTATCCTTCACTTGTGCAACTGATGTCACAAGATATACGGCTCCCTTAACACTGGCAAATCCCTGTAGTCCGGTTGAAATAGTTTCTAAACCGGATACTCGGGAGAGTTCTGCAACACTTTTAAATGGTTTCAATCGTCTTTCTTCCAGCACACGTGCCGCCAGACGATCGTCAATCCCCTTATCCAGTGCCATCAGGACCTCTTTCGGCGCAGTATTTATATTTATTCTGGACTTGGAAATCAAGCTTCCACTTTTCTCCGCATAAACTGTCACAAAAGGTTTCAATTTGATAATTACTTCCGGAGTAAAACCTTTAACAAGTGAAAGTTCTGCCAACGTAGCAAGCTTACCGTTCCGCGCTCGATAAGGAGACTTTAGTGTCATATAATAGGAGCTTTCTGCCCCTTCTGACTTAACAAGGTCATCACTGTCCAGCCAGTCTGCTAGTGCAGGCCATAGATTAACTGGCAATTTTAGCTGGCTACCCAATCTTTTCAGTGTTTCCAGGGTAAAGCTGTCATAATCTCCATTTGGTAAAATAAGACCATTAAGACATATTTTTCCATTCTCTTCAACGGCTGTTATGGTGATTGAGCCGGTTTCATCATCCAGCTTAAAGGGCTGAGCCCATTTATCCGAAAGAGAACTGAAATCCTGCCCGGAAAGTGCCATCTGCAGTAGTTTTTTACCACCCTCAATACCAGATTCCGCCAGCAGTGATGCTTGCTGGCCATCCCTGAAACCGCGACTGAGCGAGGTATCAACATAAACCTGATGGATCAATTCAGCTGTCACAGCTACCATTAATGCAGTAATGACCAGTGTTAATACCAGGGCGAACCCTTTGCGCCCAATCATATACTGTTTACCTTTGGTGACGACAATACGGAGAACTCTACTTGCTTTCCGTCCTCTTCTA
>Ga0105044_10011926_pt1 | contig 11822 bp, 12 predicted proteins | sample MAT01_FD_78092 | JGI IMG/M metagenome (GOLD analysis project Ga0105044, IMG submission 78092) | Freshwater microbial communities from Lake Fryxell liftoff mats and glacier meltwater in Antarctica - MAT-01 | ecosystem: Environmental > Aquatic > Freshwater > Ice > Liftoff microbial mat | place...
CGATCGGGATCGAGCACGATCTGATACTGCTTGACCATGCCGCCCACGCTCGCGACCTCGGACACGTTGGGCACCGCCTTCAGTTCGAACTTGAGAAACCAGTCCTGCAGCGAGCGCAGTTCCGCCAGATCGTGTTTGCCGGTGCGATCGACGATGGCGTACTCGAAGATCCATCCCACGCCAGTGGCATCAGGGCCGAGGGTCGCCTTCGCCGTGGAGGGCAGGCGCGATTGCACCTGACTCAAATACTCGAGCACCCGCGAGCGCGCCCAATACGGATCGGTGCCATCCTCGAAAATCACATAGACAAACGAATCGCCGAAGTAGGAAAAGCCGCGCACGACTTTGGCACCCGGCACCGACAGCATCGTCGTTGTCAGTGGATACGTGACCTGATTCTCGACAATCTGCGGTGCCTGCCCGGGCCAGGTGGTACGAATGATCACCTGCACGTCGGACAGGTCGGGCAGCGCATCGAGTGGCGTTTGCTTCACGGCCAACAACCCCCACGCCGCCATCAGCGCGGTGGCCAGCAGGACGAGAACGCGATTGGCGATGGACCATCGGATCAGTCGCGCGATCATTGGACTTTTCCTTTGGGCGTTGGCGCAATGGCGGTCAGTTGCGGACCGTCACCGCCCATCACGAACTCGAATTCCACGCGGTCGCCAATCTTGACCTTGGGCTGGCCTCCGCTTGACGGGTTCTTGAAGCTCATCGTCATGCCGCCCCACTGCAACGACGGGATCGGGCCATGGTCGAGCAGGACATCGTCCTTGTCGACGGCGCGCACGACTGCCGTCCCCCGATGACTGGGCAACATCTCGCCGCCGGCTTTGGCGTCCCCCATGCGCGCCTCGAATGCGCTGAGGCTTGCCTCAGAGTCGATCAGGAACTGCCCGGACACCACCACCTTCTGATCAAGCTTTAGTCCGCGCTTGATTTCGGTTTGACCGTTGCTTTCCAATCCCACCTCAACCGGAACCGAGCGGAATTTTCCGTCGCCCTCCGCCACGATCACCACGCTGCGCTTGCCGGTCTCGATCACTGCCTCGCTCGGAACTAGCAACAAGGGACGCCCAGCGAGTGCCGCGAAGTTGACCGTGACAAACATGCCGGGTGACAGCCGTCCTTGCGGGTTGGCCAGTTCAATCCGTGCTTTCAGTGTGCGCGTACCTGGATTGACCTCCGGCAAGATTGCCTGCACGCGGCCTTTGAACACCGCATCCGCAACAGCGGGTGAGCGCGCTTCGACCGCCGTGCCAACACGAACCAGCGCCGTCTGACTTTCCGGGATCTCCGCATTGGCCCAAATGGTGCTGTTTCCATTGATTCGAAACAGCGTCGCACCAGGCATGACGGACATTCCCTCCCGCGCCAACAATTCCACCACCACGCCACCGATCGGGGCGGTAAGCGTGAAGCGAGGCTGCACCTGGCCGGTGGCCTCGACACGTTGGATCTGCTCGTCGTTCATGCCGACCTGCCGCATCCGTTGTCGAGCGCCATCGACCAAACTGGACAAGTCAGCCCCTTGCATCCGTCGCACGGATAGAAATTCTTCCTGCGCAGCGACCCATTCGGGCACATAGATTTCCGCGAGCGCCTGGCCCTTCCTCACTGTGTCCAACGTTGCGCGCACATACAGGCGCTCGATGAACCCCGCCGCACGCGCCTGGATCACCACCTGGTCACGTTCGTTCCATGCAATCGTGCCCACTGCCGCGAGATCGCGCTGCAACGAGCCGCTGACAACGGCTGCAGTCCGTATACCAAGGTTTTGCTGCACGCGAGGGCTGACATTGACCGTCCCCTGATCCTGTTCGCCGCCCGAATACTTCGGCACCAGCATCATGTCCATGAACGGCGATTTTCCTGGCGCATCGAAGTTTTTCCCCGGCACCATCGGGTCGTGGTAATAGATGATTTTCTTGCCGGTCAACGGGTCCATGTCGCCGGCCTTCAGTCCATCCTTGATGTGCCGACGCGTGGCCGCCTCGCCGGCGGCGATGCTGTCGGTGGCATCGTCCTTTGATGGAGCTGCGGGCACTGCCGTAGCGACCACAGTCATGGTCATGCCTCGATTCATGCCGAGCGCATACAGGCCGTATCCGCCCGCCGCAACAAGGCCGAGTGCGACCGTCGAGTAAACAATCGAGATTGGTTTCATCGTTGCCTCCGCTAGCGACGCGGGCTGCGCGTGACGTGGTCCGAAGGGATCAGGAAATTGAGCTGCGCCCACAAACGAGCGGTTTCCAGTTCCAGCTTCACCTTTTCGATGCCGGTGTCAATTTCGCCGCGTCGCGCTTCGAGTACGCCGACAAGGGCGCCACTGCCGCTTCGATACGCCGTCAACGCCGCCTGCGTGCGCTGCGCGGCGAGAGGGCTCAGCGTTTCGCCATAACGGATCAAGCGTTCACGATTGCTTTGCCATTCCTGCAACATGATCTGCGCTTCCGCGGTACGTGCGCGCAGCATTTCGTCACGTTGCGCCCGGGACTGATCAACCAGCGCCAACTTGGCTGCCACGTCACGATCCTGCCGATTGCCCTGATCCCATTGCAACGGGATGGAGACGTTGATCGAGATCATGTTGGAGTAATTCGGCCCCCGCTGGTTATACATCAGCGCGAGACTCCAGTCCGCGAGCTTGTTCGCGCGCGCGATGTCGACTTCTGCGGAAGCCACGGCCTCCTGCCGGGTCAACACTGCGATCGTCGGGTGATGCACCAACTGCGCGTCCAGCGCAATTGATTGCAGGAAGACCACATCGACTGCGGGCAGCGCACCCAGCGGCTCTGCTGCTGCGGTGCCGATCCAACGCGCGAGCATCGTCTTGGCGGTCAGGACTTGACGGTCGCTCTGCGCGATCCGATCTTCAATCATGGCGGCCGCAGCGCGAGCTGCAAAGACATCGACCAGCGAACCTCGGTTGCTTCGATAGGCCGCGTCGGCGGCGTCGAGCTGCAGCCTTGCCTCATCACGTTGCCGGACTAGCAACGCGCGGATTGCTTCCTGATAATAGCGATCAAGCCACGCCAATGCGGTGTCGCGTTCCAGGTTGGCCAGTGCAAGTTCCCGTCCGGCTGCAGCACCTTCGGCCTCGCGCTCAAAGCGCGCGGAACGTGCCTTGCGCTTGTCCGCCCGGGTGAATTCCTGAGTCAAGCCCACCGACCGCATGGTCATGAAATCATCGGTGAGGCTGAAGCGTTCACTGGACGTGACCGGCAGGTTGTTGATGCCCACCGTCAACGTTGGGTCGGGCAACTGGCCGGCGGCCACCGCGAGATCCCGTGCTGCCGATGCGGCAGCATCCTGCGCCACCAGCGTCTGCGAGCGAGCGCGCGCAAGTTTGAGCGCCTGGTCGAGGCTCAACACGCCTGCGGCATCTGCCGACGCCACAAAAGCAGCGCACGCGATGGTCAGCGCGGCGCTGCGGCCGAACGCGCAAAAAGCTGAGAAAATTGCCAACACCGGGCTATCAAAATGGATCGACATGAGACCTCCAGACGACAAACGAAATCCGAGGGTGCGGGCCGAGGATCAAGCAACGGCTTGACGCGACGGTGCGCTACGTCGGTCGATGCGCCAGCGATGGCGCGGTCTGGAGGATCAGATGCGGAAACAGCAGTGCAGGATGGTGTGCGGCGTTGACGCCGCGACAGGTACACGTTCGACGATGGCCGTGCGGCCCGATGCCGCCTGCGCCTTCCAATCCGGGAGTTCAATGGTCAGGACATTGATCATCACGGCCTGCACCGTCGGAGTGTACGGGTGATCGTTACTTTGTTGCCCCGACTGGCAGTGCGCGAGACACAGGTTGGGCGTGTCCGCATCCATACCCGTCTTCGGACCCTTCTGGTCACAATCGGCCGGCATCGCCGCCGCCAGCTTTTGGTCCGGAGCACCAAACGACGCCGGGCAAGCGTATGCCGCAAGGGCGCCCTGCGTAAAGAGCAGGGCCCCTAGCAGCAGGCGGCACACGGATCGCTTAGTTACACCGGTCATACGAATAGTTTAACGCCGATTGCTGACCATAACCAAGCGCCCACGATTTGATGCATAGCTCCGGCTACGGGGCGCATACAAACGATGAAGGGAGGTGCCGATCCTCGGACGCAGGTGCGACCCCTTCACTCAAGCGCGCGAATGCTCCCGCCGTATGGGGTCATTGCCCTCAATGGATCCGTGTTCGCCCAAGTCGGACGGGGGATTGCCGGTGACGGCGGCGGCAGCCATCTTGAAAAACTGCACCATCTTGCTTTCGGTGATGTTCCAGAACTCCGCCGAAGCGGTGACTACTTTGATAAGGACCAGCGAGGGGTCGTCGACTCCGCCGGGAAACCATGCCTTCGCCATCGGGGTCCAGAGTTCCTCGGCCCGCGCGCGGTCCTGCACCGATGTTGCCCGCCCCACGATTGAAACATATAGATCTTGATCCACGTCGGCCACTGCAACGTTGACGTCGGTTTGCATCGCGATATCCCGTGCGAGGGTGGATTCCCGCGACGCGAAGAACCACAACGTGCCGGACGAATCGATGCGTTGCACAGTCATGGGACGGCTGCGCATCTGCCCTTCCTCGTCCAGGCTGACGATCATGGCCATCCGCGTGGATTGGATTCTCTTCCACAGGTCTTCCCGTACTTCGATGGACTGGGTCATGCACTTCTCCAAAAGGGGGTGGGACATCCGATGATTGCTGATGCGTCCTACTCATTGTCGGGACGACACATGATCCTTGATACAGGACAGCGGCACCTTTCGGCGTCGGATACCTCCTACGGTTGCGCGCTTAAGCCTGGAAGGCACACCCTCGCTAACGCCTATGTTCGTTGGCGTACAGACGCGCGGCCATCTACCACACTAGCGTGCTTGGGTGCCCACACGAAACCATTTGCTTTCCGCCGTCCCGCGCGCCGAATGGGTCGGGCTGGCCCCGCAGTTGACGGTGGTGCCGTTGGTGTTCGGAGACATCCTCTACGAGCCTGGCGAACGCATTCGCTACGTGTATTTCCCCGTAGACGCCTTGGTGTCGCTATTGATGATCGTCGATCGACATCTCGCGCTCGAAGTGGGCATGGTGGGTCGCGAAGGAATGGTTGGTGTGGCGCGATCCATGGGTGTAGCCACAAGCCCATTGCGCGCGCTGGTGCAGGGCGCGGGCACCGCCATGCGGATGCCTGCGGCAGCATTCAACAAGTCGCTTGGCCAAAGCACCAGCCTGCAGAATGCGGTGAGCCTCTATACGCACGCTCTGCTGATGCAAGTTGCTCTAACTGCAGCTTGCAATCGTTTTCACGACGTACAAGCGCGTCTCGCCCGATGGCTGCTGATGACCCGCGATCGATTGAACAAAGATCACTTCCGCCTGACCCACGAGTTCCTCAGCCACATGCTGGGCGTACGCCGGGTGGGTGTTACCACCGCCGCCAATGCTCTGCGCCGTCGCGATTTGATCGAATACAAACGAGGGCACATCGCGATCCTCGATCAGCCGGGGCTGGAAGCAGCGGCATGTTCCTGCTACCGGAAGCTGAACGCATCGGCCCGATGATCCGTGTCCCGACGGGCGCCGCGGCACCACGCACCGGTTTGGCGGCGATAGGTTCTCACGGCCAAGCGTAGGTGGGCTCCTACCACATCGTCAGTCAACGGCCGCCGTTGGCGATTGGGCGTTACGGTTTCGCAGAGGCCCTTTGGATTACCAAATGAGGCCCAGCCGGCTTGCGGCTGATTTTGTAACGGCCAGCGCGACTGCTGCAACCTTCTTCGAGTCAAGGCACCGCCGGCGGAAAAATGGTGTGGCGGCGCCGCCGCGAAGGCACTGCCGTGCCGCTGCCTCCCACGAACATGCCGATCCTTGGCGGGCCCGTTGGCGCGACGTCCGTGGAAGCGCTGGTTAATTGACAACACTGAAAATCAAGGGCAGGATTTTTCAGTTCGTTGCGGCTCCTGGCGCCCTCCCGGATACCGCCATTTTGGGGGTGGCGCGGTGCCAGAAAGTGGCGTTCACCACATGCGCCGCCTGCCCGTGCTAGTCTGTGCGGTATCGCACGCAACGTCCCGACGCACTTGCCGCGCAACACGACGACGCCAGCACCCTTTGCCGGCAGGGATTACTGCTTGGCACAGATCAATCTGCGGAAATGAACCTGGCGAAAACCACCGACAGCGCGCGGCAGAACCAGCTTCTGAAACAGGTTCCCGAAGCGCAATGGGCGGAGTGGAAGCCCTTGCTCGAATACGTGGAGCTGCCGCTCGGCCACGTTTTGTACGAGCCGGGCACACGCATGTCCCATGTTTACTTTCCAACCACCGCAATCGTTTCCCTGCTGTACGTGATGGAAAACGGAGCCTCCGCGGAGATCGCGGTGGTCGGTCGCGAAGGTTTGGTGGGCGTGTCGCTTTTCATGGGAGGCCATTCCACCCCCAGCCGCGCCGTCGTGCAGCGGGCCGGCGTAGGATACCGGTTGCGGGCCAATGTCCTGATGCAGGCGTTCAACCGCGCCGGGCCGGTGCTGCACCTGCTGCTGCGCTATACCCAAGCGCTGATCACGCAGATGTCGCAAACGGCGGTGTGCAACCGGCTGCATTCGCTCGATCAGCAACTCTGCCGGTGGATGCTGTTGAGCCTCGATCGACTGGATGACAATCAGTTGCGCATGACGCAGGAACTCATTGCCAACATGCTCGGCGTTCGCCGCGAAGGCGTGACGGAAGCTGCCGGGCGTTTGGACAAGGCCGGCGTGATTCGCTATTCGCGCGGCGTGATCACCGTTCTCGATCGTGGCACGCTGGAGAAGCGCGCCTGTGAGTGCTATGCCGTCGTCAAGCACGAGTACGACCGCCTGTTGCCGTCAACAACGGCGGAATGAACTTACATTCACGTATGTATCGACCCCGTGAAGCGGTCGGCAGATCCGCCGGTGCGCCTTCCTGGCCGAAGGGGTGACTGCGACGTAATGTGCACTACCGCACAGACACTATCCGCCCAAGGGATCAATGTGAGCGCCTCAAACAGTGTCCGGGTCTGCCCCCCATTCACGCGCTTGGCAATCCGAACCCAGAGCCTGCAGTCACGGGTTTACGCCAAGCCTGCAGAACTTTGTCCCGTTGCCGCGTCACCTTCGTCATGGAAGCTATTATGCCCCGCACTGCGAGCCAAGGTAGTTCGCCCGCAACCCCAGCGCCCGCTTCATCGGAGGTGCAAACAACCAATGGGCGCGGGCCCAAGCATGCCCATGGCACCATTCTGATCGGGCTGCTCAACGATTGCCTTGCGAACGAGATCTGCTGTGTCCTCCTGTACGGTCGCCGCCAATTCCCCGCCGACCGGCAAATTGGAATTGGATGCACGAATCAATTCTTGCAGAATCTGGGCGACGAACAGTCTCACGCCGACCGCATCGCGGCGCGCATCGTGGAGCTTGGCGGCGAACTGGAGTGCCAGGACAAGATTCTCCACTCCATGCCTTCCTCGACGTTGCATTCTCTCAAAACCGAGGCTGAACTGATTCGAGCCACCCTGGCCGCCGAAAAGTGGTCAATCGAAACGTACCTGCTGGTATTGAGCCATATTGGCGACACCGATCCAGTTACCTGGAAACTGGTCGACCAAATCCTGGCCACTGAAATGCACCACGCCCCCACGTTAATCGAACTGCTTCCGCTTTCCGCAGCCACCGGAGCGTCGGGCGGCCCGCACTCGACCGCACCTGTCTTCAACGCTGCCGATTGACTTGCTTGTCCCGGGGAAACGCCACGACGTGCAGTGACCGCTCGTAGGTGGCTACCGCTTCCGAGTTCTTCTGCTCGCGGCGAATGCGGGCGAAAGTCTTGTGCAAGTCGGTGGAGCCGCTGGAAACATACCGGAAGCTGGGGTCGAGGATTGATTTCAAGATTCCCTCCCGTCGAAGTCATTTCGGCATCAGACATTGCATGGGTTACGGAACGGCGCGAGGAGCCTTGCTACTCCGCTTGCGAACTTCTCGCGCCGTTGAGGTTGCCTAACGCACGGCGCCCCGGCGAAACATGCTGACGATGGCGAGCAACACCACGGCGCCCACCAGGGACACTAGCAAGCCGGTGATGCTGAAATCATTCGAATTGACGGTGCCGGTACCAAACATCGGCGCGATCGCGAACCCTGCGATCAGTGCACCGATGATGCCGACCACCACATTCAGGATGATCCCCTGCTGACCGTCTGTTTTCATTATCAGGCTGGCAAGCCAACCTAGAACACCACCTGCGACTAGCCAAATGATCAAGTTCATTCATTGCTCCTCATTGTTGAGCGGTGCAATCGACCATCCAACTTTATAATTGCAGCTGGCAGGAAGGTGCGAGGACCCGTCACTTGCCGTCGTGGTCGGAATCACCCGGTGTGGCGCGTTCCACCGTATCGCTAACCCGCTGCCACGCGTCACGCGAGGCGTGCTTCGCGTTGTCCCAGGTGAGACGCGATGAGCCTCGCGACCCTTCCCAGTCCCGCATGAGTTGCGGCTCGGCATCGTCGAAGCTGCCACCGTTCGTCCGTCCGTAAGAATCAACGCCATAGCGATAGGCAGGGCCGTAGTCGTCGAACGTTGATCCGCCTTCGACATACGGCCGCGTGGCATAGTTATCGCGCCAATACGATTCCTCGGCCGTCGGGTCGATCATTTCCGCAATGCCTTTACCTGCAAAGCCGCCAATCACAGCTCCGGCCAACGCGCCCACTGCGGCGCCTACGGGACCGGCGACGGCTCCAACTGCGGCGCCTGTGGCCAAACCGCCCGCGACCGCGCCCACACCCGTGCCTACAGGATGCGCGCCCGGGGTACCGGTGAGCGGATCCCGATTGAGATTTCGCTCGTCAATTCTTGTCGTCTCCATCTGCAGCTCCTATCGCTAAAATTTAGAAGAGTGCTTCGCAATGTTCCGTGCATCGCTTCGGCGACATTTCTGTTCGCCGTAGACATGGTGGTCGGGCATCGACCGAGAGCCAATAGTCGAAAAAACACTTTTTGTGTAGGACACACACTTAAAGCGCCGGTGCATGATTCGGCGAGACGTCCTGCGTGGAACAGGAACGTCAGCCTGCATCGTGGTTAAGGGCGAATACGCAGGATTTTTCGTTTCGCGCATGCTGCGTGCTGCTGGTCCCCGCGATCGTCGAGGGCAATCGTGTCGACGTGGAGGACATCGAGCACGCCGCGGGACTGGTAGGGTTGGCTTGCGCTGCTGGTCGAGGCTGTGCCCGCCGATAGATACGCGTGACCGGAATCCGATCACAAAAGCTGCGCCGAGGCGCGCGGGGGCCGGTATCTCTACCGGCCCACCTCTTGCCCTATCGGTACGCGGCCGCCACTTCCTCGCGAATACGGATGCGCAGTTGCTCCACCCCGAACGGATCGAGGCGCTTGCCGTTGATGTAGAAGTCCGGCGTCTGCTGCACCTTGATCGTCTTTGCATCCGCCATGTCCTGCGCCATCGCCTGCGCCACTTCCGGTGAATTCATGTCGCGCTCCAGCTGCTCCATGTTGAGTCCGAGGCCCGCCGCGATCGCGAGCACCTTCTTCGGTTGCGCGGCATGGTTGACCGCCCACGTCGATTGCTTGCTGAACAACGCATCCAGCGTTTCCCAGTACTTCCCTTGCTTGCGCGAAGCCTCGAGCACCTTGACGGCGAAGTCGGCACCCTTGTGGAAGTGGACATGGCGGATGATCAGTCGCACTTTGCCGGGATTCTGCGCGAGGATTTCCTTCACGATCGGATAGAACGCGCGGCAACCTTCGCAGGCAGGATCCAGGAATTCGACGACCTGTACCTTGGCGTCGGTTGGGCCAAGGGTGGGTGAACCACGTGCGGTGAGTGCCGCCGCTTGCAACGTCGGTTGGCCGGTAGCGATCGAGTGTTGCAATGAGTAAAAACCCAGGCCAGCAATGCCGGCCAGGAGACCCATCAGGATGACAGGACGAGCTATGGATGCGTTCACGATGCTCCTTTGCGCCGCGCGAGGCGTCACCGAAGTGCACAGGGGTTGCGCGCAAACTGCGCATCGGCAAAGCAGAACATCGACCCGACCAGCAAGCCGAATGCGAAACCGGGCATCACCAGCAAAAACACCGCCGTCCAGTGCGTGAGTCGATCGCGCATGGCGTGATTCTAACTTCAACCGACCAATGTTAGCGAGTCGCTATCCTTAGGGGACATCGCGCCACTTTTCTAGGCACCCGTTGACGCCGGGAACTGCTTTCCCAACATTCGAACTGGTCGCGGACCGCAGCATCGATATCGTCGATCGGCGCAACCCATGTCTTCGAGCGCGCTGCGCGCAACGCGACGTCAGGTGAGCAATGGGTAGTGGATGGCAGCTACAGCGCAAGCTACCAGAGCGCCACAACGAAGAGGAATCCAGCCACACTTCCAAGGGCCACGCCGACCACCGCGGCAAGCGCGATCGTCACCATCAGGCTGCCGATGAATCGCGCGAGCAACGGCACCACGTGGGCCGCAAACAATGAGCGCCCACTTCTGGTGTACCGCGTGAATTCTGGATAGACGACCATGGCAAGGCTGATCCGGATGTGAAGGGTGAATCGTCATAGTAATGAGCACCCCACTTCCGCACCGTCCTCCAACACCCCGAAATCGTGTAGGACGGACTCCGAACGCGGCGCAATTTCACTTGCCGACCATGAGCCACTCGGCCGCGGCAAGTGGCAATGTTGCGGCCACGGGCCAACTCTAGAATTTCAAGGATGCGCTGATTCCCGCCATCCAGTTGCGAAGTGGTGAAGGCTCGAAAAACCGCGAATTGGTATCGTTGACGATCACGGAGCCACTGTAGTTACGACCGGTGACATTGTTCACCCGGACATACTGGGTCATTGCGAAACGTCCGGATGATTGCGCGAGCCCTGCTCGAACGCTGCCGATGGTGTGCGCCGGCGCGAACGCCGTGTTGCGATCATTCGCATACAATTTACCGACATGCTGGATCTCGACGGCGGCATTGAATCCATGCATGCCGCCCGGGGTCCACGTCACGATCCCGTGGCCTAGTTGCGCCGGTACTCCGGGCAGCCGGCTTCCTGCGCGCACGATCATGGGCGGCAAACCCGCGACGAAGTCCTCGGCGAACTCCGCCCGCAGATAGGTGTAGTTGGCATGTACGACGAAACCTGCGCCCAGGTCAGCTTCCCACAGGGCCTCGAGTCCGCTGCGCTTCGTCTTGCCGGCATTGCGATAGGTGGTGCGGCCGCCCGTTGCGGTGTCGACGACGATTTCCTGGTCGGTGTTGGCCGCGAACAGCGCAAGGTTGACACGCTGGCGCGACGACGGAAGCCATTTCATGCCGACCTCCCACGAGGTGGCGAGTGCGGGCGCAAGCCCGAGATTCGGTCCGGTACCAAGGGGTCTGTACGCAAGTTCCGCAAGCGTCGGCGTCTCGAAGCCCTGCCCGTAGCTGGCGTAGAGATTGATATGGTCCGTGGCATGCCACACGACGCCCGCCACCGGGCTCGTGTTGGCATAGTGGCGCGAGCCGCTGTCGTCCGGATTCTGGCTGGAGACATAACGATCGTCGATCGCATAGTTGACGCGACTGGTCCGCAACCCCAGCGTGACGGCCAGCGAACGCAGCACCTGCCAACTTGCCTCGACGTAAAGATCTGCGCTGCGCACGGTGTCGTACTCGTCGCGCCGCAACGCACCCTGGACGCCGAAGTCGTTGACGAAACCCTGCCGCGTCTCGCCCATCCGGTCGCCATCGACGCCGGCCGTCAGCGTCAGTGGTTGCCCGCCCAGCGTGGACTGCACGATGATCCGGGCGC
>Ga0105044_10011928_pt1 | contig 11822 bp, 11 predicted proteins | sample MAT01_FD_78092 | JGI IMG/M metagenome (GOLD analysis project Ga0105044, IMG submission 78092) | Freshwater microbial communities from Lake Fryxell liftoff mats and glacier meltwater in Antarctica - MAT-01 | ecosystem: Environmental > Aquatic > Freshwater > Ice > Liftoff microbial mat | place...
CGGGTACGTCGAGAACGGCCAAGCCGGGACCTGGGACTACGTCGGGTCACCATCGTCGTCAGCGGCTCCGCTCGACGGTCCCACCCTGGTTCGCCTGGCCGAGGAGGCAGTCGCCGCCAACGGATGGCTGACCCTCGAGGGCGCCCGCCGTGGCGGATTCTCCCAGCCGTCGAAGGTCGTCGACCCGCTGCACTGGTGGAACGTCGACTTCGTGAACGACGGCGTGCTCGGCGACATCACGAAGCCAGAGAGCCTGGTGTACGACCCCATGACCGGCCGACTCCTGGGGGTCATGCTCATGATGCCGGTCGGACAACACGGCCCGTTGATCACCGGGGTCGACCCAGCCGACGGGCGATGGCACGTTCACCCGGGCGCCAGTTGTTACGGCCCGGACCTCATCATCCCGATGAGTTCGCCCGACGACGGAACGTGCCCCGATGGGATGACGCTCGAGCAACGATCCGGCGAGATGATCCACGTCTGGTTCGTGGGAGAGAAACGGTTCACGTCGAAGATGCCGGACATGGCAGCCGACGCGTTGGACGAGGCCAACGCCCGCCCGGCGAACAAGTGAATCCAACGGCGCGAGCGCAAGCCACGTCGGTGAGACATGACGGGAAACGACGATCCCGGCGGCCTCGAGCGGCCGCATGCCTGGCGACCTTGCTGGTGGTCACCGGTTCGTGCAGCGACACCACAGCCGGGGGCAACAGGGCCGACACAGCGACGGATCCGAACCCGGTGACGGCGCCGGCCGGCGAGACGACTTCGACCGTCACTGGCCTCCGCTCGACGGCAACCGAACTGGAACGGATCACCGCCGGCGCAGAAGCGCTCGCCTCATCGCTCGATCGCATCGACGCCGCATCGCTGGCTCTCGTCGACTACGTCGGCCGACGGTACGCCTTGTCCCAGTTGAGCGGCGCCAGAGTCCTGGCCGAACAGACCATCGATGGTCCCGCGCCATCTCCGGACGTCGCCTTGCTCCGGGCCCTGGTGGTGCCCGACTCCCCCCCACCGACACTGGCCGGCACGCCCGAGAGCACAATCGGCGACGCCCTGTCACTGGCCCTGCACTGCGTCCAGCGGCCGGTCGGCGACGACTATCCGACCCGCCTCCGTGGACTGGCGAGCGACAACGGCTACGGCCTCACGCACGCGGCCTTGGCCCTGGGTTGGATGCGGGATCTCGGGTGCGAGACGGCAGAACGCAACGAACTGCTCGACGAGTTCGCCGATGCCATGGTGGTCCAGCTCGACCAGGCGGCCCGGTCCGGCACCGTGACCGACCTCACCCTCGAGCTGTCGGGATTCCTGGCCTATGTCGAAGGCGCCGCGCGCTTCCCCGTCGGGTGGGACGACCTCGTGTTGGCGGCGCAACGCGCGGACGGCGGCTGGGGTCAGGACGGGCCAGCGACCGAGACCAGTTGGCACACCACACTGCTGGCGCTCTGGACGGTGGCCGCGGTGGCCGGACGCGGTGAACCTGTGCCCATGCTGATCGGTGGGGCCAGCCGATGATGGTTTCCGGAGCCCGGACATTGATCGACCTGGGAGGCACGTGGCGGGCCGCGCCGGTCACCGACGAGCTCCGCCGCACCGCCACTGAGCACAGGTGGGCCGACCACGACGTCGCTGACCAGGACGACTGGGAGCCCGTTGCGGTGCCCGGACACTGGCAGCGCTCCGAGGCCTTTTCGGAACTCGACGGAAGCCTGCTGTACCGGCGGAACTTCACCACCGACGACCCGAACGACGAGACCTCGGGTCGACGGCAGTGGCTGGCGCTGGACGGGGTCTTCTACCAGTCCGACGTCTGGGTCGACGGGAGCTACCTCGGCGATACCGAAGGTTGGTTCTTCCCGCACGACTTCGAGGTCACCGAACAACTGGCGACCGGGAACGACCACTCGGTCACGGTCGAGGTGAGCTGTCGAACTCCGCCGGACCGCACGGCCAAACGTTCACTCACCGGAGTGTTCCAACACTGGGACGCCCTCGATCACGCTCGGAACCCAGGCGGGATCTGGGGACCGGTGACGATCAGGGACACCGGACCCGTGGCCATCCGGCACAGCCGGGTCCTGTGCACGCGGGCCGACACGACCAGCGCGACTGTCAGCTGTCGCCTGGTCCTCGACGCGGTGGAAGCCGGGACGGTCAGGATCCGAACCCGGCTCTGCGAAGTGGAGCACCACCAGGACATCGACCTCGCGGCCGGCGAGAACCGCACCGAGTGGACCATGGAGGTCCGCCGTCCCGAGCTGTGGTGGCCCCGCGCTCTGGGGGAACCGGCGCTGCACGACCTCGCCATCGACGTCCTGGGCGCCGATGGCACGCCCAGCGACGGCATCGGTCGCCGGATCGGGCTGCGATCGATCACCATGCGCAACTGGATCGTGTCGGTGAACGGTGAAAAACTTTTCCTGAAGGGCGCCAACCTCGCTCCGACCACCCGGTGGCCCGCCGAGACCACCACCGAGCAGGTCGACCGTGACGTGTCGTTGGCCGTGGTCGCCGGGTTGGACCTGCTCCGGGTACACGCCCACGTGGCCCACCCGCATCTGTACGACGCAGCGGACACCGCCGGTCTGCTGATCTGGCAGGACATGCCGCTGCAGTGGGGTTACCACCGGTCGGTCAGGGCCCAAGCCGTTCGCCAGGCCCGGGAACTGGTCGACCTGCTCGGCCATCATCCGTCGGTGGCCATCTGGTGTGGCCACAACGAGCCCATGGCCATCTCCATCGACGCCGACACCTTGGGCGACCGGGGCGCCACCGCTCGACTCGGTGCCCGGATGGTGATCGACCAGCAACTCCCGACGTTCAATCGCAGCGTGCTCGACCGGGGAATCGCCCGCGTATTGCGACGCCACGACGGGAGCCGTCCGGTGGTGGCGCACTCCGGCGTGCTGCCGAACCTGCCCACGTTGGACGGCACCGACGCCCACTGGTACTTCGGCTGGTACCACGGCGACGAACGGCAGTTCGTTGCGCTGGCCAGGACCCTGCCTCGGCTGACCCGGTTCGTGACCGAGTTCGGCGCACAGGCCGTGCCGACCGACGCGTCCTTCATCGATTCGTCGCGGTGGCCGGACCTGGACTGGGATCACCTGGCCAGACACCACTGCCTGCAACAGACCCAGTTCGAGCGGTACGTCCCGCCAGGGGACCACGACACCTACCAGGACTGGGTCGAGGCCACCCAGCTGTACCAGGCCGACGTGCTCCGCTTCCACATCGAGACCATCCGTCGATCGAAGTACTCCCCGGCCGGCGGATTCGCCATGTTCATGCTCGCCGACTGCGAGCCGGCGGTGACCTGGTCGGTGCTCGACGTGGATCGACGTCCCAAGCTCGGGTATCAGGCCGTGGCGGACGTGTGCCGCCCCGTGATCGCCGTGGCCGACCGCCTCCCCGCCGAGGTGGTCACCGGTGAGCACCACCACATCGACCTGCACGTGATCTCCGACCTCAGGCATCCCGTCGAGGCAGGACTCAGCGCTCGATGGAGCTGGGACGGCGGGTCAACGGAGCGCCGCTTCGCTTCGACGGTGCCGCCGGACACCGTCAGCTGGGTCGCCACGTTGCACCTCGACGTCCCGGAGGCCCAGGGTCTGCTCACTCTGGACCTCGACCTCACGGTCGACGGTGCGACCACGCGCCGCACCGACCACACCACCGTCCGGAGAGATCAATGACCGCCAACCCGCTGCCCCCCGACCCGCCGCCCCGCCAGCACGATCCGCCCGCTCCCGCTCCGGAGGGAACCAGACAACACCGCTTCGTCCCGCCCCCCGGGTCCACGGTCATCACCCTGGTTCGCCATGGCGAGTCCGAGGCGGCGCATTCCGATCGCCCCTTCCCGTTGGTCGACGGCCACGGCGATCCGGCCCTGCACGCCGATGGACTGGCACAGGTCGAGGCACTGGGTCGCCGCCTGGCGGCCGATCACGTGGCCGGTCCGCCGATCAGCGCCATCTACGTGACCAGCCTTCGCCGCACTGCTCAGACCGCCGCCCCCCTGGCCGCCGCCATCGGCGTGGCCCCGGTGCCGGTGCCCGACCTGCGCGAGGTGTTCCTCGGCGACTGGGAGGGCGGCCTGCTCCGCCACAAGGGTGACGACCCCGCGTTCGCCCGGATGATGGCCGAGGAACGTTGGGACGCCGTCCCCGGGGCCGAACCGCTCGAGCAGTTCACCGAGCGGATCCGACGCGGTGTCTCCGGCATCGCCGCGGCTCATCCCGACCAACGAGTGGTGTCGGTCAGCCACGGCGGCGTGATCGGCCACATCCTGCACCTGGCCACCGGATCGTCCCGCTTCGCCTTCGTCGGGGCGAACAATGCGTCCATCAGCGAGATCGTGGTCACCGGCGACCGCTGGATCATCCGCGGCTTCAACGACACCTCGCACCTCTCTTGATTGAACCAGGCTGACCGAACCGTTCTGACCGAACCGTTCTGACCGAATCAAGCACGGTGCTGTGGTTTGGGGCGTTCTCAGGTGACGGGTAACTTGCAGATCACCAGCAGTTGGAGTCTTCGAGGAGAGGTCGCCCATGGCGCAGACCACGAACCGACCCGGAGCCGATGCTCCGGTCGTGAATCGCACCCCCGACCCTCGTTCACCCTGGCCGGTCCAGTTCTATGGATCGGCAGTCGGCAAGAAGTGGGTCATGGCCATCACCGGCCTCGCCATGTACGGCTTCCTCTTCGCCCACATGATCGGGAACCTGAAGCTGTACATCCCGAAGGAGGAAGGCCGCTACGCCCTCGACGTCTACGGCGAGGCGCTCCGCAAGCTGCTCTACCCGATCATGCCCGAAGGTGTGATCCTCTGGATCCTGCGGATCGGACTGATCCTCATGCTGGTCGGCCACGTCCACGCGGCGATCACCCTGACCCAGATGAACCGACGCTCACGTCCCATGAGCTACCAGGCGCCCCGCGAGTACGTGGCCGCCAACTTCGCCTCGCGGTCCATGCGGATCACCGGCATCATCATCTTCGGCTACATCTTCTTTCACCTGTTCGACCTGACGATCTCCGGCACTGGAGCACGGTGGGTCGAAGGTGAGGTCCACAACAACCTCATCAACTCCCTGCAACGGCCGTGGGTGGCCATCATCTACATCATCGCCAACCTGGCGGTAGCGGTGCACCTGTACCACGGCACCTGGTCCATGTTTCAGACCATGGGCATCAACAATCCCCGATGGAACGGCGCCCGCCGGACCATCGCCCTCGGTATGTCGGTCGTGGTCGGCGTGCCAAATCTGTTGTTCCCGTTGATGATCGTCACGCGAGTCGTGAAATAGCCCCGAGGCAGTTGGACATGACCCTCACCCTGGATTCCAAAGTTCCAGCCGGCCCGTTGGCCGACAAGTGGAACAACCACAAGTTCGACCTGAAGCTGGTCGCACCCAACAACCGGCGCAAGTTCGACATCATCGTGGTGGGAACCGGCCTGGCCGGGGCATCGGCTGCGGCATCACTGGGCGAGCAGGGCTACAACGTCAAGGTCTTCACCTACCACGACTCCCCCCGGCGGGCTCACTCGATCGCCGCCCAGGGCGGCATCAACGGGGCGAAGAACTACCAGGGCGACGGCGACAGCGTCCAGCGCCTCTTCTACGACACGATCAAGGGCGGCGACTTCCGGTCACGGGAGGCCAACGTGCACCGCCTGGCCGAGGTGTCGGTCGACATCATCGACCAGTGCGTGGCCCAAGGCGTCCCGTTCGCCCGGGAGTACGGCGGCCTGCTGGACAACCGCAGCTTCGGCGGCGCCCAGGTCTCCCGGACGTTCTACGCCCGCGGCCAGACCGGCCAGCAACTGTTGCTCGGCGCGTATCAATCGCTGGCCCGACAGATCCACCTGGGCACCGTCACGCTCTACAACCGCATGGACATGCTCGACGTCGTGAAAGACGACGAGGGCCGGGCCTGCGGGATCATCTGTCGCGATCTGCTCACCGGCGAGACCGTCCGCCACAACGGTCACGCCGTGGTGTTGGCCAGCGGCGGCTACGGCAACGTGTACTTCCTGTCGACCAACGCCAAGGCGTGCAACGTGACCGCCACCTGGCGGGCCCACAAGCGGGGGGCGGCCTTCGCCAACCCCTGCTACTCCCAGATCCACCCCACGTGCATCCCGGCGTCCGATGAGTTCCAGTCGAAGCTGACGCTCATGTCGGAATCCCTCCGCAACGACGGCCGGATCTGGGCCCCGAAGAACATCGACGATGCCGGCAAGGCCGCGTCGGACATTGCCGAAGCCGACCGCGACTACTACCTGGAACGCAAGTACCCGGCCTTCGGGAACCTCGTTCCGCGGGACATTGCCAGCCGCAACGCCAAGACCCTGGTCGACGGCGGCCGCGGTGTGGGACCGCTGCGCAACGGCGTGTACCTGGACTTCGCCGATTCCATCGCCCGTCTCGGTGAGGACGTGGTTCGGGGGCGCTACGGAAACCTGTTCGACATGTACGAGCGGATCACCGGCGAGAACCCGTACCGCCAGCCCATGCGCATCTACCCGGCCACCCACTACACCATGGGCGGGCTGTGGGTGGACTACAACCTGCAGTCGACCATCCCCGGACTCTTCGTGCTGGGCGAAGCGAACTTCAGTGATCACGGCGCCAATCGGTTGGGTGCCTCGGCGCTCATGCAGGGTCTGGCCGACGGCTACTTCGTGTTGCCCCCGACCATTTCGGGCTACCTGGCGGGCCGGCTGGGCGACACTGCGACCCCGACCGACCACCAGGTGTTCGTCACCGCCGAGTCCGAGGTCCAGGACCGGATCTCCCGGCTGCTGGCGGTCAAGGGGACCCGCAGCGTCGACCACTACCACCGCGAGCTCGGCAAGATCGTGTGGGACTACTGCGGCATGTCCCGCAACCGAAACGGACTGGAAAAGGCCCTGGCCGAGATCCCTGCCCTTCGCCAGGAGTTCTGGAGCGATGTCAAAATCCTGGGCGACGGCATGTCGTTCAACCAGAGCCTGGAGAAGGCCCTGCGAGTCGCCGACTTCATGGAGATGGCCGAGCTGAAGGCCCTTGACGCCCTCGATCGCGAGGAATCCTGCGGCGGCCACTTCCGCGAGGAGCACCAGACCCCCGAAGGCGAGGCCCTGCGGGACGACGAGAACTTCTCCTACGTCGCAGCGTGGGAGTACGGCGGGGAACACATCGGCCAGGACTCGGTGCTCAACAAAGAAGACCTCGTCTTCGAGAGCGTCCAGCCCTCCCAGCGCAGCTACAAGTGAGGCACCCGTGAGCACCATGTTGAATCTCACCCTGAAGGTCTGGCGCCAGAACGGCGCAGACGACGGGCACTTCGAGGAGTACCGGACCGTGGTGGCCGACGACGCGTCGTTCCTGGAGATGCTCGACTACGTGAACGAGCAGCTCCTCGGCGAGGACAAGGAGCCCATTGCCTTCGACCACGACTGCCGTGAGGGAATCTGCGGGTCGTGCGGGCTCATGATCAACGGTCAGGCCCATGGCAGCCAGCGGGGCACGGCCACCTGCCAGCTGCACATGCGGAAGTTCTCCGACGGCGATCACATCACCATCGAGCCGTGGCGCGCCGCCGGATTCCCGATCGTGAAGGACCTGGCGGTGAACCGGGCGGCCTTCGATCGGATCGTGGAGTCGGGGGGCTACATCACGGTCAACACCGGTTCGGCTCCCGAGGCCAACCTCACACCCATTCCCAAGGAGACCGCCGACGCGGCCATGGACGCCGCACAGTGCATCGGCTGCGGTGCCTGCGTGGCGGCCTGCCCGAACGGCGCAGCCAGCCTGTTCACCTCGGCCAAGCTCCAGCACCTCAACCTGCTCCCCCAGGGGCAGGCCGAGCGCTGGAACCGGACCGAGGCCATGGTCCAGACCATGGAGACCTATTTCGGTTCGTGCACCAACCACGGCGAGTGCCAGGACGCATGCCCCAAGGAGATCTCGGTGGACTTCATCGCCATGATGAACCGGGACTACCTGAAGTCCAAGTTCGCCAACCGCCGACGTGGCGGCCAGCGCAAGGCGGGCTGACCGGACTTCGAAGCACCGCACCCCTACGCTTGCTCACTGCCGCCGGACCGACCGGCGTCACCGTGGTGGAGTGTGAGATGCATCGTCGTACCTGGTCCCTGGCTCTGGCCGGACTCCTGCTGTTGGGCGCTCTGAGCGCTTGCTCCGGCGACAAGGAATCCTCGTCCGGTCAGCAGGACTCGTCCTCGAACAGCTCAGGTGAACTGCCCTCGGCCAAGTCAACGCCGAACCCGGACCGCACGTCGTCCGGGGACGGGTCCTCCGGCGAGCCGGGCGGCGGCACCGATTCCAGCGGCACCGATTCCAGCGGCGATTCGGGGCCGGCTGACAACGGCCTGATTCCCGACAACATCGGGTCGTGCTTCGATGAGGCCGCCGCCTTCGGCAAGGCCATCGGACTCGCAGTCACCGACTCGAAGTCCGCCGAAGAGGCGCTCGCCCAGATCCAGGCCAAGCTGCCCGAGTCGCTGGCCGATGATCTGGCCGTGGTCCAGAACGCGCTGCGGGTGGGTCGGGACAACGGGTTGACCGAAGGAGCGCAAGCCATGGACACCCAGGAGTTCAGGGACGCGGCGGGCGCCATCGGGAGCTACTTCGCCAACCAGTGCGGATCATCCGGCCAGTAGGTCGAGCCGCAACACATTCCGGGCCCAACGGCAGCGAGCGTTCGCTCAGCTCGGCGGCTGGTTGAACTCGAACCAGCACAGGCCGGTCCGTCCGTCGGCGGCGCGAACCGAGCCCATGGCCCGCGGGAAGCGGGCCTGGCGCCCGTCCGGGTGGGTCAACAGCACCGGCGACCAGGCGATCGGGGTGATCTCCAGGTCCAGGGTTCCGAAGGTCAGGTGGACCCGCGTGGCCAGGCCCTCTGCGTCGTGTTCCGAGCGGACCGCCACGTCGTTGGCCTCGACGAACTGGGTCGATCCCGGCTCCAGCACGTAGGAGACCCCGAGGTCCAGCCCCTCCTGGAAGGCGCCGGCGGTATGCCAGCGGGTCCCGTCCTCCAAGCGGCCGGCGGTCCAGCACCACTGATTTCCCCACCAGTCACGGGCCGCTCCCCACGAGTGATCGCGTTGGCCCCAGCCGTCGACCTCGATCCGACGGTCCCCCACCAGAACATGTCCCTCCACCCGGCACGGAATCTCGTAGCGGGGCGTCGTCAGCGGTGGCCACTGGTAGGCGGCGCGGTCGGTGTGCCAGTCCAGTTCGAAGCCGAAGGGGATCCGATCACCCCACCCGCCCCGGTAGACCTCGGCCGGATCATCGAGACTCACGGCGAAGGCCTCGAGGTCACAACTCATCCGCTCCAGCGGTTCGGCCACGGTGTGATCGGCCCACAACCCGTCGTGTCGAAGCCCCAGCGATCGCGGATCGACCGGTGCGGGGACCTCGTGGTCGATGACCGTGACCAACGGACCGTCGGCCTCCACGAAGCACGCCCAATACCAGACCTGACCGATGTTGGGGACGAAGCCGATCCGGACGTACCCGCCCATGGACCCGTCGTCGGCGAACCAGTCCAGGTAGTACGACTCGTTCCACAGTTCGCTGTCATCGGGATCGTGGCGGCGTTCATCGGCGGGATCGACACTGGTCACGTTCACGCCTCCGAGGGTGGGGTCAATGGTTGGTAGTAGTCCTCGGGCGCACCCTCGGCCACCGGGAGATCACCCAGTTGCGCACCGAAGGTGACCAGCAGTTCGTAGACCTCCGGAGCGAGGTCTCTCGGAACCGTCCAGTCCAGCTGGTCCGCCACGCCGGCCGCCTCGGCGAATGGTCGCAGGAACGTGAAGTAGACGTAGGCCCCGCACTGAATCATCTCGTCGCGGCTCATCTTGGCGATCCGGCGGTAGTGCGCCGACTCGGCCCGACGGGCGGCCACGGCGATCCCGGCGACGTCGGCCTCGGGCACCGGACTGATCTGCCCGGGCTCACACCCGTCGGTGGTGAACAGCGCCCACGCCTCGAGGCGCTCCATGTAGGACTCGGGCTCGGTGCGCGACGACCCGAAGTCGGTGATGGCCACCTCGGTGTCTCGGAGCGAGAAGCCGGCCAGGAGGTGCTGATAGGGGACGTCGGCGGCAATGTCCGACCAGGGGAAATCGCTGACCCCGAGGCGGTAGTAGTCGCGAAGCAGCAGCGTTCGGCCGTCGCCCAGGTCGTACGGACCCGTGTCGCCCGTGCCCACCCGGGTGTCGAAGTAGAGCAGGAACAGGTAGTTCACCAACGTGGCGTTCCACCGTTGGACCAGCGAACGCTCCTCGTCGTCCACTGGTCGCAGTGCTGCGGTGACGGTGTCGACGATGGCATCGTCGTAGACGCGGATCCGCCGACCGCCGTCCTCGGCCTGCAGGGTGCCGTCGCCCCGGAACCCGCGGGCGGCACGCTCCCAGAAGTCCAGTACGACGGCCACGTCGTCTGGATGGTCCGTGGTCGGATCGAACTGGGTGAAGACCTTCCGGCCGGTCAGGAAGAAGTTGGAGATGGACCACAGGTACACGGCATTGATCTGCGAGCCCGGCCGACGACCTGCCGCGCCGATCTGCTCGGCCGGCATGGCTGCATCGATGACCCGGACCATCTCGGCGTAGCGGGTATAGGTCTCGGCGCAGGCCACCAGGATGTAGGGGGTGACGGGGATCATCTGACTGGCGTACGACGTCCGCTCCTCGGTCAGCCGGAAGGTGATTGGTGCGTGGTACGCGATCAGCTCGTCGGTGTGCACCCACAAGGGTGAGCCCGGTGCGAGCTCAGTCATCGGAGCGCACCACGCCGTCACCGCCGGTGCAGTCCAACTCCACCGGTGCTCCATCCACGGGCTCAACGGTCAGGGTGCATCCCATGACGCACGGGACGCCGAACTCCCGGCTCACGATCCCCACATGGCTGCGCATGGTCCCGCCGGTGCAGATGACCCCCGCCAGGTCGTGGAACAGCGGACCGAGGAACGTGGCGCCGGCGTCGCGGACCAGGGCGACCACGCCCTCGGCGCCGGCATCCCCTGCGTCCATCAGATCCATCAACTCCAAGACGTCGTCGGGGGACTCGAGGACACGAAGCGTCCCTCGGACCACACCGGCATCGAACACCTTCTGTCCACGACCGATCTCTCGCACGCCGAGACACTACTGAGCATCCCCCGGTTGGGCGGACACCTTGTAGAGGAGGAAGTCCATGTCCAACAAGAAGCGGTTGCCGGGTCGTCCGGCAAAGTATCCACCCCGACTCGGCCGCCAGCAGATCTTCGACGGGCTCCTCAACCGGTTCGACCAGGACGCCTCATGAACAGACCCCTTGAGGCGATCACCCACACAAGTACAACTCCACGAGACTGCATTCGGGCCTCGACCTCACCTCAACCACCCGATGGGAACAGCGGTACCAACAAGCGTCAGAACCACCATGCGGTCAACGGGGAGATGCCCAGATTGGTTCAGAACGGTAGCGCGACCGTCACCGGTGTGGCTCGGTTCGTGGTGGTGGCGTCACCGAGCTGGTCGAACTCGTTGGAGCCCCAGCATCGGACGGCGTTGTCGGTGAGGATGGCACAGGTGTGTTCGCCGCCGGCGGCGAGTTGGGTGGCGGTGGTGATGCCGAGGGTTTGGACGGGTGCGGTGCGGTTGGTGGTGGTGTTGTCACCGAGTTGGCCGTCGGAATTGCGACCCCAGCAGCGGACGGTGCGGTCGGCGAGCAGGGCGCACGTGTGCAACCTGCCGGCGGCGGCGAGTTGGGTGGCGGTCGTGACGCCCTGCGTTTGGACCGGTGTGA
>Ga0105044_10011930_pt1 | contig 11821 bp, 11 predicted proteins | sample MAT01_FD_78092 | JGI IMG/M metagenome (GOLD analysis project Ga0105044, IMG submission 78092) | Freshwater microbial communities from Lake Fryxell liftoff mats and glacier meltwater in Antarctica - MAT-01 | ecosystem: Environmental > Aquatic > Freshwater > Ice > Liftoff microbial mat | place...
CATCGCCGCTCCCGAACACCTTTGGCCCGACGCCGCTCTCCGTGACACGGTGGCCAAGATCGCTGAGGACACCGGTGCTCGGATCCTTGTCACGAGCGTGGTGGCCGATGCCGTGGCCGATGCCGATTTCCTCTACACCGATGTCTGGGTGTCGATGGGCGAGCCTCCAGAGAGCTGGGCCGGGCGCATCGCCGAACTGCTGCCGTTCCAGGTGAACGCAGCCGTCATCGCGCTCACCGGCAACCCCCGCGTGTCCTTCATGCACTGCCTGCCCGCGTTTCACAACCGCGACACCATGATCGGCGAGGAACTGTTTCAGCAGACGGGGCTCGGCGCGCTCGAGGTGACCGACGACGTGTTCGAATCACCCCGCTCGATCGTGTTCGACCAGGCCGAGAACCGGATGCACACCATCAAAGCCCTCATGGTCGCCACCCTCGGAATCTGATGGTGGCGCGCTCGCTTGTTGGAATCAGGAGCACGAGTGGTCCGGACGTGGCCTCAGGGTCATCGGCTGTCCTCGAGGGTGGCCCGGTTTGTAGGTTCGGGACATGAGTAAGACCAACCCGGGCAACTTCTTCGAGGACTTCGAGCTGGGACAGGTCATCGACCACGCCACGCCGCGCACGGTGACCGAGGGCGATCGGGCGCTCTACGGGTCGTTGTACCCCACCCGATTCGCGTTGCCGTCATCGGCCGTCTTTGCCGCCGAGTGCGGGCTGGCTCCGGCCCCGGTGGAGGAGTTGATCGGGTTCCACATCGCGTTCGGCAAGACCGTGCCCGACGTCTCGCTCAACGCCGTGGCCAACCTGGGCTACGCCGAGCTTCGCTTCCACCGACCCGTTCGCACCGGCGACACCCTGAGCACCAGCTCCGAGGTCATCGGGCTGAAGGAGAACTCCAACGCCAAGACCGGTGTGGTCTACGTGCGTTCCACTGCCACCAACCAAGATGGCGACGTTGCCATCGACTGGGCCCGCTGGGTGATGGTCCACAAGCGTGACCACGGCGCGCCGGCCCCCGAGACGGTGGTGCCCGACTTGGCCGACGCCGTGGCGGCCAACGACCTGATCATCCCCGAGGGGCTCGACTTCACGGCCTACGACTTCGCCGCCGCCGGCGAACCGCATCGGTTCGGGGACTATGCGGTGGGCGAGAAGATCGACCACGTCGACGGGGTCACCCTCACCGATCCTGAGCACATGATGGCCACGCGCCTGTGGCAGAACACCGCCAAGGTCCACTTCAACACCGAGGCCCGTCCCGACGGCACTCGCCTCATCTACGGCGGCCACGTCATCTCCATGGCGCGCGCCCTGTCGTTCAACGGCCTGGCCAACGCCCAGCTGATTGCCGCAGTCAACGCGGGAGCCCACACCGCCCCCGCCTTCGCCGGCGACACCGTCTACGCGTGGTCCGAGGTCCTCGACAAGGCCGAGATCCCTGCTCCTGGTGTGGGCGCGCTGCGCCTCCGGCTGGTGGCCACCAAGGGCCGCGACGAGTCGATGACCTTGCGGGGCGACGACGGGAAGTACGCCCCTGGCGTCCTCCTCGACCTCGATCTCTGGGCGCTCTGCCCCCGGTAACTCCGAACGACGCCGCAGCCGTTGCGCCGGTGGCGGTGCCTTACCAGTCGGCCTGGGGGTTGGGCGGGAAGAGGTCGTCGCGCTGCGCGGCGAGGCCGTCACAGTCGAGGTCGTCGTCGACGCGCTGCCAGATGACCGGATTGCGCTCCGGATCATCGATCTGCTCCCACTGACCCGCGGCCAAGAACATGGGGTTGCTGGCGCCGATGATGAGCTGCTCGGAGCCATCGCTGATGGTGCCGACCAGCCGATCCGTGCTGTCCTGGGCCACGTCGTAGGCGAAGATCTCGCGCCGGGCGAGGTAGATCTCGCCTTGGAGGTCGTCGCTGACCTTGACCGTGGAGGTCACCCCCGGGTTGCCATCGCCATCGGCATCGAAGATGCGGGGGTCGTCGGGGTCGGTGGGGAGGGTCTCGTTCTCCGGGTCGTCCATCTTGATGCCGATGGGCGTGGGCGTGGCGGGGCGAACGATGCGCAGCGTGCCGTCCTGCTCGGTGACCTCAACCGGGGTAGCGATTGGGATGATTGCTTGGGTCGCGGCATCGGCGATCGACACCTCGATGTTCTGGTCGGTGACGGTGTCCGCGTGGCAGAAGGTCATCTGGTTCCACAGCTCACCGTCGCGCAGCTCGAGGTCGGCGAACCCGGTGCTGATGATGACCGTCTTCATGGTCTCGTCTTCGTAGGACACGGCGTCGAAGTGTGCGAAGCGGCCGACGAGATCCTTGGCTCCCGCTGGGAGGCTGTCGACCTCCGCTGCGGTGGAGGCCGTCGTTGCTGGCTGGGCACCCTCGGTGTCATCCGAGCTGCACGCGGCCAGTGCGGTGAGGGGGAGCGCGGCCAGCAACACCCAGGGGATGGTCCGTGTGTGGTGCATCACGAGGGCTCGATGTAGGAGTCGAGGGCGTCGGAGACCGCGGTGTCGGGCGGGAGGTCGTCGGGGCCGATGGCGAGATCGACCGCCCGCTCGAAGTGGTGGATCAGGCGCTCGTGCCACCCCAACTGGAACGGTCGGGCGCCGGGCGAGGAGATCGAGGCCTGGATCGGGGCCATGTTGGCCTTGTCTTGGGTCATCACGGTGTCGAAGAGCTCCATGCGGTCGAGGTGTTCCTGGGGAACGGTGTCGCCCGGCCACGCCCGGGCGTACCAGCGAAGTTCGAGGTCGGTGGTAGTGCCGCTCGTGGGCCACATGCACAAGAAGGTGAAGGCGCCCGTGTCCATCGGCACCACCAGGTTGGGAAAGATGCCGAAAGAGGTGGACGTCTGGCGCCACAACAAGGGCACCGCGGGGTTGTCGTTCTCATCGGACACCATGGGGAAGTCTCGGAAGACGTCGTGCTTGTCCACGGTGAGGCGGCTGTGGCCGTTTGGCAGCATCGTGACCGTGGTGGCCTGGTCGTTGTAGAGGAGCGCGGCGTTGTCGGGATGCACCGTGCGCACGTGATACACCTCCAAGAAGGCGTCGACCATGAGCTTCCAGTTGCACTGGAGTTGGTGCACCTGGGTGCCGACCGCCCGCATCGAAGGTCCGTCGATCTCGGCCATCTGCGCGGCGACAGGGCCGAGGAAGTCGACGAGCGGAGCGGCGTCAAGGTCCTCGCTGACGAAGACCCAACCGTCCCAGGTCTCGCAGCGAACCGGCTCGAGTCCGAGCGCCTCCTTGTCGAGGCCGACGAAGCTGCGAGCATCGGGAACTGCCTTGAGGCTGCCGTCGGTTCCGTAGGACCACGAGTGGTACTGGCAGGTCAGGCGACGGGCAGTGCCGCACTCGTCGCGGGTGACCGGAGCACCGCGATGGCGACAGGCGTTGTAGAACCCGCGCAGCACGCCGTCGGCCCCGCGGATCACGACGATGGGTGCGCCCGATCGCGTGGTCAGCCGGTACGAGCCCTCGTTCGGCCATTCGGACTCGTGGCCGGCGAACAACCAACTCCGACCGAAGACTCGGCTCCGTTCCAACTCGTAGAAATCCGGGTCGGTGTAGCGGCCGGTGGGGATCAGGGGAACGGCGACGGCGTCGGCCGGTGGCGCGGTGCGCTCCTTCTCCTGGTCGATGCGTTCGCGGATCCTCAGTTCAAGAGCGGCTTCCATGGTTCCCCTTGCCGATGTGTCGAACACCGGACTCGTCCGCGTCCGCGTCCAGATCTGAGTACGTTGGTGAACACCGTAAACCAGACGGACCACAGGAGGGGCCCCATGCCCGTTCCCGCATCGCTCACGACCACTCCCCACCGCGATTTCGACCTTCACGTGGTCTCGGGCACCCCGCCGACCGTCGAGCTCCACTCCGAAACCCATGAATTCGTGGCCGAGGTGGGCCGTATGGATTCGTGGGGCGGGAGTTCCCTGGCTTCTACGCCCGCTGGGACGACACCGGTGGCGGACCTGGGCCAGCCCGTCTGCAACGACGATGGCTTCCCCGTCGAGCTCTCCGATGAGGTCAGCGCCGAAGCGCTGGCCTCGGTCCCCGAGGACCTCCACGCTGCCGTACGGGCCGTGGCCAACGAATGCGACGACTTGTGGTGACCGGCTCGACAGGTCTGCTCATTACGGGTGGCTCGGTCATCTCTGGTACCGGAGACGCCCGCACGCCACCGGCCGATGTGTTGATCGAGGGCGACCGGATCGTTGCCATTGGCGACGAGGCGACCAAGCTCGCTGCAACCGCAGGCGCCGCAACCGAGCACATCGACGCCACGGGTCTCACGGTCATGCCCGGGCTCATCGACGCCCACTGCCACGTCACCTTCGGGGAGCCGGCCAGCAACGACGAGCTGTTCTTCCACCGCGACCAGTCGACCGCCGCACTGGTCGCTGGGTTCAACGTGCAGAAGCTGCTGCTTGCCGGAGTGACCGGGTTCCTCGACCCCGACTGTCTGTGGAACTTGGGTCCGGCGTTGCGGGAGGCCATCGAGGCTGGCATCGTCGAAGGACCCAGGATGACCTCGGGCCTGAACGCGCTGCTCACCGCGGCCGGCGGCACCGCCGGACGTCTCATCCCGGAGTCGGGCACCGCGGCCTACGCCCACGTGATGGGCGACCGTCCGGAGATGGTGCGGACCACCCGCCAGCAGATCAAGCACGGCGCCGACTGGATCAAGATCCACGTAACCGGTTCGCTGCCGAACCACCGCGGCGAGATGACGGTGTGGACCTTCGACGAGCTGCGGGCGGTGGTCGACACCGCCCACGATCTCGATACCCCGACGGTCGCCCACTGTCGCAATGCCTCCTCCACCCGCCTTGCCGCGGAGGCCGGGGTGGACCTGATCTTCCACGCCAGTTTCATCGACGAGCAGGCACTCGCGGCCGTGATCGAAGCGGGCTGTGCCGTCGCACCGAGCTTCACCTTCCTGGCCAATCTGGCCGACCACGGCGACAAGGTCGGGGCCGCTCCCAACCAGGTCGACGTGTTCCGCGGGGAGATCGAAGCCACCGCCACCATGTTGCGGACGGCGCACGACGCGGGCGTGACGATCCTCAGCGGGTCCGAGAGCGGGTTCGCGCTCACGCCCTACGGCCACTGGCACGCACGGGAGATGGAGGTGCTGGTCGATGCCATGGGTCTGACCCCCCTCGAGGCGATCCGCTGCGCCACGTACAACGGCGCCATCGCTCTGCGGATGGAACTGGGGGCGATCGGGGTGATTGCCCCTGACGCCGCCGCCGACGTGCTCGTGGTCGAGGGAGATCCGTCGGCCGATGTGCGCGTACTGGGCGACCGCTCCAACCTGCGCCACGTCATCTCCCGTGGACGATCGGTGGACCTCGATCGCCCCTGGCCCGAGCGCCGACCGCTGCCCGGCGAGAAGGTCGGTCAATGGGCTGCCGAGCCATTGACCTGGGAGATCGCCAACCAATGACCAGGAGCGTTGTCGTGACCGGCGCTGGGCGCGGCCTGGGCGCAGCCATCGCGCAGGCGTGTGCCGGTGCCGGGTGGATCGTGGGGGTGCTCGACCGAGACGGCAGCGCTGCCGAGGAGGTCGCGCTCCACATCGGCGGCGCGGCGGTTGCCCTGGTCGCTGACACCTGCGCCGAGGCGGAGGTTGATCGAGCGCTCGACACCTTCGCGGCAGCGACTGGTTGCGCGGCGCCTCACGGCATGGTGGCCAACGCGGGGATCGTGCGGTTTGGTCCGCTGGCCACCGTGGACCTCGTCGACTGGCGTGCGGTCGTCGATGTGAACCTCACGGGCACGTTCGTCACCTGTCGAGCGGCCGCTCGCCGGATGATGACGGCTGGGGTTGCCGGCTCACTGGTGACGGTGACCTCTATGAACGGCGTCGCACCCGGCCCGAACGCTGGTGCGTACGGTGCCACCAAGGCGGCCGTTGCGCTCCTCACCAAGCAGATGGCGATCGAGTGGGGTCCGAACGGGATCCGATCCAATGCCGTGGCTCCGGGGCTCATCGACGCGGGGATGTCCGAGCCGATCTACGCCGACGCCGACATCCGCCGGCAGCGCGCGGAACGCGTCCCGCTGGGTCGCTTGGGCACCGCCCGAGATGTGGCCGACGCGATCTTGTTCCTGCTCTCCGATGGTGCTGGGTACATCAACGGCACCGAACTGGTGGTCGACGGCGGGGTCACGCCCAGCATCATCGGCACCCTGCCGAGACCTGCCGGGATCGGTGCCTCCGATGGGGTCGCTCCCGGCCAACCGGCCGACGAGGCCTGAACCGTTGGCCTCCAACCCGCTGATCTCCGGAGGTCCGCTCCACGATCTGGCCTCGACGACCTCGCTGAGCCCCGACCCGCGATGGCCTACCGCACCAGGTCACTCGGGGCACCAGACCAACGTCGAGCGGAGCCACACCTCACCGTGACCGCCATCATCGAGATCACGGTCTCCACCCATCAGCAGGCCCGAGAGGCCTTCCGGCAGAAGGAACTCCGCCAAGCGCTCTACGACGAAGGTGAGGTGGTTATGGCCGACGTGTTGGTGAACTTGCACGGTGCTGATCACCGCGCTCGGCGTCGGCTCGAGAACCGCTTGTTCCGCAAGGACACGCACCGCCGCTACGAGCGCGAGTCCTTTCCCCCGGTGGTCGCCGCCACGCTGGCGCCTCATGTGGCTCGTGGTGAGGCGGAGCTGGTGACGCTCAGCCACGAGATGATGATGAACCTGGCAGCGCTCACCGCGGGCGTGGACCGACCGAAGGGCACTCGCGAGGAGACCCTTCACCTCTACGCGTACCTGATGCTGTTCATCCAAGGGGCCACGCTGGCCCACGCCACCGGAGACCGCGACGCCAAACGAGCCGAGGTGGCCGCAGCACTCGATGCGTTCGACGTGGAGTTCCTGGCGCCGTCCATCGCCCGCCGACGAGCCGTGATCGCCGAGGTTGCTGCGGGGTCGCGCTCCGAGGCCGACTTGCCCCATGATGTGCTGACCACGCTGCTGGTTCACGAAGATGAGCTGCTTGTGCCGAGCGATGTCGTGCTTCGCGAGATCTGCTTCTTCCTGCTGGCCGGCGCGCACACCAGTGCCACAGCGTTCGTCCGCACCCTCCACCACGTCTTCGCCATGGCCGAGGGCTGTCCCGACGATTTCGACCGGGCATGTACGGATCTGGCGTTCCTGCAGCGCTGTGTCCACGAGACGGTGCGCCTGCAGCCGTCGAGCCCGATTGCCCTGCGCTGGGCGCTGGCCGACGTGGAACTGCCCGGTGGCGTGCACGTTCCTGCCGGAGCACGGCTGACCATCGATCTCATGGCGGTGAACCGCGATCGCGAAGCGTTCGGTGCCGATGCCGATGCGTTCGACCCGCATCGAGAGTTGATGCCAGGAATTGCCCCCTGGGGCTTGAGCTTCGGCTTGGGGATGCACGCGTGCATCGGCCAAGACCTGGCCGCTGGGCTGGACCCGATGGGACGGCCCATCGACGCCGACCACCTCTACGGCCTGGTGCCCATCGCCATTCGAGCGCTCCTCGACGCGGGCGGACGACCGGATCCGACCGACCCTCCTGCGATGGACCCCCACAGCACCCGTGGCTATTGGGGGCGTTATCCGGTCGTGTTTCCGACGTGATCGATCTTCACGCTCACGTGGTGCTCGAAGAGACGCTGGGGGCGGCCGGCGAGTACGGACCCGATCTCGATGAGGGTGACGAAGGAACGGGTCGGCTCCCGTGCTACCGGGTGGGCGATTACGAGCTGATCGGTGTGCGGTACCGCCAGAGCGCCTTCATGGACGTGGAGCGGCGGCTCGAGCTGATGGATGAACTGGGCATCGACCTCCAAGTGCTCTCACCCAACCCGTTGACCTTCTTTCACCACATCGATGCCCAGACCGCCGTTGCGTTCAGCCAGCGCCACAACGACGCCTTGGCCGCTCTCGTGGCGGGCCGAGCCGATCGCCTCGGCGGGCTGGCCCAACTGCCGATGCAGGATCCGGTCGCGGCGGTCTCCGAACTCCACCGCTCGGTGTCGCAGCTGGGCCTACTGGGCGCGACCATCGGCACCGACCTCGGCCGGCCACTTGATGACCCGGCCTACGACCCCATCTACGCAGCATGCGTGGAGCGCAACGTCCCGCTGTTCATCCACCCGGCACCGGGCGGGATCGACGCTCCTCGTCGTGATGAGCGGCTCGCTCGCTTCGATGGGGATCTGTGGCTCGGGTTCGCCCACGAGGAGGCGCTGGCGGTGGCCACGCTGGTGCTGGGCGGGGTACTGGGTCGCCACCCAGAGCTCGACGTGTGCATCTCCCACGGCGGCGGCTCCACCAGTTGGCTGGCCGAGCGGATGGCGCATGCTGCAACCACCAGACCGTGGGCTGGGGCTGAAATCGCGTCGGCGGGAGCGGTCGAGTCATTGCTGGCCCGCCTCTGGTGGGACACCCATGTGGGTGGACCACGGGCACTCTCGGCGTTGATCGCTGCCCAGGGAACCGACCGGCTGGTGGGTGGCACGAACTTTGCGGGCTGGGATCAGAGCAACGATCCCAGCTACGGCGACCCAGAACTCGCGACGATCCTCGATGCCAATGCTCGGCGCCTGCTCCGATGGGAGCGCTGACCGCCGGCTCTGCTCGGCCCTGGCGTCAATCTGTGGTGGCGAACCAGTTGGCGTGGAATCCGAAGGGCATCCGGTGGGGGAGATGCACGCGAGCGATGGGTCCTGCCGAGACATCGTGAGCATCGAGCACGCACACGTCGGTGCGGTCGGTGGCATCGTCGTAGATGGCGTTGATCAGCCAGCCGTCGTCTTCGCTCGACCCGTCCGGATCGGCGGCGAACACGCTCTCGCCCACGTGGCCCGTTGGCCCGGCGGTCCACAACTGGCGCTCGCCGGTGGCGTCGTCGTAGCGCACGATGGTGTCGAAGTCGCCGAGGCGGCGCTCGGTGGCGACCACCGCCGACATGTAGTGGAACCGCGAGCGCACCCCGGTGACGTCGTCGTTGAACCGGGCAAAGTCGCCGCCCAGGTCATCGGTCTGCTCCCACCCGGCGGTGCCGGAGGCAAGGTCGACCCAGAACCGCGCCGGATAGGGAGGGGTGTTGTCGGCGGCAGACTCATCGAGGGGTGCCGTGGCGTCGATGCCGAACTCGGGGTGGTCGAACCGGGTGCCGGAAAACTCGATGCGGTCTCCGTCGGCCCACCCGTTCCAGAAGTGCTGGACATGGCCGGGGTCGATGTCGAACCAGCGCACCTCATCGGCGGTACCCCGCCTGGGAAGTACCCCGATGCGGGTGCCGTTCTCGGGACGCCACTGCACCATCGGGCCGTTGCCCAGGTTGGCGACATCGATGACGATGGGGGAATCGAGGAAGACGGCGTGGTGCTCGGTGATGATGAAGTCGTGCATCATCACCGGTGCCGCGATGTCGAGCTTGGCGCGGTGCACCAGCGTTCCCTTGGCGTCGACCACGTAGTACCGGATCACCGGCTCGAACACGGAGTAGGCGAAGAAGAACATCTCGCCCGTGCGCGGATCGATGCGCGGATGCGCCGTCATGGCACCGTGGAGCATCCCGTCGAAGTCGTATTCGCCGACGGTGTCGAGCGAGCCCGTGACCTCGGTGGGCAGCCCGCCTTCCCACAGGGCCAGGTACTTGCCGGCGTGGCGGATGATGTGGGTGTTGGCCGGGTTCTTGACCGGGCCCGCGTCGCCCACCAGCGATGCGTCGGGGAAGTTCATGACATCGCCGAGCCCGGGGTAGACGGCATGCCCGAGGTCGACCTCGGCGCCGAGTCCCCTCGATCGGACCCAACGGTTGCGGTACGACGCCCGGCCTCCGTCGAAGGTGATGCCATGCAGCATGCCGTCGCCATCGAACATGTGGTAGCGGCCGATCGGCTGGAACATCGGATTGGGTCCGTTGCGCACGAACGATCCACGTAGGCCAGTTGGAAGGTGACCCTCGATCTCGAGGTGGGCGACATCGACCTCGTGCGCAACCGGGAAGAGGTTGCCTTCGAGGTCCGGCTGGTGCTCCGGGTTCTCGACGTGTCCGGTGAGAACCTGGTGAATCGTCATGGTGTGCTCCGTCTGACGCCTCGGTCGGGGCGATGCGTCGATGTCATTTTACCGTGTTCACTTCAGCCCTGCGACGCTGGCGATCTTCGGCGTCGTCGCAGTTCGTGCGGTAGACCTTCGGCGATGGATCTCGGACTTGGTGACAAGCGGGCAGTGGTGGCAGCGGCAACGGCGGGCCTCGGATTCGCAACCGCTGAGGCGCTGGTCAGCGAAGGCGCCCATGTGGTCATCTGCGGGCGTGACCCGGGCCGCGTCGAGGCGGCGACAACGGCACTCGGTGCCACGGCTCATGGCCTCGTGGCCGACGTCGGAACCGCAGATGGCGCCACCGAGTTCGTCGAACGGGCCATCGATCATCTCGGCGGAATCGACATCTTGGTGGCCAATGCCGGTGGCCCACCCAGCGGCAGCGCGACCGCAACCTCACTCGACGGCTATCGGTCCGCGATCGAGCTCAACCTGCTCTCCACCGTTGCCATGGCGCTTGCGGCGGTGCCGTCGATGCGGTCGCAGGGCTGGGGTCGCATCGTTGCCGTGACCTCCATCGGTGCCCGTCAGCCCATCCCGTTCCTGGCGGCGTCGGTGACCGCTCGCGCGGGGGTCACTGGCTTCCTCAAGACCCTGGCCACCGAGGTCGCCGCTGATGGCGTCACCGTGAACTCCATCCAGCCGGGGAGCCACCTGACCGACCGCCTGCGCAGCCTGCACGGTGATCAGTACGACGCACTCCTCGCCGAGATCCCCGCGGGGGTGCTGGGTGACCCCGACGATTTCGCCGCCGCGGCCGTGTTCCTCTGCAGCGAGCAGGCTCGGTTCATCACCGGAACTTCGCTCCTGGTCGACGGTGGAGCGTCTCGGGGGCTGTAGCGATGGGTGGACGTGGACCGCTCGCGTGTCGTGCGCTCGGTCGACATACTGGGGCGATGTCCTTACTCGAGCAGATCATCTCCGACGCTTCGCATCTCTCGCCGTGGGCCCACATCGCCACGGTCGGCGGGGACGGAAAGCCCGATGTGGTGCCCGTGCACCCTGCGTGGGAGGGCGACACGCTGTGGCTCATGACCTTCGGCGGCAGCGTGAAGGTACGCAACATCGCCGTGCACCCCGATGTGGCGCTCCACTGGCAGGTGACCGAGTCCGGCGACGGCGTGGAAGTGTGGGGTGTGGCAACGGTCCATGACGACGTCGAGACGAAGCGTCGGCTTTGGACCGGCGTGTTCGACTACGACCTCGATCTGTTCTCGCCGGGCGGAGCCGATGGCTCGCCTGACACCGTGTTCGTGTCGGTGCGCATCGACCGGGCCTTGTCGATCAAGGCGTACGGCATCGGCGGGCGCGAGGTGTGGACCCGCTGATTCCCGGCGCCACCGGCCCGGACCGGTTCGGTGCGCGGCCGATGGCCGACTGCGCTGTACGGTCCCTCCGACCTTCGGGAGGGGCAGATGAGCGACATCCGCATTGAGGACCTGCGGCAGCCGAAGCGCAGCGCGCCCGAGCAGCAGATCTACGACATGGCGCTCACCATGGAGGTGGACCTGGCGCCCGAGGGGCTTGTTGCATCGGCGTGTCGCCGCACCGGTCTCGATGATTTCGGTGACCCCACGGTGGTGGATCGCTTGGTGGCCCAGGTGGCTGCGGTCGAAGCCGACCCAGGGCTCTCCGGGCTCGGACGCTTGTTGGTTCGCCGCCGGCTCGTCGGCCTGCTTGGCGCCCGGCTGCGGTTCGAGGATTTCGTGCGCCGACACCCCGA
>Ga0105044_10011931_pt1 | contig 11821 bp, 10 predicted proteins | sample MAT01_FD_78092 | JGI IMG/M metagenome (GOLD analysis project Ga0105044, IMG submission 78092) | Freshwater microbial communities from Lake Fryxell liftoff mats and glacier meltwater in Antarctica - MAT-01 | ecosystem: Environmental > Aquatic > Freshwater > Ice > Liftoff microbial mat | place...
GAAGGGTGGGAGCGATTATCCTACAAGCAAGCCCGAACCTCTTTTAGAACGAATCATCCAAGCCTCTTCCAACGAAGGCGATCTGGTTGCCGATTTCTTCTGTCGCAGTGGCACTACCGGAGCGGTTGCCGATCGCCTCGGTCGCAGGTGGATCATGGCAGACCTGGGACGCTTCGCCATCCACACCTCCCGCAAACGCCTGATCGAGCTTCAGCGCAAGCTCCACAAAGACGGCAAACCCTACCGCGCCTTCGATGTCTACAACCTCGGTCGCTATGAACGCCAATGGTGGCAGCACGATCGCCTCCAAGGAGCCGACACCGAACATCGCCGCATCATCCTCGAATTCTTCCGTGCCGAAGTCCTCACCAACCCGCCCTCGCCCCTGCTCCACGGTCGCAAAGCCGGAGCATTTTGCCATGTTGATGGCATCGACTCAATGTTCACCCGCGACGAAGCCCAAGCCGTCGCCCAAGCTACCACCGCCGCTGGGGGGCGCGAATGCTATTGCCTCGCCTGGGAATTTGAAATGGATTTGCATTTGACGGTGAATGCGATCGCCACCGAACTGGGCGTAAAGCTAAAGCTGATCCAAATCCCCCGCGAGATCATGGAAAAGAACCGCAAAGCCCCGCCGCCATTTTTAGAAGTGGCAGTCTTAGCAGCCGAAGCGGTCTATCAGAAAGGCGACAAGGGCAAAACCGTCGATATCAAGCTCACTCAATTTCTGCCCTCCCTCGCCGAAGTTCCCACTAAAGAACTCGAAGCTATTCGCGATCGCGCCATTCGCAGCGGCTTCGACTTTATCGACTTTTGGGCGATCGACTTCGACTGGCAACCGGGCAAACCCTTCACCCACGACTGGCAAGACTACCGCACCCGCAAAGATCGCAGCCTCAAAACCATCAGCGATGCCGCTTACACCTATCCCGCTCCCGGCAAATACATCGCCTGCGTCAAAGTCGTCGATACCTTCGGCTGCGATACCTCCATTACAGTAGAAGTGGAGGTCTAAGCCTATGCCTGCCAGAGATCGATACCATGACTGGGTAAAAGAAACTCTCGTGAATGCAGGGTGGACAATTTCTCACGATCCTCTGTCGATCTCAATTGGCAAGCTTAGCGTCCAGATTGATCTAGGGCTAGAAAGCTTAATTGGAGCAGAGCAAGGGACGATAAAAATAGCCGTCGAAATTAAAAGTTTTGGCAACGTGTCCCAAATAACGGATTTTTATGCTGCCCTTGGGCAATACCTTTGTTACAGAGTAGCTTTGGCAGAAAAGCATCCCGATCGCACCCTCTATTTAGCGGTTCCTGACCCAGTTTATGATCTGTTCTTTATGGAAGAGCTAATTCAGAAAGTCCTTCAAACCTACCCTGTAAAACTATTGGTGTATAACCTTCTAAACAAGGAGATTAAATCATGGATAGACTAGAACATTATCGCCAAAGCATCCGTAATTTTTTAACTAAATATGTCAACGTCTGGCAAGAAGAAGGGATCGAAACTCAACTCATTACTGACTCAGAGCGCGATCACTATTTACTCTTAAGGGTCGGCTGGGAAGGTGACAAGCGCATTAATTATGCTGTCTTTCAATTTGACATCAAGGACGGCAAAATTTGGGTTCAGGAAAACAATACCGATGTTGAAATCGACAAAGACCTTGAAGAGATGGGTATCTCCAAAAAAGAAATTGTGGTGGGGTTTCATCATCCATCGATGCGCGAATACTCAGACTATGCAGTTGTCTAACCTATGACCTCCGACTCTCTCAATCCCACCATTCTCGAACCCCTGTTTGCCCCCTGGTTAGAACCCAACGCCCATCGCGTCCGGGCAGAAAAGGCAGGCGATCCAGCCGTGATTGTGCAGGGACGTAGAGCCTCGCCGATCGATCTCGTCAGCAACCTCCGATCAGCCGTCCGAGACTGGCGCGAAGCCTTTTATATCGGAGCCAGCGACACCACCATCCAACTGCTAAATCACTGGTTTGGTCGCGCCCATCGACAAACCACAGCCAACGGTGAAGACTTTGAGTTTCGCTACTACTTTTGTCAGCGGGAAGCGATCGAAACCCTGATCTACCTCAAAGAAGTCCGCCGCCTTGAATCGCTCTCCCAAATCATCGCCGAATTTGGGGGCGCAACCGCCGAACTGCAAGCCCTCGGCATCACCGAAGACGAAGATAGCTGGAGCCGCTACGCCTTCAAACTCGCCACAGGCGCAGGCAAAACCAAAGTCATGAGCCTCTGCATCGTCTGGAGCTACTTCCACGCCCTGCGCGAATCCGACTCCGAAATGGCGCGTCACTTTGTCGTCATCGCCCCCAACCTCACCGTCTACGAACGCCTCAAAGACGACTTTGGCAACGGTCGCGTTTTCGACACCGATCCCCTGATTCCCCCGAATGGCGCGGCGACTGGAACCTCTCCGTTGTGCTGCAAGACGAAGCCAGCGGCGCAGCCACAGGCGGCACCCTCTATCTCACCAACATTCACCGCCTCTACGAAAAACGCAAACAAAAAGCTACCGATGACGGCTATGCCTGGATGGGTCCTCCCGTCTCGAAATCTAGAGCTTTGGATACGGGTGCAGCTTTACGGGACAGAATTACCACCCACCTCCGAGTCCTGATCCTCAACGACGAAGCCCATCACGTTTGGGACTCTGGTTCTGCCTGGAACGAAGCCATCCGCAATCTGCACGAAACCCTCTTAGCACGCAGCGGCAGCAAACTTGTTGCTCAACTCGACTTCTCCGCCACCCCCAAAGACAACAAAGGACTCCTGTTCAAACATATCGTTTGCGACACGCCCCTCGGTGAAGCCGTCGATGCTGGAATCGTCAAAACGCCCCTGATCGGACAGTCCAGCCGCAACCTAATCGAGCAAGCTGACGACAACGCCGCCTACCGTTGGGAACAGCATTTGCTATTGGGTTACGATCGCTGGAAAGCCAGCCGCAGCGAATGGGAATCTAGCGGCAAGAAACCCCTGCTGTTCATCATGTGCGATGACACCGATGCCGCCGACCAAATCACCCAGCGCTTCAACAGCGATCCGCTCTTTGAACAACTCAATGGCAAAACTATCAACCTGCACACCAACCTCAAAGGCAAACTTAAAAAAGTTGGCACAGGCAATAACGCCCGCACCGAATTTGTCGAAGACGAAAAAGCCATCAACGACGACGACCTGAAAGCCTTACGTAAACTCAGCCGCGAACTCGATAGCAACACTAGTCCCTACGTCTGCATTGTCTCAGTATTAATGTTGCGCGAAGGTTGGGACGTAAAGAATGTAACCACGATCGTCCCTCTGCGTCCCTACAGTTCCAAAGCCAATATCTTGCCCGAACAAACCCTCGGTCGGGGCTTGCGGCGCATGACTCCCCCCGGTCAAGCTAGCGAACTGGTCACGGTGATCGAACATCCTGCGTTTGTCAGTTTATACGCTCAGGAACTGGCGCAAGAAGGACTGCCGATTGAAATTGTCGATCTCGATCGTGTCCCCGCCACCACTATTTCCATCTTTCCCGATGAAGCCCACAAAGACGTAAACAAGCTAGACATCCAGATTCCCACCCTCACCGCAGGCTATCGCATTGTGCCTAAACTGGAAGGACTCACCCTTCAAGATGTCAAAAAAGCCTTCAAACCTTACAAAGCCCTCCCGTTAAGCAAACAGGGCAATAGCGAAATTCAGTACGAAGGGCGACACCTCTTCACAGGCGAAGTCATCCAAAAGCTGCAACTCAACCTGCCATTGCTAGCGTCGGGTATTGGAGCGGTTTCCTACTACGTCAAACAACTGGAAACCATCTGCAAATTGCGGGGACTCCACAGCATTCTGGCACCCCTGATTCAGACTTTTTTAGAAAGCATTCTATTTGAGCAAAAAACGACGCTGTTCGATCCAGCCTTGGTGGCTCGTTTAGCGGACTCTGACGTGGGTGAACATCTCCGGGCTGTTTTCGTACCCCTAATCCGCAGCCGCACCACCGCCACCGAAACCCGTTTAGCCGGAGCAGCCCCCAAATCCCTCAACACCTGGAAACCCTATCAAGTCACCCTCAGCGAACGTCGTCCCGCCCTAGAAGCCAAAAAAACGCTATTCAACCTCGTCACCTGCAACCGTGAGCTAGAAGTTGCGGTGGCGAAGTTTTGCGATCGCGCCCCCGATGTAGCCGCTTTCGCTAAAAATTCTGGCTCGCAATGCCTCCGAGTCGATTATTTAGCAAACGGCGATCGCCTTGCCTTCTACACCCCTGACTTCTTCATCCGCACGATCGATGATCATTACTATCTGGTCGAAACCAAAGGACGGGAAGATCGGGATGTGCCCTTGAAAGCTAAAGCCGCGATCGCTTGGTGCGAAGCCGCTTCTACAGAAACCTTACAGTGGCAGTATCTCTACATTCCTCAAGGAGTCTTTGAACGCATGGCGGGCGATACCATTGCTGAACTTGCCCGTGCCTGCGCCCCTGCCCTCCAAAACTTGCTCCAAGCCGAAGAATTTCAAGATTTGCCCCTATTTGTCAACTTTGGTCAAGCCGATGATGATGCAACCGCGATCGATAGCCTGATTGATCCCGCAATTCTGAATGCCCTCCCCTCCCGCTATCGCCGTGCTGCCGATCAAGCCGTGATGCTCTACCGCTTTTTTGAAAACAAGGAGGGGATGAATTACGCGCCAGTTTTTACTGCCCTACTGGGTTCCATTGATGAAGTTGCCAAAGGCTTTATTGTGCGCCGTCTTCAGCCAGAGTTGCCCATTACTGTAGAAGCTCAAAAAGCCTGGTTTACGCCCTATATGGGAAGTGTAGATCGCAGAGATGAACCAAACTACCTGAAACTAGCGCAAAATTTAAAACGCACCCTGGTCTTTAACAATGGACTATCACTGATTGGGCTACTGCGATCGTGTTTGGACTATGCACTCAACGACACCACAAAAATCGGAGGAGTATTTGAAGCACTGCATAGCCAGTTGCGTTTTCAGGGCGGACGTAAATTCTTGGAAACCGTCACGCGCATCAATGACTTTCGGAATACCTACATTGCCCACCAAGAACAAGAGTTAACTGATAGAAACTTGACTGAACAAGAACTGAAAATTTGGATTGAAGCATTGCAGATGATTGGAAAGTAAAGGTCATGTACTTGCCAAGTGGGATAACTCAATCGATCCACGGAATATTTACTTATGGCGGAAACGGTGGCGATGATGTTTAGGACGAACCTTAGCGATTGCAGATGCGGCTGAATCAACCTCTGAAGTAGCGCTAATGTCGAGCGTTGGAGCATCCGCTTCGAGTGTCAGCAGAGGATCTGGTGCGGCTATATCTTGCAAAACCTCCACCTCCTTAAGCTCAACTTCTCTCGGTTCAGCCGCGATCGGGTTAAATTCTGGAGCGGTTTGAATCGGCTCCAAGCGTCTCTGTTCGAGCGGTGCAGCCAGTGGTTGAGATTCTTGCACGAGTTCGGGCAGTGCCACCAGTTCTTTTTCCGTTTCTTTCACCGTTAGCGGAATTCGTAGGGGCTGCACTTCTTCAATCCAACAGCTTGCCAGCGGTAGCGTTTGGTCGAGATCCTCCAATGGTCGAGGAACCAGCATGACGGCATGCAGTTCACCAATTCGCTCTGCCTCAATCATGCCAGCATCTAGCGCCATCGCGACGTTTGCCACTGAACCGCGAATGATCGCCGTACACAGCCCTGCTCCAATGGTTTCGTAAGCCGCAAGCGCCACATCCGCTGATTTCAGCATGGCATCTGCCGCCCCCACCATTGCCGGAAAGCCACGAGTTTCTAGCAAACCCACCGCTTGATTACTCAGTTTGCTGTGCCCCCTTCCAGTAGCAAGCTGCGCCAGTCGGTTACCAATCGGCAACACCACTTCCAAGTTAGGCATGGGGCGCGGCACTATAAGTGTAGAAAGTTTTTGCCCAAACTGCTGCGCTCGTTCAGCTCCTTCTTGGACGGCTAAGCGCACATCAGCAACCGAGCCTCGCACGATCGCCGTGCAGTGACCGCTGCCAATTTTCTCATAGCCCACCAGCGTCACGCCTGACGACTTCAGCATGTGATCGGCAATCCCCACAATTGCAGGAAAGCTTTGGGCAGAAACCAAACCCAGCGCCGTATCGGTAAAATCTTCTCGGTTGCTCATGCGTGAAAGCGGGTATCCATCGGTACTCTTATCCTAACTGCAATTGATAAAGAGAAGCGTTGAAATAACGTCTTTCATCAAACCGCTTAAAAGCCTAATCTTCCCAAGGATCATCCTCGTTTGATAGCTGAGATGAAGCTGAGGGCTGATTTATGGCGTGATGGGGAAACATCTTCACTAGAAGCTGATTAACATAGACTTGCCCATACACATTTAGGCTTTGGGCTGAAGGATCGGAGTGGGTTGCCAACGTGGAAGTCGATGATTGACTAGGTGGAGTCAGCGAAGGCTCGGTAGTATGTGCCGATCCAGCAGGAGGATAGACCACAGGATCGGTTGCCTGTAACTCATCGGGTGGACGGCTTGAATCGCCCACAACAGAACCAGGGGGAATTAGGCTTCCCGATGCGATTGCACTATTAAGAATGGTTGAAGCCGCACCGATGCAGGCATTCCTGCCAACGGAAACTTGCCCAACTAGCAAAACTTCCGCTCCAATATTTGCGCCTTCGCCAATCTCCAATACGCCATTGGACGCATGAAGAATCGCGCCGATGCCAATGCAAGCTCCGGTTTTAATGATCACACTACTGTCAGGATCTGCCTGAATTAAAACACCGGGAGCGATCGCAACCCCTTCCTGAATCGTCACATCTCCACTGACATAGTAGTGAGAGATGCTGATTGGTCGCAGTTGCAAAGATAGCAAAGACATAACCCCCCTTGATGGAGTCAGAAGTTTTGAGTTAAATCAACTCATTCTTTTAACTCAAAACTCATCACTCAAAAAAACTCCTCAAAACTCTCAAATCAATCACTAGCGACTGGTTGATTGTTTAGTAGGCTGTTGAATCACCTTTTCAACCACTCGGCGTTTTGCTTTGGGGTCAGTGCCAATCAACCGGACATATTCACCCGGATGCTGATTCATAAACCCATCTAACGCCGCCATCACATCCGCCTCACGAGTTCCTGTCATCGCAGTTCCGCCCTGCCAAGAACTGGTTTTGTAGCGGCGCTCATCCGCATGTTCAGTGCTGATTTTAAAACCTTGAGCTAACAGGTGACGAACTTGTTCTGCGATCGCCCCATCTTTTTGAGCGCCATTATTAGGACGATTACTATGGGTTTGACCCGTGTGGGCAGAAGCTGAGTGAGCAGAAGCAGAAGTCGTTGCTGCTCGATTTGGAGCCGCAGCAGTCGCGCCACCCTTCCCATTAGGACGATGCACAATCATTTCCACCATCCGCTTCTTGGCTTTTGAATCGATCCCCACAATCCTGACATAATCGCGGCTGTGTTCATTGAGAAACGATTCGATTTCTGCGATCGCATCCGCTTCACGCCGAGCCTGAATCATCGGTGCATTCTGCCAAGAACTCGTCTTATAGCGACGCTCATCTGCATACTCCACCCCAATCTGGTAGCCCTGAGCAATTAATTGCCCCACTTGCTTTGACAAATCAGAACTCATGCTATTAGAAGAAGTTCCGTAGGAAGCAGTCTTGTCAGCCGCATGAGCAGAGCTTTGAGCCGTGCCCTTGCTGTGATTAGAACCTTGAGCCGTTTTTCCATCGGGGCGCTGGATAATCATTTCAGCCAATCGACGTTTTGCCTTTGGATCAATCCCGATCAGCCGCACGTATTCACCAGAATGTTCGCGAATACAAGCTTCCAAACCCAACAGCACATCGCTTTCTCGCGTTGATTGAATCGGAGAGCAACTTGTCCAAGAGCTTGTTTGAAATCGCCGTGTATCGGCGTGTTCCATGCCAATTCGCGCACCCTGCGTTAACAGATTGCGAACCTGAGCAACGACCTCTGCCCCCAAACTACCAGACTGAGATTGCCCATTGTGAACGCCAAAATTGGGTGCTGTCTTAGGGATCGCGTAGCTCTTTGCAGAATGGTCAGAACTGCCACGACCAGAACCAGATGTCGCTTGACCAGGCTGATCCTGAGGACGCTGAATAATTGTTTCTAGTACCCGTTTTTTCGCCCGTGGATCGATGCCAATTAGGCGCACATACTGCCCTGTATGTTCCGAGAGACAGGCTTGCAAGCCTGCCACGGCTTCCGATTCACGCGTTGCCTGGATTGGCGCACAGCTTTTCCAAGAACCCGTTTGAAACTGTCGCTTATCTGCATGTTCTGTTCCGATCCGATACCCCTGCGCCAACAGTTGACGCACCTGACCCACGACATCTGTATCCATACTTCCTCCCTTTGTAAGACGGCTGTGAGCTTCACCGCCCTCACTTGCCAAGTTAGTTGCGGTAGACTGCTTTTCTTGAAATGACGTTACAGGGGCAACACTTTCGGCAGAGTGATAGCCCGATCGCAGAGCATCATTGACACCCATCACCTGAATCGCGAATTGTTTATCAGATTCTTGTACATTTGGTAACTGATCTGCTTGCTGTTGGCTGGTAATAATAGAACCCGAAGGGACAAACTTCCCAGGTGGAATTTCCACATCTTGAACCAGAACGTGCATCATCACAATGCAGCCGCGTCCAATTCGAGCATTAAATATAGTTGAACGAAACCCAATAAAACATCCATCTCCGATATAAGCGGGTCCATGAACCAACGCCATATGAGAAATAGATGCATTCTGTCCAATCCAAACAGAATAGGACTGGTCATCATCCCCAACCACGCGACCTTGCTCTAGCCCATGAATCACCACACCATCTTGAACTTTAGAACCTGTACCAATGCGAAACGAATTTCCTTTATCTGCTCGGATAGAAACACCGGGTGCAATGACAACATTGGCACCAACCCGAACGTCCCCCATCACGTTGGAAAATGAATGGACAGAAGCCGTTTCATCAACCTGGTCATCGACCAAGTTTGAACGAGATGCCGGAGCATCCGCATAATCACGGACTACCATAAAATCAAACTCTCCAAACTGAAACCACGATGAGTGGATACTACGAACTGGGTCAAAATCTAAAGCGAAGTCGTAAAGCAGAATCTAAATTTGATGATCTAAAGATTGACAGGTAAGCGTTTCATATAAACGCCGAGTTCGCTTTAACGATCTTGATCGCGCTTGCTATAAAGAAGCTTATTTTCAAGGCTAACCATGTCGATGATAGCAATGACTGCTGCATCAACAGGGCGCTGTTCGCTTCCTGAGACTTGACGCGCAGCACTACCATGACTCACTAACACCCATTCATCTATACCGGCACCGACGTTATCCGCTGCGACCTCATACCCAGGAAGCGGTTCCCCATCATCATCAATAAATTGAAGGACGAGGAACTTGATACCCCTGAGAGTGGGTTCCTTTTGCGTACTGGTAACCGTGCCAAGAACTCTGGCAATCTGCATTCGATGTTACGGGCGATTAAGAGGACGAATACCGCTGACGCTCTCACGGAATGGCTCTACTGCCTCGGTGTAGCGAATCGGTAGAACATACTCCAGGTTTTCATGAGGGCGAGCAATGATGTGGGTAGAAAGAACCTGCCCACCGTTGACACGCTTGACGTTTTCGATGCCTGCCGCCACTGAAGCTTGCACTTCAGAGACATCGCCGCGAACAATGACCGTCACGCGACCACTGCCAATTTTTTCATAGCCGACTAGGGTGACGCGAGCCGCTTTTACCATTGCGTCTGCTGCTTCGACCACTGCTGGGAACCCTAAGGTTTCAACCATTCCAACTGCAATTGCCATTGTATAAATTCCCTTCCAAATAAATTTCAAACAACCGGGTTGATGAACCAAACAAAACTTAAACCCACTTCTAACCGCCCGAAGGCGGAGTTGCAGGATTTAAGCATTAGCTGCGAAATTGATCTACGGCTTCGGTGTAGCGAATCGGTAGAACATATTCCAGGTTTTCGTGAGGGCGAGCAATGATGTGAGTGGAAAGCACTTCACCTCCATTGACCCGCTTTACATTTTCAACGCCAGCAGCTATGGAAGCCTGAACCTCGGATACGTCACCCCGAATAATCACTGTGACGCGACCGCTGCCGATCTTCTCATACCCTACTAGCGTGACGCGAGCTGCTTTCACCATGGCATCCGCTGCTTCAACAACTGCGGGGAAGCCCCGCGTTTCAAGCATTCCAACTGCAATCGGCATTCCTAGTCTCCTGATAAGTGAAACTAATCATTGTTAAACAAGAATGAAAATTTTGACGGAGATTCCACTATTCCAAGGCTTGCCGAGTTTTTCACTAGGCATAACAAGCATAGAGGTGGAACCGACACTTATGCAATATAAAGACCAATGATAGTTGCAAATCTTGGACATCAGAGAAACTTATCAAATTAGTGGAATTGTTATTTTTGCCACTATTTCAACCTTAGTATGGATCTTCTCACATTTTGCGCCCTATCTTTTAACTCTCTAAAAAACGGACTTAAAGTGCTGAAAGTTATGTTCGTCAGTGTTTTGAGGGCTTAATGAAAGATTACATCACGGCGATCGCCCACTGAATTTCGCTTCAATTAAGCTCTTCACCCGCGCAGACTTTGCTCAATCAATGTTTAAGAAAATATTACGTAGATATAAGCTACATTTATCTAAGTAGCTCGGCAGATCTGTAAGGCTGGTTTTTTGAGAAAAATTTTCTTGAGCAACCGCAAAAATTGATATGTTTAACGGTTAAGAGACTACGAGAATTGAATATTCATAAGATTTATATAAGGCGCAAATTAACTGGTTTCTAGCTCTGAAAAGTGGGTTGGAGGTTTTTGTGTAGTCAGTTTTTGTAGTCACAGTTATTACCACAAAGTATTTAAAAAGGCTATTTGGATGGGCGAGTTTCTACTGCAAACAAGCTGGTGCCTACCAATCTATGGATTAGTGGGAGCGGTGTTGACACTGCCTTGGTCAATCGGATACATCCGTCGAACAGGTCCTCGCCCAGCCGCTTACTTCAACATTTTGATGACATTGGTGGCGATGCTGCATGGAGCGATCGCGTTTCAAACCAGTCTGTATGTTGATCCACAACCGATTTTGCTTCATTGGTTTCATGCCGCCGATCTAGATCTTTCGTTCGCGATCGATATTTCTTCAGTCAGTTTAGGGGCTGCTGAACTTGTGACCGCCCTCAGCTTTTTAGCCCAAATTTTTTCCTTAGGCTATATGGAGAAAGACTGGGCGATCGCTCGGTTCTTTGCCTTGATGGGCTTTTTTGAAGCCGCCATGACTGGGGTGGCACTCAGCGATTCGCTGTTTCTAACCTATGCGTTGTTGGAAGCGCTCACCCTATCGACCTATCTACTGGTGGGTTTTTGGTATGCCCAGCCCTTGGTCGTCACAGCAGCACGGGATGCATTTTTGACAAAACGGGTTGGGGATGTGCTGCTACTGATGGGAGTGGTGGCGTTATCAGCTCTTGCCGGATCGCTGAACTTTGCCGACTTATATGAATGGTCTGAAACGGCGCTGCTGCCCCCGACCGTAGCCACATTATTGGGCTTAGCGCTGATTGCCGGACCCACGGGAAAGTGTGCCCAGTTTCCGCTTCATGTATGGCTAGATGAAGCGATGGAAGGACCCAACCCAGCCTCCATTCTGCGAAACTCGGTGGTGGTTTCTTGCGGAGCTTACGTATTGATTAAGCTCCAGCCGATTTTGATTTTGTCTCCCGTGTCATCTATTACTCTC
>Ga0105044_10011932_pt1 | contig 11821 bp, 10 predicted proteins | sample MAT01_FD_78092 | JGI IMG/M metagenome (GOLD analysis project Ga0105044, IMG submission 78092) | Freshwater microbial communities from Lake Fryxell liftoff mats and glacier meltwater in Antarctica - MAT-01 | ecosystem: Environmental > Aquatic > Freshwater > Ice > Liftoff microbial mat | place...
CTGCCCGGGGCAAAAAGGCGGCAGGAGTCGCGGAAACCGCTGCCCCCGCACAGACCGAGGCGGCTCCGGCAGAAACTGAGGCATCGCTGCCCCCCGAGCCGGTCGCCGCGCCAGTGAAGGCCGCGGCCACGGGCCCGCTCCCTACGACCACGGCTGAAAAGATCGCCTGGTGCCGCACTCACGACGCCAAGGGCTGAGCGGCGACGGTCACTGAGGCAACGGAACGAACGGCTGCGTTCATTCCTTCGCCATCCCTTTTGTACGCACGGAGGCTCCTATGCATCGATACTCGTTTGCGTCCTCGCTCGTCGTTGGCCTCGCGCTGTTCCTCGCCGGCTGCGGTCAGCTCGCCAAGCACCCGATCGTTATCGAGGCTACGCAAGAAGTGACGGGCAACGCCCGCGTTGCCGAGGTCCTGGGGCCACCGGTGACCTGTGAAAAATCGATCCGCGGTACGGCCAATGAGACAGACGGGATTGCCACGCTCGAGTTCAATGCCAAGGGCTCCAAGGGCACCGGCGTCGTCGTGGTCGAAGGCAAGAAGACCCGCGGCGAGTGGGGCGTGACCCGACTCGAATTCCGCCCGGCTGGCGGGGGCGACAAACTCTCGCTCACCTCTGATCTCGAGACCCGCACCGGCGTCGATACCCCGGCATTCGATCCCTCCGCCACGCCGACCACCCCTGCGGGGCCACCGCCGGGGGATATCGAGATCGCCCTGCCCCCTGGCCCTCCTGGTCAGTAGGAAAATAGGGACGGGAGCCATTTCCCGGTACGGCCCGGAGGGTGCTTCGCAGAAATGGCTCCCGTCCCCATTTTCCTTCGCAGAAATGGCTCCCGTCCCCATTTTCCCCGCCTACGGTGCCCCGGTGGTTGCCTACGGCAGATCGCGAAGCGATTGCAGCTCCTCGGCCCGACCCACCACCAGAAGCACATGGTTGTCCATGAGCTTCCGCTTTCCGTCGGGAAACATGTCGAGCTTTCCCGAGAGTACGTCCTTGATCCCCATCACGTGGATGCCGATCGAGTTGCGAAGGTTGGCCTCGGCAAGTGTCTTGCCGGAGAGCGAACCGGGCATGGCCACTTCCGCCACGCTGTATTCGGGGTCGATCGGAAGAAAGTCGAGAACGTTCGGCCAGGTCATCTTGTCGGCGAGTTGACGGGCGACCTCCTCTTCGGGAAACACTACGCGGTCAGCGCCCAGGTGCTCGAGGATTTTTCCGTGTTCCTTCGTGACGCCCTTCACGATCACCTGCCGGGCCCCGAGCTCCTTGACATGGAGCGTGGCCAGAAGCGATCGGGAGATCGTCTCGCCGAGGGAGATAAAGACCGCCGAGACATCCTTTAGCGGGAGGTTCTCGAGCACCTCCCGCTCTGTGGCGTCACCGATGACGCAGTCGTGAATTTCGTTCTTGACCGCCTCCAGCCGTTCCCGACGGGAATCGACACCGATCACGTGACAGCCGTTGGCTGCGAGCTTGCGGGCCAGAGCCGTGCCGAACGAGCCCATGCCGAGCATGACGAACCGCCTGGTAGTTTTCATGGACGCTAGCCGACGAGCGGCTCCTCCTCGAGGTATTCGGGTTGGTAGGGGGTCCGCTGGCGGCTGAGTGCCACCGCGGCCGTGAGCGGGCCGAGCCGGCCGAGAAACATGAGTCCCATGAGCACGATCTTGCCGGCATCGGTCAGGACTGGCGTGATGCCTGTTGAGAGGCCCACCGTGCCGAGCGCCGAGGTGCACTCGAAGAGCGCTTCGAGAAACCACCGGGGCCGCTCGGCCGCATCCCCGCCGGACTCGACCGAGAGAAGGGCCACGAGCGCCACCATTGCGACCGCCCCGAAGAGGAGTGTTGTCGCCGTGGCACGGCGGATCGCCGAAGGCGAAATCGTCCGTCGGCAGAAGTTGGCTCGCGGCAGGCCTCGAAAGCTCGCCCATGAGCTCACCAGGAGCGTCATGAAGGTGCTGACTTTAAAACCGCCTCCCGTCGATGCAGGCCCTGCTCCGATCGCCATGAGGATGATCGCGATGAACAGCGTCGGATTTGCCAGAAGGGCGTAGTCAACCGTGTTGAAGCCGGCGGTGCGGCAGGTGACGGAGTGAAAGAGTCCCGCCAGAATCCGAGTGGCCAGTGGCTCGTCAGCGAGCACGCCATCCCGTTCGAAGACCCAGAATGAAATCGCCCCGACGGCCACGAGGAGCGCCGTTCCGACCAGCATCAGCTTCGAATGGACCGAGAGTCGTTGCCAGACGTTATGGCCTTGTCGCCCACGGGACGCGATATCAAGGATGACCGGAAACCCGATGCCGCCCACGACGATGAGGGAGGCGATGACAGCATTCACTGGCACGTTCGCCACGAAGCCGACGAGGCTGTCGTCGGCGAGTGAGAACCCTGCGTTACAAAACGCGGAGACCGAGTGGAAGGCCGACCACCACAGCACCTCGCCAGGGGAACCACGGCCCCAGGTGGCCCATACGAGGAGCACGAAGCCGATGAGCTCGGCACAGGCCACCACGAGGAAGACGGCGATGGCTACGCTGCGAAGGTTTTTTCCAGCCTTGATGCCAAGGGTTTCAGCCACGACGGCCTGTTGACGGAGCGAGGCCTGACCACCGATCTGAAACGCCGCAAGGGTCGCAATCGTCATGATCCCCAAGCCACCCACCTGGATCAGAACGAGGATCACGCCCTGGCCGAAGAACGAGAAGTCATGCGGCGTTGATCGCACCGCGAGCCCGGTCACGCAGCAGGCGCTGGTGGCGGTGAAGAGGCCGTCCACGAGGCTCACGGGCGGCCGATCCGGCTGCCGAGCCACGGGAAGCGTCAGCAGAAACCCCCCTATGAGAATCGTGAGCACATAGGCTGCGAACGAAACCCGGGCGGGGTAGCTGGTGAGCGTTCCAGTAGTGAGTTGGGCCATCGATTGAGGTGCCCATGGCCTTCCGCCAGAGGCACCCAGGGGCTGCCCGTCGAGGGGGCGGCTCCAGCCGCGCCAGCATCCTCGCCGTCCCTCAAGCGTACTTGCCGTCGCCGATGCCCGGCAGTTCCCTTGCGAAAATGCCGGTTTTTCCGCTGAAGGCAGGGCTGCTCAAAATTGTTTGACTCGTGCGAGCACGGGTCCATAATGTCTTCGTTCACCACGAACGCCGAATGCCCGCGAGGCCCCCAGGGCCACGTTGTCAGCGGGCGGTCGCGATGGTCCGCCGGTCGGCATCCCGAGGGATGCGTCCGAGCGCTGGCCCGCGCCCGAGTGTTCACGGGAAACGAGCAGCCAAGCCCGGCAGGACGTTCTGCCGGTCCGCTGGCTGTCGGTGACGACGTTTCATGAAAAGGAGTTGCTTCGTGGCGATGACCCGGATTCGCAATGTGTTTGAAATCATCGAGCTGTATGGTCACGACGAGAACTTTGAGCCGGTGAAGACCGAGCAGTTCATCCCGACGGCGGCCCCTGCTGGCTCGCGGCAGAAGATCGACATCCTGGCGGAGCGGATCCAGCGGGGCATGCCCCTGTGGCACCCCGAAGACTCGACCGACATGCCCATCGGCGAGCTCGTGACAAGCGCGTGAGCCGCGGTGTGTCGCCCTCGAGGCGGCACCCTCTGACCTTCGTTTTATTGCCCTCCGCGGGATCGCCCGCGGAGGGCAATTTCGATTTCACGGCGAGCGGTTGCGGCCTTGAGCTTCTGTCGCTTGTCGTGGGCTTGGCGACCTCGGCCAATGCCCATGAGCACTTTCACGCGGCCGTCCTTGAAGTACATCTTGAGCGGTACGAGCGTGAGCCCCTTCTCAAAGGCTTGCGCCGCAAACGTGCGAATCTCCCGGCGGTGTAGCAGAAGCTTGCGAGGGCGTTTCGGCTTGTGGTTGAGCTGGTTCGCCTTCTCATATTCAGGGATGTCGCAGCCCAGGAGCCAGACTTCCACTCCGTCAACACGCCCATAGGCCTCGTCAAGGCTCATGCGGCCGCTCCGCAGGCTCTTCACCTCGCTGCCCACCAGCGCGATCCCGCACTCGAGCGTGTCAAGAATTTCGTACTCGTGTCGGGCCTTGCGGTTCTCGGCCACGAGCCGTTCGGCTGGCTTGTCGGCCGAGGCGGGTTTCGTCTTCTTCGCGGAGGCGGAGGCGGTGGGCTGCGGTGGCTTTTTCTTGGCAGACATGGGGTGGTTACCGCTGACCGACTCGTGGGCGGGGTCGAGTCTCCACGGTACACTTTACGGCTTTCCGCCGCAGCGCCACGGCGGCCCCAGGCCCGGGTGACCACCGCCCGGCCATTCCCACCTCACCCCTCCGGACGACACCATGCGATCCATTCGGATGGTCCACGCACTCCTCGTGATCCTTGCCGTCGTGGCCTCCGCGGCCAGCGGGCCAGCGGCCGACAACGGCCCTGGGTTTGTGGCTGGCGATGCCAAGCCGCAGGGCGATGGGCCGTTCGTGCAGGTGCCCGGCGGCTGGATGGTGCCCTACGAGGAGAAGATTCCCGGGAGCGACATCGCCTTTCGGATGGTCCCCGTGCCCGGTGGCACGCTGCGAATGGGGAGCCCCGCGAGCGAGGCGGGCCGCTCAGCCGACGAAGGGCCAACGTTTCAGGTGACGGTCGAACCTTTTTGGATGGGCGAGCATGAAGTCACCTGGGGTGAGTACCAGCAGTACATCAATGCCCACAACGTGTTTGAGTCCATGCGGGGAGCCCACATCCGCCCCATCGACGAATCAAACGAAGCCGACGCCGTTACCGCTCCAACCCCGCTCTACGATCCGTCGACGACCTACATGAACGGCGAAGAGCCAGAACTGCCGGCCGTCACGATGACCCAGTTCGCCGCGCGGCAGTACACAAAATGGCTCAGCGGCCTGACGGGTCGGTTTTATCGAATCCCTGCCGAGAGCGAGTGGGAGCATGCCTGTCGCGCCGGCACCGACACCCCCTTCTCCTGCGGCGACGAAGACTCGCTCGATGCCGTCGCCTGGCTTGCCGACAACTCCGATGACACCACGCACCCCGTCGGCGAAAAGAAGCCCAATGCTTTTGGTCTTTACGACATGCACGGCAACGTCGCGGAGTGGGTCGTGGACGAGCTTATCGCTGGCGGCTATGCCAAAGTCGCTGTGCTCCCGCAGCCCGTAGCCGTCGTGGCAGCGATCCAGTGGCCCGTACAACTCTATCCCCGTGTGCTGCGTGGCGGCGCCTATTTCGACGAGGCGGCTGAGTGCCGAAGCGCCGCCCGCAAGGGCTCGCGAGACGCCGGGGGGGATCGGAAGAACCCCGACTGGAAGGAGGAGGATCCCAACCTCCCGAAGAGTCCATGGTGGTATACCGAGGAGCCGGCCCTTGGCGTCGGCATGCGAATGATCCGACCGTTTGCCGTGCCTGCGGATGCCGCAGAGCGGCGGCGTTGGTGGGAAGCCGATGAGCAGTCCATGAAGGACGACGTGGCCAATCGCCTCGACGAAGGCCGCGCCGCCCGTGGCATCGTCGATCCAAAACTGCCAGCCGACCTTAAGAAGGAAGGGATATGGGAGTGAGCAGTCGCGAACACCAAATGTGGAAAGCTGAAGGCCTGCTGGGCAAACGCGCATGGATCTGCCCAGCGTGTATCTGCCTTCTGTTGGTCACCGCACCAGCGGTCGCCCGCGATTGGCCCGATTGGCGGGGGCCGAATGAAGACCGGCACTACGAAGGGCCGCCACTCGTCACGTCGTTCGATCCCGAGAGCGGAGAAAACATTCTCTGGCAGCATGATGAGGGCGGAATCTCCACGCCGGTGATCATGGGCGGTCGGCTCTACACGCTCGTCCGTCACGCGCCAGACACTCCCGCCGAGGCTGAAAAGGTCATCTGCCTCGACGCCCGCACCGGCAAGAAGCTTTGGGAAAACATCTTCAACGTCTATCTCTCGGACGTCCCTGCTGAACGGGTCGGCTGGTCGGCGGTGGTGGCCGACCCCGCGACGAACACCGTCTTCGCCCATGGTGTCTGCGGTGTCTTCACAGCCATCGATGCCGCCACTGGCAAAACAAAATGGCAGCGGAGTCTTCATGAAGAGTTCGGTTTTCTCTCGACCTATGGTGGTCGCACCAACATCCCGGTGGTGTTCGAAGACCTCGTGATCGCAAGCGCCGTGGTGACCGGCTGGGGCGACACCGCGCGGCCGGCCCATCGATTCCTGGGGATGGACAAGGCGACGGGTGCAGTCCGCTGGATGAACGGCACGAAGGAACTGCCCGAAGACACGACGTACAGCTCTCCCTCCCTCGCCGTTCTCGATGGCCAGGCCGCGCTCGTCTTTGGCTCAAGCGACGGGAGCGTCTGGAATTTTCAACCTCGGACCGGTCGGCCCACCTGGAATTTCAGGATGTCCCGCCGCGGTATCAATACCCCACCACTCGTGGACGGTGACACGGTCTACATCTCGCAGTCAGAAGAAAACCTTGACAACACGTCGATGGGATCGGCCACGGCGTTCAAGGCAGCGGGCGGCGGCGACATCACGGCCACAAACGCCGTCTGGCAGCGGAAGGGCCTGATGGATGGCCGATCGATGCCAGTCGTGCTCGGCGACCGCGTCTATTTTGCCGAAGACGGTGCCAAGCTTTTTGTTTTTGACAAGAACACTGGCGAGCCGATTGGCCGTCCTCAAAAGCTCCTCGGCACGATCATCCGTGGCAGCCCGCTGGTGGCGAACGGAAAACTCTATGTCTGCTCGACGAGTGGGTTTCATGTGATCGAGCCGACGGCCGATGGGTTTCGTTTCGTTCATCGCATGCGGCTCGATGAAGAGGACGAGGTCACGGCGTCGCCGATCGCGTCTGCCGGCCTCCTGTACCTCGTGACCGGCGCGCGGATTTATTGCATAGGAGAGAATGCGGCGGTGCACAACGAGTCCGGCCCACAGAAGACGCGGGCCCAGACGGTCTCTGCAGCCACAGCGGGAACCCCAGGTGAGCCAGCCTGGGTGCAAGTGGTGCCAGCCGAGGCACAGCTCGTCGCCGGCGAGACTTTGCCATTGAAGGTTCGACTCTACGACGCCCAAGGCCGCTTCCTGAAGGAGTCGCCGGCGGCCTTTTCGTCAACAGTCGGCAGCGTGTCTCCCGACGGCCGGTACACGGCGCCTGCGGGAATGCATGCGGGAGCCGTCGTCACGGCGAAAGTCGGCAGCCTCGAAGGCAAGGCGCGGATTCGGTCCATGCCGTCACTCCCGTGGCGCTTCGATTTTGAAGACATTCCACTGGCGGCCAACGCAAAGGGTGGCCCGCCGCAGGGCGAACCACCGCTTCCCTGGATCGGCATGCGGCATCGCCACGTGGTCCGTGAGGTGGAAGGATCGAAGTGTCTCGTGAAGGTGACTACGATCCCCAAGGGAACGCGCAGCCAGGGCTGGATGGGCCCCATCGGTCTCCATGACTACGCCATCCAGGCCGATGTGCGCGCGGCTGAAAGCGGCGTGGGCGCACCGGGCGACCCCGCGACGCCTGCAACCAACAGCGACGCCGACGCCTTCGCCAAGGCATTTGGTTCGCCGGCCGCGCTCGAGAAGGCCCGGATGCCTGACATGGGGCTCATCGCTCAGCGCTACACGTTCGACATGATGGGCGCCGCCCAGCAGCTTCAGCTTCGGTCGTGGCCGCCCCAGGTGGCGACCCACTTCTCGAAGACAATTCCGTTTTCGTGGGAAGCAGGTCGCTGGTACACGATGAAATTCGAGGCCCGTACCCGTGACGGCGATGCCGTGTTGCGGGGGAAGGTGTGGCCACGAGGCGAGCCCGAACCGAAGGCGTGGACGGTCGAAGCCGTTCACGAGAAGGGCAACCTCCAGGGCAGCCCTGGCTTCTTCGGCAATTCCAAGGATTCCGAAATCTTTATCGACAATGTCTCTGTGGAGGCCGTGAAATGATCTTCCGACTGCTCATGAGCTGCATGCTCGCTGCCGTGACTTCGCCGCTCCTGCTCGCCGACACGGCCGATTGGAACCAGTGGGGTGGCTCAGCGCAGCGGAATAACACGCCAGACGCAAAAAATCTCCCTGTTGAATGGGAGCCGGGAACGTTTGATGCGAATACCGGTGCCTGGGAACCCGAGACGAGCAAGAACGTGGCATGGGCCGCAGCCCTCGGCAGCCAGTCGTATGGCAATCCGGTCGTGGCCGACGGCAAGGTGTATGTCGGCAGCAACAACGGCAGGGGCTGGCTCAAGCGGTATCCAGCCGCTGTGGATCTCGGCTGCCTCTTGGCCTTCAACGTGAAGGATGGTTCATTCCTCTGGCAGGACTCGAGCGAGAAGCTGCCCACGGGGCGTGTTCATGATTGGCCGCTCCAAGGCATTTGCTGCGCACCGCTCGCCCAAGGCGACAGGCTCTGGTACGTGACGAGCCGCGGCGAGGTGAAGTGCCTCGACACCGAGGGCTTCCGCGATGGGGAGAACGACGGCCCCTTCACCGATGAGAAGGTTGTCGCCGACGACGAGGCGGATGTCGTCTGGGTGCTCGACATGATGAAGACGCTCGGCGTCTCCCAGCACAACATGTGCTCGTGCAGCGTGACCAGCCACGGCGACTGGCTTTTCGTGATCACCGGCAACGGCGTGGACGAGGGGCACATCAATCTCCCCAGTGCCGCGGCGCCGAGCTTTCTGTGCATCGACAAACGGGATGGCAAGCTCCTCTGGGCCGACGCCTCCCCAGGCGCCAACATCCTCCACGGCCAATGGTCGAGCCCGGCCTTTGCCGAGATCGGCGGCGTCCCCCAGGCGATCTTCGGCGGAGGCGACGGCTGGGTCTATGCGTTTGACGCCCGCGGTGACAACGGAAAAGCAAAACTTCTCTGGAAGTTCGACTGTAACCCCAAGGTGTCGAAATATTCGCTCGGTGGCCGGGCCAATCGCAACCACATCATTGGTACACCGGTGATCCATGACGGCCTCGTCTATATTGCGGTGGGCGAAGACCCCGAGCACGGCGAGGGCGTGGGACACCTCTGGTGCATCGATCCGACCAAGCACGGTGATGTGTCGAGCGAGATCGCTGTGAGTCTCGCCGACCCGACGACGCCGCTTCCGCACCGCCGCAACCAGGCTGTCATCGAGGAGGACGGCGAGGTGGCTCGCCCGAATCCAAATTCAGCGGCGGTCTGGCACTACCCCGGCTTCGATGCTGATGGCAACGGCAAGCTCTCCTTTGAGGAGACGATGCACCGCACCTGCGGCACGGTCGCCATTCAGGACGGGCTCTTGCTCGTGGCCGATTTCAGCGGCCTTTTCCATTGCCTCGACGTCAAGACGGGCAAGCCCCTCTGGACCCACGATATGCTTGCGGCCTCGTGGGGCTCCCCGCTCATCGCCGATGGCAAGATCTACATCGGCGACGAGGACGGCGACATCACGATTTTTGAAGTGTCTCGCGACATGAAGATCCTTGGCGAGATCAACATGGGCAACAGCGTCTATTCGACGCCCGTTGCCGTGGGCAACACGCTCTACATCGCCAACAAGAGCTACCTCTTTGCCATCCGGGAGGGGGCAACACCGCCCCATAAGTAATGCCTGGCCTCCTTTTCTTCGGTGTGCGGCTTTCCGCGTTCTGGTGTTTCCTCGTCATGCTCGCGTGGGCCGTGGCCGTACCCGCTGCCGAGCCGACGAGTCCTCGCGAGGCCCTCGTCTCTGCGAAGCGCGTGCTCATTCTCGGCGACTCTATCACGCACTCAGGGGGATGGGTTGCGGATGTAGCCGCCTGGATGGAGTACGAAGGGCTCGACGCCGACGTGATCAATTGCGGGCTTCCCAGCGAGACTGTCTCGGGGCTTTCTGAGGAGGGGCATGCGGGCGGAAAGTTTCCGCGGCCGGATCTTCACGAGCGACTCGACCGAGTGCTCAGGCTCGTTCGCCCCGACGTCTTGGTGGCGTGCTACGGCATGAACTGCGGGATCTATCAGCCGCTCGACGACGAGCGGTTCGCCGCGTTCAAGGCCGGCACCGAGCGACTCCATGCGGCGGCCGAGAAGGCGGGTGCGACGATCATCCACCTCACCCCTCCGGTCTACGGCGGGCCCTCCGGGACCAAAGGTCCGGCCGGCAACACCGACTATGACGCTGTACTCACGGCCTATTCCGACTGGCTCGTGTCGAAGCGTGCCGACGGCTGGCTCGTGATCGATGTCCACGCCTCCATGAAGCGAGCCCTCGCGGAGCGCCGTCAAAGCGATCCTTCATTTGCGTTCGCCAAGGACGCTGTGCATCCAGGTGACGAAGGACACCTCGCGATCGCCCGGGCGGTCATTGCTGGCCTCGGCGACGAGTTGTCTGCGTCGGCAGCCGATCTCCCCGAGCGACTCGCACCCTTTCTTCCCGATGTGACGAAGCGGATGGGGATTCTCCGCGATGCCTACCTCTCGGCCGCCGGTCACCGCCGGCCAGGCATCAAGCCAGGCCTCTCGGTGGCCGAGGCGGAAGCCAAGGCCCAGCTCATCACGGACTCTCTCCGGGACCGCCGGCTCCAGCTTCGCGGACGCCAACACGAACCGACCAGCGAATGGCGTATGGCCATCGAGTGGCCGCGGCCGAAGGTGGTCGATCCGGGGCCGGCTCCGGCTGAACCAGCTCCGATCCCGGCCGACGCAATCGTGCTTTTCGATGGCCGCGATATGTCGGCCTGGAACAATGGCGAGAAGTGGAAGGTGGCCGACGGTGCCGTCACAGTTGGCAAGGGATCGATCGTGACAAAGCAGGCGTTTGGGGATTGCCAGATCCACCTCGAATTCCGGATGCCCTCGCCGCCTGTTGGCGAGGGCCAGGGCCGCAACAACTCAGGCGTCTTCCTCATGGGCCGCTACGAGATTCAGGTCCTCGATTCCTATGAGGACGGCACCGATGGCCCGCTCACCTACCCCGACGGCCAATGCGGTGCCCTCTACAAGCAGCAGCCGCCAGCCGTGAATGCCTGCCGTGCTCCTGGCGAGTGGCAGACCTACGACATCCTCTTCACGCGGCCACGATTCACGGCGGACGGCCTCGTCGAAAAGCCAGGCCGCGTAAGCGTGCTCCACAACGGTGTGGCGATCCACGCAGATACGGTGATCAAAGGCAGCACGCAGTGGCATGTGCCGGCGGGGTACGAGCCCCATGCCGATGCGCTGCCCATCTCCCTTCAGGATCACGGCAACCCGGTGCAGTTCCGCAACATGTGGATCCGCCCGATCGAGCCGGTCATGCCCACGGCCAAGTGAATGCGGCTGGCTTCACCGCGACGCAGGCCATTCATGGCAATCGTGTTCGGCACGGCCCTTGCGCAGGGCTTGGAGGCAAGCCGCATTGGTTCGCCGGCGGTGACATGCTCGTCACCTTCGCGATTGTGCGAGTGTGCTCTCGTGGATAGTGGTCCGCCGCTTGGCCGCGCAAAGATGCTCGGCTCCTGCGCGTGCCCCCGACCGGCTCCTCAGCATCCGGGGTGGGAGGGCCAGCACCCGAATGCCGCGTCATGCGCGCAGCGTCGAACGCCGCAGGCGTTCAGGCCTGCGGTGCCCCTATTTCGGCTTTCGTCTTGAAGCGATGAAGGCCTCGAGTTCCTTGAGGCTGGCGCGGCCAATGAGGTAGTACCAGACCATCTCTGGTACATCGCCCTGTTGGGTCGCTCACCGGTGTAGATCAGGATCAGCATGCAGACGATCATCGCGCAGTACGCCTGGATTTCCACGCCGTTGTGCTTGTTGGAGAGCAGGTGACGGCAGCCGAGGAGCTGCTTGAACGTGCGGAAGAACATCTCAATGACCCACCGCAGGCGATACATCTCGGCGCTGAGCTCCGCCGGGAGGTCGAGGCGGTTCGTGGCCAA
>Ga0105044_10011933_pt1 | contig 11819 bp, 12 predicted proteins | sample MAT01_FD_78092 | JGI IMG/M metagenome (GOLD analysis project Ga0105044, IMG submission 78092) | Freshwater microbial communities from Lake Fryxell liftoff mats and glacier meltwater in Antarctica - MAT-01 | ecosystem: Environmental > Aquatic > Freshwater > Ice > Liftoff microbial mat | place...
CCAAGCTTAGTCTCAACATCTTTTACTACTGAAAAGAAATTCGCACCAGACCTATCCATCTTATTTACAAAACCAATCCTTGGAACCTTGTAATTATTTGCCAGTCTCCAGTTTGTTTCAGATTGTGGTTCAACACCACTCACTGCGCAAAATAAAAACACTAAACCATCCAAAACCCTCAGAGACCTATTAACTTCAACTGTAAAGTCAACGTGACCAGGAGTATCAATGATGTTCAATGCGTAATCTTGGTCTTTCCAAACCCAATGTGCTGCTGTAGCTGCAGAAGTAATAGTAATACCTCTTTCTTGCTCTTGCTCCATCCAGTCCATGGTAGCGGCACCATCGTGCACCTCACCAATCTTGTGACTTACACCTGTATAGTATAAAACCCTTTCCGTAGTTGTTGTTTTACCAGCATCAATATGAGCCGCTATTCCAATATTACGGGTATATCTAAGATCGTTAGCCATTTGTGTTTTGTATTCTAGTTTTTATATAATGTTGTTTGCAAGTATTATCTAAAATGTGCAAATGCTCTGTTAGCATCAGCCATTCTGTGGGTATCATCTTTTCTTTTCACAGATGCTCCTTCACCCTTACTTGCTGCAATAAGTTCAGCTGTTAACTTTTCAGCCATTCCCTTACCACTTCTATCTCTTGAGTATCTAATTATCCACTTCATACCAATAGAAACCCTTCTTTCAGCCCTAATTTCAGTAGGAATTTGAAAAGTAGCACCTCCGATTCTTCTGCTACGTACTTCTACATTTGGCATTACATTCTCCAATGCTTTCGCCCAAATTGCATGAGGATCTTCATTGGTTCTTTCCTGTATTCTGTCCATAGCATCATAGAAAATTTTGAAAGTTGTATTTTTCTTTCCTTCCCACATCATGTTATTTACAAACATAGTTACCATTTGGTCGTTATACCTAGAATCTGGTTGTACAATCCTCTTTTTTGGCTTCCTTTTTCTCATTCTATATTTATTAAGACTATTATTTTAAGTATCTATTGTATTGATATTATTTAGGTCTCTTTGAACCGTACTTAGATCTACTTTGCTTTCTGTTGGTTACCCCTGCAGTATCTAGCGCACCTCTTACGATAGTGTATCTTACTCCTGGTAAATCTTTGATCTTTCCACCTCTTATAAGAACTATTGAGTGCTCTTGCAAGTTGTGACCCTCACCTGGGATGTAAGCGATTACTTCCATACCATTTGTTAACCTTACCTTAGCAACCTTTCTAAGTGCTGAGTTTGGTTTCTTGGGTGTAGTAGTATATACTCTTGTACAAACTCCACGCTTCTGCGGACAAGACTCTAGAGCTCTTGCTTTTGATTTTGTAACAACTTGAGTTCTTCCTTTTCTTACTAACTGATTTATAGTTGGCATTGTGCACCTTTTTAATACTTAATATTCAATAATTTGACTCCCTTTTTAAAAAGAGACTGCAAAGGTAATATTATTTCTCAGAAAATAAGCAAGTTTATTTCAAAATAAATTATCCTTTTTACCGAATTACTTATTGGTTGCCGCAAAACTTTTGAAAAACCTAGGTTATAGCATCAAATAGGAAATTAACTCAAGTCGTAATTGCTACAGTGAAAGTGTTTTACATACCTAAAAAAAAATTATACGACTTTCGCCCATTGATCTCATATCCCTATGTAAAAGACAACATGAATCATTTTATTATATCTATTTGCACAATTTATTGAGTGGCTATTGTCATATATTTGCAAAAAAAAGAATATTGGAAATTAGGAAAGCAAAATTAGAGGATTTAACTTCAGTTAGAGATCTTGTTATTGAATTAGCGGTTTATGAAAAAGAACCAGATGCTGTAGAAGCTACTTTGGAAGACTATATCAGTGCATTTGAAGATGATTTATTAAAGATTTTGATCGCAACCAACAAAAATGGAGAGTGCATAGGCATGTGTCTTGGTTATATCACTTTTTCAACATGGAAAGGTAAAATGCTATATCTAGAAGATTTTGTGGTGAAAGAAAATTATAGAGGTGCTGGTGTTGGACTTTTACTATTTGAAGCTTATAAATGTTGGGCTACAGAACTTGAATGCAATCTTATGAAGTGGCAGGTACTAGATTGGAACGAACCCGCTATAAATTTTTACAAGAAACAAGGAGCTTTGATTGAAACTAATTGGTGGAGTGTAAGGTTATTTCTTAATGAGCTTTGAGGTTAGACAATTAAATAACTATCCCTAAATTTAGCATTGAAACAAAGTATGATTTTGTCAGTTTAATATACATATGGACGATATTTTAAAAATAGTTCTTTCTGGAATAAGAAATCTTTTAATCCTAGTACTATCAAGCGGCTTTCTTGGAATAGGCATGTTGAAATTAGTAGAATTCCCTGCAATTGCTAGTATATTTTTCGATTGGGGTTTCCCACTTTGGTCACGCTACATTATTGGAGTGATAGAAATTATTATTGCAATTGGCGTATTCTATCAACCCACAAGATTAAAAGCTTCTTTTGGCATTCTCATTTTAATGCTTGGGGCGACTATAGTTCACATTTATTTTAAGGAGACTGAAAGACTTCTTCCACCTGTATTAATAATTTTGGGAGCATTATCTTTAATATTTCTACAACGAATTAGTGAATCTGACTCAACAAAAAATCCAGTAGAGTAATCAGAAATGATATTGCCATGACTTATATCATGAGCCATGCAACCAATATGAGTATCCGAGAGTTCTAAAAGATTGAATAAAAAAAGATTATAATTTTAGGTTTTTGAAACTTTTAACTCAAATCTATACTTAAACAAAAGACTGAAAGATAAAATTAAGTGCTCAACTTAAAAAGTCTGATAGTTTTAAATTGAAAAATTATTTTTTGAATGAAAAAAAATTAGTTTTGTGGCTTGTTAGTCACAAATAAGTTTTTTTAAAAATTAAACGCATTAACACATGTATTGGACGCTAGAATTAGCTCATCATTTAGAGGACGCACCTTGGCCAGCTTCAAGGGACGAATTAATAGACTATGCCATAAGATCTGGGGCTCCGCTAGAGGTAATAGAAAATCTTAATGAACTTGATGACGAGGGAGAAATCTATGAAACGATGGAAGACATTTGGCCAGATTATCCTCGCAAAGACGATTTTTTGTTCAATGAAGATGAATATTGATCATCAATTTCTTTTTCAAGAATAAGAATAAGACCTCGACTTTTTGTTGGGGTCTTTTTATTTTAGTTACTTTGTATAAAAATAAAATAAATTGATCATAGCAATAGACGGTCACTCATCTTGTGGCAAATCAACCTTGGCTAAGCAGATTGCAAAAAAACTGAATCTAGTTTTTATTGATACCGGAGCCATGTATAGAGCGGTGACCCTTTACTTTATTGAAAATGGTATAATCTTAGATTCTAAAACCGATTACAAATCAATCTTGAGCAAAGTTTCTATAGAATTCATGAAACAAGATAATGACAATTTAATATTCCTTAATGGGAGGAATGTGTCTGAAGAAATAAGAAGTTTGGCAATATCAAACCTAGTGAGTGAAGTTGCAGCCATTCCTGATGTGAGAAATAAATTAGTTGCTTTGCAAAGATTGATGGGGGAAAATGGATTGGTGATGGATGGTCGAGATATAGGTTCTGTCGTATTTCCAAATGCGGACTTTAAATTTTTTGTCACCGCAGATTTACAAGAACGAGCTAGAAGGAGGTTTCAAGAATTAGTAAATACTAGCGAAATAGTAGACTTAGACCAAGTGAAAAAAAATCTTGAACACAGAGATTTTATCGACAGCAATAGAGAGGCGTCACCTCTTGTAGAATTGCCCGATGCAATACATATCGATACAACCTATCTTAATAAGGAAGAACAACTCAAGGTTATGCTTTGGTATCTTGGAGTATTATAGAGAATCTATTTGAACCCCATTTAATGCTCTTCTACTTTATAAAGTCGCCTATTTATAACTTGTCATCATTATCTTGAGGTAGAGAGTGAAGTCTTTTTAATCTTACTCTTTCTATCTTGGTGTCACTTACCGATTCTAGTATGAAGAGATACTTGCCGATTTCTATCTCATCGCCCTCTTTAGGAATGTCCTCCTCCGAAGTAACAATGTAACCTGATAATGTCTGGTAATCACCCTCTGGAAGACAAAGCTTAGTGTATTTTTCATTAAGGTAATCTATCTCATGTCTACCTGCAAAAAGATATTCTTCGTCAGAAATTTTTTCCTCAATAAGACCTGTTTCGTCATGTTCATCTTCTATCTCTCCGAATATCTCCTCTAAGATATCTTCCAAAGTAATCAAACCGGTTACTCCGCCAAATTCATCTACTACAACTGCAATATTTGTACGCTCTACAATAAACTCCTTCATCAATTCTTGAAGCCCCATTACATCAGGAACAAAATTGATAGGCATGACTAAAGTACTTAGTTTTTTAGGATTGTTCAATAACTGCTGATGATGGATATAACCAATTATATTTTCCATTTCGGTATCAAAAACTATGATCCTAGAAATCCTATGCTTTTTAAATAATTGGATCAAATCTTCAATTGAGTCACCTACCTCAGTTGATACAATCTCATTTCTAGGTATCAAGACATCTCTCACCTTTAATGAGGCCAAATTCAGTGCTTTTGTTAGAATTTCTTTGTCAATGTCTTCCTCTTCGCTTACACTTTCATTGATGTATTCTTCAAGATCTATTTTAGATAAGGCATTGTCAACTTGCTCTTGTGGTGCTCTGAATATATATTTAAGCACAAAATTGGATAACTTAGTCATAAACCAAGTTGGAATGAAAAGTAACCATATGAAAGCTTTCAGAACATAAGCTAGCCTAAATAAACTTTCATTAGAAAACATTCTAAAAAAAATCTTAGGTAGAAATTCTCCAAATATTAAAACCACAATTGTGATCAAAACCGTAACAGAAAGAATTACAGCTAGGCTATCTTTTTCTAAGAAAGATAAAAATGATGGCTCAATCATCTCAGAGGCAAATATTGTAAGCATTACCAAAACAATGTTATTACCAACAAGCATGGAGCTCATGAATGACCTAGGGTTATCATAAAATTGAGCAATGAGATTACCCTTTTTACTTCCCTTGTTCTTCAATACTTCTATTCCTAGTTTGTTTGCTGATACAAAGGCTATTTCAGCACCTGAAAATAAAGCCGAAAGCGCTAACAATATTATTATTACAATAATCAAAGGATTAAATTTTTATTTTGAAATGCAAAAATAAGAATAATAATGGAATTTTGATATCTTAAGGCATTTAGAGGTATTTGTTCTAGTAGCACAAGTCGCAAAATTAACTTCTCTAAGGAAAAAACAAAAAGAAGCCAACTTAAATATTATAATCACACCAATCTTATTACATCAAAATCGTGCATTACAAATTTACCTTCATTTTTTGAAACATTCATTCCTACAAGTCCAGGCATCATACCCGTTTTTATGCAGCCAAACCTGTCATTTAGTCCAAGTGCAGCAGCACCATTACTGGTAGCCCACACGATAGCTTTCTCAAAAGGTACATAAGAACAATATTTTAATATAGTGTAGATTTCGGCTGCAATAGATAGCTGCCAATTGGAAGTTAGGCTGTCTGTACCTATTGTTATAACAGCTCCTTGATTAATAAAAAAGTCATATCTTGGTAGCCTGTTTTCAATATACAGATTAGCATTGGGACAAGATGCCCAGAATGTATTTTTATTCCATTCTTTAGCTATCTGAATATCACTGTCTGTGGTTTCAGTATTATGTACAAATATGGTAGGCTTGCTCGGATCAAGGTTCTCAATATTATATGCCATTGAAGATTCATGCAATGGCTCAAAAGCATCAAGGTTTACTCCAAATCCTCTGTAGAAATCAGGAAACTGACCCGTCTTATCTTCAAAAAGTAAATTCTCTTGTACGGTTTCTTGATTATGGATACTTATAATTGAATCTTTTTTATTTGCTCTGTTGATAAGTGAAAAAAGATTTCGACTCACAGAATATGGAGCATGGGGCACCATAGATTTGCGATTGTGTTCATCTTCATTGTGTTGCTCAAAAACGGTTAAATACTGATCGAAGATTATTTGACTTTTTTGATCTTGAAGAAAGTCAAACATCTCAACAAAAGTATGATAGAATATTTTACTTTCCTTTTTTGTGTTAACAGTATCGTTTTTATTGGAAATATCCCCAACAGCAACAATACCATTTTGAAACATTTCTTCATCACCTCGTTCAATTGCATCAAGGATTAGGTCTTGAGAGACATCTCTGTGTGAAACTACTTGATTAATAAAAGGAAGCAAGGTAGTTCCTGTCTGAACCTTGCCCTTCATGTGAGAGAGCTCTAAATGACAGTGAGTATTTACAAATCCAGGTACAATTGCACCTTGAATAGACATAACAGAAGTATGGTCATGCTGTGCTGAATCTTCTATAGATAGTATTGTTCCAAAATGATCTACTATGATTACCTTGTCTTCATAAACATGACCAAAACCATCAAAAATATATGGTGCACTGTACTTTTGAAAATGCATATCTGGCTATAAGTTTTTGCTAGTCAATATCCCAATTATAGTATGCTATATTCATAATGCATGCCTTCAATAAATCTATGGTAGATTGTACATCATCTACATGTACCATCTCTATGACTTGATGGAGATATCTCGTAGGAATAGAGATTGCGCCAGCAATCGCACCGCCTAATGTAGCTCTTTGTACACTGCCAGTATCTGTTCCACCAGCTTGCAGCACTTCAAGTTGATACTTTATGGAGTTATTATTGGCGACTTCCTTCATGAAAGCCACCATTCGATAATCGCAAATAGCACTGCTGTCCATCACTTTAATTGCTGTGCCATGACCTAGCTTGGTTACAACTTCGTGTTTAGGTATAGCAGGCACGTCACACGCAAGAGTTACATCAAGCCCTATGCCAAAATCTGGATTAATACCCGAGCTCGCAGTAGTGGCACCTCGCAGACCTACCTCCTCTTGCACAGTGAATACTCCATACACATCTAAAGGTAACTCAATAGATTTCAACTGCTTCAGAGTTTCTAACAGAATGTAAACAGATATCCTATTATCAAGTGACTTTGAGTTTAAGCATTGGCCCATTTTAATCAAAGATCGTTCTCTAGTAATTACGTTTCCTATTTCTATCAACTTAATTACCTCACTCTTAGGCATGCCAGTATCAATAAAGTAGTCAGTTGTTTTAAGAGGCTTTACTTTTTCTTCGGCAGTCATTACATGTATAGGCTTAGTTCCGAGTACTCCCACTACATCTTCAGTACCATGTATTATAACTCTTTGTGCGGTAAGGGTTTTTGCATCAAAACCTCCTAAGGTGTGAAATCTGACAAAACCCTCCTCATCTATGTGAGTAACGATTAAGGCAATTTCATCCATATGAGCGGCTATCAAAAGTTTTTTGGGTGAAATTCCTTTTCTAAATGCTATTAGATTACCTAAATTGTCCACGGTGGTACTGTCGGCATAAGAAACAACCTCAGACTTAATGAAAGACCTAATCTTACTTTCATGACCAGGTGCTCCAGGTAACCTACATATCTCTTCTAAAAGCTCAAAATTTATCATTTGCTGTAATTAATGTAGTACAAATTTACACTTAAGGATTTTGTAAAAGCAGCAAAGTTAATAACACAAAGAAATTTTATGCAATTATTTTATAAATTCCATTGATTTTGTAGTGTTTAAGTTCTTTTTTACAGATTTCATGGGTATACTGATGGTTTTTTTTTCAAAATAATCCATCATTTCAAATATTAAATTTTTAGAATTTTCATCTAATGTAGCAATCCTAGAACCGAAAATTTCATCTAATGTCTTTGCCTTTAGCATTTTAATTTCGCGGGGGAAATCAGACAATGCTAACTCCAAAAGTCGCTGCGAAAATAGAGATTTAAAGATAGGAAGATGCTTTTTGATGATTACCTTAGCAATTGATATCTCTTGTTTACGAAAATCCAGATTTTTTGCAGATAATTCCTTCAAGTGATCAATACTTATGTAATTGACATTAAAATTCTTAACTACTTCTTCATCAACATTTCTAGGGACAGAAAGATCTACAATTGTCTTCAAATCATGGTCATTACCAATAAGAGCTTCATAGCTCTCCTTAGTAAGTAAAGGCTTCGTTGCTGCAGTTGCGATCACTATAAGATTAAACCGTATCGACTCCTTGCCTAGATTTTCAATTGAATGTGCCGAACCCTTCAATTTATCTGCAAAGCTCATTGCATTGTCAATAGATCTATTAAAAACGCTAAAGTTTTCAAATTCCTTTTTGATCAAAAACTTTGCCATAAGCTGATTCGTTTCCCCAGCTCCAATAAATAAAACTCCATCCTTTTTATTAAGCTTAGCATGCCCAATGAGTTCCGTAGCTAAAGCCGCAATAGACAGAGGTTTCTCACCAATACGAGTAGTGGTATATATTTTCTTAGAGCACTGAATAATAACTTTCTCTAAAATTTTGAGATGCTCACCCATTAACCTGTATTGATTACTAAAGTCGAATGCAGCCCTTACTTGTCGAAATATTTCTCTTTCACCCACAATAAGCGAGTCGATGGAACCTGATACTTCAAACATATACCTTGCAGCCTCTATACCTTCATATATTGATACTCGATTGGTGAAATACTCAGCCTCATTTTTTTCTAATGCGGGATTTATCATTGAAAAAAAAGATGAAATAAAACCGTCTGTTATCTCTGCATGACTAAACAAAATGTAGCATACTCTATTGCAAGTTGACAAATAAACTAACTCATCAACGTCGTGGGCCTCTTTTAAAGCCTCAATTTTATCAACCAATTCCAAATCGTTTGAATTAGAGATAATAAACTGATCAATATCAGAAACTTTAGCCGTATGGTGGGTTACTGTCAGTACCTTAAAGTTTTCAATCATATTCTAAAAAAGCTCAATAACCTTAAATATTATTGGTTGTATGTAGTTAAAAAATGTACTATTTACTAGTTGGACTTGCAAGAAAACATTTAATCAACTTAAACTTTTCTATTTTTTTTAATCCTAATTTTATAATCTTTCAGTCAAAAAATAAATGAATCTTTCAAAAAGCTATATCACTCATTATTAAAAATTTAACTAATGCAAAGATAAAATTGTCTTAAGGTAAAAATGTCTGAGTAATGTCAAAAACCTAAAACTTGGCGAGCAATGCGTCTATTTAGAATAATACTAGATTGTATCTAGTCAATTAGACCTTGTTTATCGATGGGAGTGTCGAATTTTCAAATTAATAATGGTAATTTTGCCACAAATAATAAGATAGTGAGCATATTAGGAAGAAAAAACAGTCTAAGAATAAATAGAAAGGTAGATTTCGGATTTTACTTAGAAGGGGGAGAAAGTGGCGAAATATTATTCCCCATTAGATACCATACCGAAGAAATGAAAATAGGTGATGAAGTGGAAGTGCTAGTGTACCTAGATGGAGAGGAAAGGCTAGTAGCAACCACAGAGGAAGCGTATGCATATACAAATGAGTTTGCATGTTTGGAGGTCAAAGATCTAACAGAGTATGGCGCATTTCTAGATTGGGGTGTGATGAAGCAATTGTTCGTACCTTACTCAGAGATGGCGTCTAAAATGGAGGTCGGTCAAAAATATTTGGTCTACATCTATGTTGATCCTCTCACCAATAGACTTATAGCGAGTGGCAAAGTTGATAAATTTCTTGAAACTACAAGCTCTACCTATGAAGTAGGACAAGAAGTGCATATATGGGTTTGGCAGGCGAGTGAACTAGGTATAAAAGTGATGATTGACTACTCCCACATCGGTTTAATATTTCACAATCAGGTATTCAAAAAACTAACCGAGGGTGACAAACTAAAAGCATATATACAAAAGATAAGAGAGGACGGTAAAATAGATGTATCGCTAGAAATACCAAGCCACCACAAGTTGGACGACTTGTCGGCACGGTTGCTTGATCTTCTAAAGTCAGATGAAAAAGTAAGATACCTTACAGATAAGTCTGATCCTCAACAGATCTACGTTTTGACAGAAATGAGCAAAAAGAATTTTAAAAAGGCACTAGGAGCTTTGTACAAAAAGAAATTAATCAAGTTAACTGATCAGGGTGTAGAAATAAATATAGAGGCGACTGACAAAATTTGACTTAATAAATTTTTAATAGCTCACCTACCTAACTTCCCTTTTAAATTTGGATGCTTTTCTTTTTTCTTTCGGACACAAAAATAATTCCTAGATAATTATGAGAAAACGCAATCAAGGTTATACCTTGCGAACAGTTTTCAAGCAAAGAAGAAACAAATTTATACGTCATAAATTAAGCTCAAAAAAATATGTTTTTAGAACCTGGATTTAGAGGTCAAAGAAGTGGATGGATTGAGGTCATATGCGGTTCCATGTTCTCGGGTAAAACAGAGGAACTAATCAGGAGAATAAAGCGAGCTAAAATTGCTAATCAAAAGATTCAAATATTTAAACCTACCCAAGACAACAGATATCACGAGCAGGATGTAGTGTCTCATGATGAAAATTTAATGAAAGCCGTAGCTATAAAAGATAGCAAATCCATCTATGAGTATGTGAACGAGGTAAATTGTGTAGGTATAGACGAAGCACAATTTTTTGACGAAGGGCTCACAGAAGTATGCCAAAGATTAGCTATAAAAGGCATAAGAGTAATAGTAGCGGGCTTAGACATGGACTTCAGAGGCCAGCCATTTGGACCGATTCCAGCCCTTCTTGCTGTATCGGAGTACATTACAAAAGTTCATGCAATATGCCCTCATTGTGGCACTCTTGCTACTCATTCGTATAGATTATCTGATGAGAAAGATACCGTAGTACTTGGTGAAAAAGACAAATATGAGCCTAGATGCAGGGTTTGTTATGAGATGGGTAACATTCTTACCTTCAATTAAATAGATGCGGATGAATACTGCAAAGCAACTATTTCTAATAGATAAACCCTAATACTCTAATCTTTATCGGGTCTTTTGCTTTTCATTCGCGAGTTCATTTTCTCCACAAGTTTCTTTTTGAATTCCTTTTCATGATAGAATAGTTTTAGTATTTTTTCAGAAGATATTGCCTCCTTAAATTTTGAAGTGTACTTTTTCTCTATTGCTAGCTCTTCTTCTTTGTATGCAAACATCTTACTCAAAGAAGCGTCAGGATCTCTCTCACTTGATTTTTGAGCTTTTATATCTAAAACTATTTTTCTATGTAATACTGCTTTCTCATCAGCATATTGATTGTAAAAAGGCCAAAACTTATATGCCTCATCTGGTGTGAGAGAAAGCTTATCGGTGAGGTAGGCTATTTTCTGCGATTTATATTTTTCTAATAACTCCGCCTTTTACAACTATCATGTTCATCTCTATTTGATTGAGCTTGCGTAGTAAAAACGACGACAAATACCACCACAATGATAAGCAGGTATCTTCCTATCGAACTTAAATCAGTACTTGAATGGTTAAAGCTTGTCTCTTTCATTGTTTTATATCTTTACTTCTTTGTTTACTTTATGGTTAGTTCACTTATAATTATATTACCCCTTAAGACTATTTCGAAGTAGACTCAAGGTCGCCCTCTATCAATTTATCAAAGTCAAGAGGTTCTTGCAAGCTATTATTGTAGTTGAGCAATGAGTAAAGATTATCTACCTCCATATCTGAAAGCTCATCAACGAAAGCATCTAAAGACACGTTAGAATACTGATTATCGATGCTACTGCTTGAAAA
>Ga0105044_10011934_pt1 | contig 11819 bp, 9 predicted proteins | sample MAT01_FD_78092 | JGI IMG/M metagenome (GOLD analysis project Ga0105044, IMG submission 78092) | Freshwater microbial communities from Lake Fryxell liftoff mats and glacier meltwater in Antarctica - MAT-01 | ecosystem: Environmental > Aquatic > Freshwater > Ice > Liftoff microbial mat | place...
AGGCAGTGAACGCAGGCTTCGCGCGGGGGGTACTGCACGGCGTGGCAGTCCTGACACACCTGCAGTTCAAGTCGGCCTTCGGCAGCCGCTGCCGTGAGGTTAAGCGCCACGCGCCCGCGCGCCCACGGCGGCACGTTCATCTGCGGCGTGCGCCTGACCGGGTTCTTGCGCCGGGGGCGCAGCAGCGGCATCGTCATCACGGGGCTCCCAGGATGACGGCGCCGGTGCACAGGCAGCGGTCGTAGGTGACCATGCCGTAGCCGCTGACCATGCCCAGTTTCGGTTGCGCCACCGTGCGCCCACCGGCCGCCCCGGTGATCTGCCGCAGTGCCTCGTTCATGCCCAGGAAGCCACCGGCGCAACCGGCTTGCCCGCTGGACAACTGCCCGCCCGAGGTGTTGTGCGCAAAGCTGCCGTTCCAGGCCGTGCGGTGGCTGCGCATGAAGGCCGGTGCTTCGCCGTGGCCGCAGAAGCCCAGGCCCTCGAACTGCATCAGCACGATGACGGGATAGTCGTCGTAGGTCTGCAGGAAGCCGATGTCGGCGGGCTTGCAAGCGGCCATGGCGTACAGCTCTTCGCGGTCGACATGCCAGCCGCCGCGTTCCATGATGGGGTCGGTGCTGTAGGCGTTGTGGCGTTCGATGCTGCCGCGCACGGTGGCGTAGGCCAGCCCCAGATCTTGTGCACGCTGCTCGCTCATCACCAAGAAGGCCTCGGCGCCGGCGCAGGGCATCACGCAGTCGAACAGGTGGATGGGGTCGGCTATCGCCCGCGCGGCCAGGTACGCGTCCAGCGTCAGCGGCTTCTTGAAGACGGCAGAGCCATAGGCCAGCGCGTTGGTGCGCTGATCCACGCACAGGCGGCCGAAGTCAGCGCGCGTGGCGCCGGTGCGCGCCATGTAGGCGCTGGTGATGAAGGCAAACAGCGCGTTCGGCCCGCCCGAGCCATAGGGGTAGGTGGCGTCGCGGCTGAAGTCACTGAAGCCTCCCAGCATCAGCCTGAAGCTGTCGACATGGTTGGTGTCGCCCGACACGCAGGCCACGACGCTGGCGTCACCCGCCTGCACCGCGCGCGCCGCGCGGCGCAGCGCCATCACGCCGCTGGCGCCCCCCGTGGGGATGTGGTCGAGCCAGCGCGGGCTGAGGCCCAGGTGCTGCGTCACGCCCACCGCCGTGTCGGGGCCGAGCGAAAAGCTGCTGACGGTCAGACCGTCGATGTCTTCTTTCCTGACGCCGCTGTGCTTGATCAACGCCTGCACCGCCGCGCCCAAGAAAGCATGCGCGCCGCGCGTGCTGTAGCGCACGTAAGGCACCGTCACGGGCACGGCCACGGCCACGCCTTCGTAGCCTTTGCGGGTGTGGATGTGGGGCATTGATGGAAGGGTTTGGCTGGCTCCCTCTCCCCGGAAAGGAAAGGGAGAAGGTCAGTGTTGGCGCTTTTTCAAGGTGCGGGTGTCGATGCAATGCGGCTGGCCGGGCAGCGCGGGCGCCCCCGCTTTCAGCTCACCACGGGAAACTTTCTGCGAAGCCGTCAGTGGCAGCGCGTCCACGAAGACGACATAGCCCGGCGCCTTGTAGTAGGCCAGCCGCGCCAGCGTGTGCTGCACGATGCCATATGCAAGGGCCTCACGCGCAGCCGGCGGCACGGGCTCGTGCGTGACCACGCAGGCCAGCACCTCGTCGCCCCGCAGTGCGTCGGGCGTGGCAGCCACGGCGGCGGCCTTCACCGCCGGGTGCTGGTTCAGCACGCTTTCCACCTCCACCGCCGAGATGTTTTCTCCGCTGCGGCGGATGACGTTCTTGCGCCGGTCGATGAAGTGCAGCAAGCCCTGTGCGTCGCGGCATACGACGTCGCCGGTGTGGAACCAGCCGTCGGCCCACGCTTCCTGCGTCGCCGCTTCGTCTTTCAAATAGCCCGCAAAAAAGCCGTAGCGCGGGTCGGTGTGGTGGGCCTCCTCGGCATGACGCACCCACAGTTCTCCGGGTTCGTTGATGCCGGGCTCGCTGCCGTCGTCGGCCACCAGCCGCACCTGCACATCAGGCCCTTCGCGACCGAAACAGCTGCTGCCGATGGCGCGTGGTTCGTCGTGCGCCATCACCACGGCGCCAGCGCCTGTTTCGGTCATGGCCCAGGCTTCCAGCAGCGGGAAGCCGAAGCGTTGTTCGAACGGCGCCTGCAAGGCCTTGTCGACGCCGGCTCCAAAACCGAAACGCACGAGATGGTGGCCATCTTCCGGCAGCGACCGCGCCTTCATCAGCATCGACGGCATGACACCCAGGTAGTGCACCACGGTGGCGCGCGATTCCCGCACGCTGGACCACCAGGTGCTGGGGTGAAAGCGGTCCAGCACGATCAGGCAGCCACCCGTCAGCACCATCGCCATCGCCGAATACGCCATCGCGTTCATGTGCACCAGCGGCAGCGGCGTCAGCATGCGTTCCTGGCCTGGGCGCAGAGCGGCCATGCCGCCCACGCCGGCATACCAGCGACCGGCATGCAGGTAGTAGCGGTTGGGCAGCATGCAGCCTTTGGGCCGGCCGGTGGTGCCGCTGGTGTAGAGCAGCGCACATTCGCTGAGCTCGCCGACAGCGGCTGCAGCCTGCGGTGCCGCAAATGGGGAAGCAAACGGCGCAGCAGGCGGTGGGTCGCCATCGACCATCAGCTGCAGCGGCCGGCCTGCCGCAGCAGCAGCCACACGCAGCTCGGCATGGCGCGGCGCCGGCGCCACGGCCAGCGCCATTTCGCTGTGGCCCACCAGGTATTCCAGCTCGGCCGCGCGCAGCTCGGCATGGATGGGCACTACCGATACGCCCAGGCCGTTGAGCGCAAACCAGTGCAGGAAGAAAGCCGGCCGGTTGTCGAGCAACAGGCCCACGCGGTGGCCGGGGCCATAGCCGGCAGCAGCGTAGGTGGCGCGCAACGCCGCCACGCGCGCCTGCGCGTCGGCATAGCTCAGCTCGCCGGCATCGATGCCATAGACGTTGGCTGTTTCAGGCAGCACCGCCAAAAAAGCTTGCCGGGGCCACGCTGCCGCTGCCGCCGCGAAGGCCGCAGCGACGGTCTGAGGCGGCGTGGGCGGGGATGCGTGCACAGGGGCCCTGGCTGGTGCGGATGAGGATGCGGAGTTCTCCATGCGCCTTACATGAACAGCTGCATGTTGCCGAACGCCGCGTCGCAGTTCACCAGGTCCACGCGTTTCATCTGCATGCGCAAGGCCTGGTCGACGATCTTCAGCGTGTGCGTGGCCCAGCCCGCATACAGCGTCTGCTCGTCTCGCCGCGTCTCGACAAAATGAAAGGCGGTTCGGGTGGTGAACAAGCCCGCCGCATCGTCGCGCGACTCCACCGTGGGCGTCTGCAGCAGATGGTGACAGCGGCTCGCGGGCTGCTGCGAAAAGGTGCGCGCGCCTTTCAGCCTTTCGATGCGCACCTTCAGCAGCATCGTGTCTTCGAACATCAGCGAGGCTTGCAGCCGGGCGTCGGTCTGGCCCGGTGTCAGCGGCATCCAGTAGCGGCCGTCCTCGGTGAAGAGTTGCAGCCAGTCGTCGAAGCGCCCTTCGTCCAGCAGGCGCGCTTCGGCCACCACGAAGTCGATCAGCGCCTGCTGGTTGGGCGGCGCGGCCGCTGGTTGCTTCGGTGTTGCGTCGCTCACTGGAGTACTTTCGTGCTGCGCACTGCGGCATTCGCCCTGGGACGACCCGGCGTGCTCATCACGTCGCCCCCGCGCTCATCGACTGCGTCATGAACCGCGCCCAGGCGCGCATCTGCTCACGCATCTGCAATTCGTTGGTGCCGTTGGTGGTGGTGTTGGTCTGGCCATGCTCCGCCGGGTCGTACAGGCGTGCCATGTTCACCCACTGCAGGCCGCGCGAATGCAGCGCCGTTTGCGCGCGTTCGTACATCTCCAGGTCGTCGTGGCCCACCACCGACGTGGGGGCATTGACGAGGCGGTTGTACATCAGCGTGCGCTCCAGCAGCAGGTCGGGCGCGCCCACCAGGCGGAAGGTCCAGCTCTCCACCAGCGTGCGGTCGGCGGCGATGGGCTTGAAGATGCGCAGCGTCTGGATCGGCCCCTTGACCATGATGTTGGGAAAGTACACCGTGTTGTGCCGTGTTTCGCCCAGGATGCGCTTGGCGCGCTCTTCGCCATAGGCGGCAGCCATGGCGTCCCAGTAACCGGGCACGGGCGAGTAGGCAGCGTGGATGGAGTCGGCCACGCCGGTGTGGCCGTGGCCGTTTTGCCAGATGCGGATGCCCATGCCTTCGAAGAAGCTGTAGGGGCTGACGAAGGGCGCGAACAACTCCACCGCCATTGGCTTGGGGGTGCCCACCGGCGCCTGTTCCCACACGCGCACGGCCGTGCCGGCGCTGGACTGGTGCGCCACCATCGGGTGGCAGGTGTCGGTCTGGTTGTCGACCAGCATCTTCCAGTTGCAGCGGTGCAGGTAGCGCATCACACCACCGGCCACCTCCAGCCGGCCTGCGGGTGATCGGTCGACCATGTTGTCAAGCGTCGACAGCGACTCGCCGAAGTAGTCCTCGAAAGCCATGCCCTGCGCGTTCAAACGGCAGAACACGAAGCCGCGATAGACCTTCACCGCGCCCACCCGCGCCAGGCCGGGTTGCGCGCTGCTGTGTGCTTCGCATTGCTTCAGCGTGTCGGCGTTGTAGCCCTCGCGCAGGGGAATGTTCAGCAGGCTGCCATCGGTGCGGTAGGTCCAGCCATGGTACGGGCAGCGAAAGAAGCTGCCGGTGTGGCCGCAGCCTTCGGGCACCAGTTGCACGCCCTTGTGCGCGCAGCGGTTGTGCAGCACGTGGAGGCTGGCGTCACTTTCATTGTTACCGTCACCGGCCGCATGGCGCACCATCACCACCGGCTGGTCGCCCACCGTGGTGGCGTAGAAGTCGCCCGCCTGGGGCACCTGGCTGGCGTGGCCCACATAGACCCAGGTGTTGGCGAACAAGTGCTCCATCTCCAGCGCGAAGACCTCGTCGCTGATGTAGCAGTCGCGGTGCACCTCGGCAGCACGCACCAAAGCCTGGATGGCTTGCGGATGGTCGCGGTAACCCGGGCCGGAAGAGCGGCTCATGCAGGGACTCCCTTTCTCGCGATGGCCTCAAAGGCCGCTTGCAGCGCTGCGTTCAGTGCCTGGCCCTGCTCGTCGGCCAGCGCGGCAGCGCGCAGGCGCGCCACCGTCGGTGCATCGGCGCCCCGGGCCCAGGCGTTGCGCAGCAGTGCGTAGTTGCGCAGGCCGCGTTCGTGGGTGTCGCCGTAGCCCTTCACGAGACGCTGGCAGCGCGTGATCTCCAGCGCCAGCGCGGCGTTGCCGCTCTGCAGCGCGGCCCGTATGTCGGCCAGCCAGGCGTCGATGCGCTGCTGCTCGGCGGCATAACGCAACGTGCTGCGGCGCCAGCGGCGCAGGCCCGCCACGGCGCGCAACATCAGATAGCCGCGCAGCGAGCTGGTTTGCACCACTCGGCCTTCAGAGCACAGGCTCTGCACCAAGCGCCGCGGCAGCCCGGACGCCAGCAACCAGCGGCCGAGCCCACCGGGCAGTGTTTCGGCCACTTCCTGCAGGCGGGGATGCAGGTATTCGTTGATGGTCAGCACCTGCTGCGCAGCCGCTTTCACCTCGCCCTGCACGCGTTCGAAGCGGGTGCCGCGGGTCTTCAGGTCGGCCACGCGGATGGTGTCCTCATAGCTCATCCACAACGCCAGGTGGCGCGCAAGGTCCTGCATCAACTCGGGCGCCGACGGCATTGGCCCGGACACCGCCTGCAAGCGGTCGAGGTAGTGCGCTGCATAGGCCACGTCCTGGAAGTCCACCAGTCGCCGCAGCCCTTCAAGCACCAGCCGCAAGGTCTCACCGCTGCAGAACTGTGCAGCGCGCTCGATCAATGCCTGCACGGCGGCGTCGGGCGAACGCGGCAGTGCGCTTGTTGCGGCAGGCGCAGCTTCAGGCGCAAATTCAGGCGCAGCGGCAGGCGCTGGTGCGGCGGCGGCGTGGCCCGCGCGCTCAAAGGCCTCGCCAAACGCCTTCAGACTGGGCTTCACGCCCACGCCGCCACGCTCGATGGTGGCTTCGAATTGCGCACGCGTGAACGGCAGCACTCCGGCGCCGGCCAACGCGCCGAACAGCACCGCGCTGATCAGGCTGCCCGCCGCTTCGGAAGCCGCGGCCATGTCGTAGCCGACAAAGCGCTGCGCTGCGCCTTTCACACCCTGCAACAGCACGGTGGCGTCCGCGCGGCCGTCACCGAGGGCGACTTTTTCGGCGATGGCATAGACACGGTGCGTGGACGCAATCAGCGTCGTGCGATCGGCCGTCACCAGCCCGCGCTGCACGGCGCGGCCGGCTTCCATCAGCTCGCTGGCCAGCACCACGTCCACATCGCCCGGCAGCGGCATCAGCGCCAGCACGGGTGGCTGGCCCGCCGCCTGCGCGGCGGCCTGCGCAAACAGTTCCACGTAGTAGATGGTGGCGCCGGTGCGCTGGGCCACACCGGGCACCGAGGTGGCCTGCGCGATGTGGCCGTGGTGTTCGCCCAGATCGACGATCCAGTCGGCCAGCACACCGCCGCCTTCGCCACCCATGGCCAGGATGGCAATCTTGATGGGCTGCGGTCGTGACGGCGACATCGCTCTCACGCCCTCTCCCTTTCAAGGAGAGGGGGTCGTTTCAGAATGCCCAAAGCGCCCGCCGCTGCGCAGCGCGCCGCTGCAGGGCGCCGATTACGCGCGTGCGCAGACGTGCACGCAAACGGTCCCAGGCCGTGGGGTTGCTGATGACCTGCGCCTTGTAGAACGACGGGCACAGCACGGCCGCATGCGAAACCTCGCCGCACAGGCCGCAGCCGACGCAGGAGTCGATGACCGCCGCCACCGGGTCGGTGCGCAGCGGGTCGGGGTTGGGCTTGATGGTCAGCGACGGGCAGCCCGACAGGCGGATGCAGGAATGGTCGCCGGTGCAGGTGTCGGGGTCGACACCGAAACGTTCACGCACCTGGCGTTCACCGCGCGCCAGGGCGGCGCGCTGCAGCGGCTTTTCGCGCCGCTGCTTGTTGAGCATGCATTCACTTTGCGCGATCAGCACCTTCGGGCCCTTCTCAGCCGTGGTGAGCGCTTCTTTCAGCGTCGCCATCATGGCCTTCAGGTCGTAGGTGTGGCGCACGGTGCGCACCCATTCGACACCCACTCCGCGCACTGCTTTCTCGATGGCGTGGCCGGTGCTGCGCGTGGGGTTGGCGGCGGTCGACGACATGATGTCTTGCCCGCCGGTGGCCGATGTGTAGCTGTTGTCGACGATGACGGTCAGGTTGTCAGAACGGTTGAATACCGCGTTGGCAATGCCGCTGGTCAGTCCGTTGTGCCAGAAGCCGCCGTCGCCCATGACGCTGATGACGCGTTTGTCGGCCTTCACGTTCAGCGCCGCCGCACCCGCCGCACCCAGGCCGTAGCCCATCGTGGTGTTGCCCAGGTTGAATGGCGGCAGGATGGAAAACAGATGGCAGCCGATATCAGCCGAGATGTGGTGCGCGCCCAGCTCACGCTCCACCAGCTTGATCGCGGTGAAGATGGGGCGTTCGGGGCAGCCGGTGCAGAAGCCCGGCGGGCGGGCCTGCACCTGGGCGGTGGCGGCTACTGCGGCAGCCGCAGCCTTTATCGCAGCCGCAGCCGTTGCCGTTGCCTCAGGCGATTCCATCTGAATCGGTATCACCCTGCGTGGCCCGGGCGGCACCACACCACCCAGCAAGCCGTAGCGCTGCAAGAAGCGCTTCGTGCCGGCCAACACCTCGGCAGCGGTGTACTCGCCAGCGGGCGGCAGCAAGTCCTTGCCGTGCAACGCGGTGGCGCAGCCTGCAGCGCGCAGAACAGCCGCGATGTTCTGCTCGATATAGTTGGGCTGCCCCTCTTCCACCAGCAGCACCGCGCGCTTGCCTTCGCAAAAGCGCAGTACCTCGGCGTCCACCACCGGGTAGGCCACGTTCATCACGTACAGCGGCAGCTGGCTGTTGCCGTGCACGTCGGCCACGCCCAGACGTTCCAGCGCACGCGCCAGCGTGTTGTAGTTGCCGCCCTGCACGATGATGCCCAGGCCAGTCTCGGCATCAGTGCCGGTGCCGGTGCCGGTGCCGGTGCCAGTGCCATCGAAGAATTCATTCAGGCCGCGCTCCTGGATGAACTTCACCGCCGCAGGCCAGCGCTGCTGCAGCTTTTCTTTCTCGTGCAGATAGCTGGCGGGCGGCAGCACGATGCGGCTGGTGTCGCGCTGCGGGTTCTCCATCGCCTCTTTCAGCGTGTAGCGCGGCCGCTGGTTGGCACTGGCCGTGAACTGGCCGTGCACGTGGCAGGCGCGTATGCGCAGCTGCAGCATCACGGGCGTATGGCTGGCTTCGCTGAGATCGAAGCCGTCTTTCACGGCCTGCACGATGCTAGGCAGGTTGGGGCGGGGGTCGAGCAGCCAGATCTGCGACTTCATCGCGAAGGCGTGGCTGCGCTCCTGCATGATGGAGCTGCCCTCGCCGTAGTCTTCACCCACGATGACGAGCGCGCCGCCCATCACGCCGCCGCTGGCCAGGTTGGCCAGCGCGTCGCTCGCGACGTTGGTGCCCACCGTGCTCTTGAAGGTGGCGGCACCGCGCAGCGGGTAGTTCACACTGGCCGCCAACGTGGCCGCCGCGGTGGCTTCACTGGCGCTGTTTTCGAAGTGGATGCCGTGATCGGCCAGGATGTCCTGCGCGTCGGCCAGCACGTCCATCAGGTGCGAGATGGGGGCGCCTTGGTAGCCGGCGACATAGGACACACCGGACTCGAGCAGCGCCTTGGTGACGGCCAGGATGCCCTCGCCGCGGAACACCTCGCCTTGGCCCAGGCGCAGCTTCTTGACCTCTTCGAGAAATGAGCGTTCAGCCATGGGTGTGTAAGGGCAGCAAGGTGCTGCAACGGCCGTGCAGCATGTAGAAATGGACAGATTACTTGAAAATGGAACTATTTATTCTCAGGCTTTTCCCCTGCTTCGGCAAGCGTGCATGCGGCCGCACAATGGTTCACCATGGTCAGCAAAGCCGATCTGCCCGACGTGCCCTTCGTGGACAACTACCTGCCCGCGCTGCTGGGGCAGGCCAGCCACCTCATCCAGTCCGAGTTTCACCGTGTGGTGAAGGCCAAGGGGCTGTCGATCGCCGAATGGCGCGTGCTCGCCACGCTGGCCTCGGGTCGGCCGATGACCACCGGCAAGCTGGCCGAGGTGTCGTTGACCAAGGGGCCCACGGCCACCCGCATGCTTGACCGCATGCAGGCCCGCGGCCAGGTGGAGCGGCTGGCGCACGATGGCGACCGCCGCGTCACGCTGGTGCGCATCACCGCAGACGGCCGGCGCAAGGTGTCGCGGCTGATCGCGCTGGCACAGGAACATGAAAGGCGCGTGCTGGAGCCGCTGGGCGCGCAGCGCGCGCAGGCGTTGAAGGCCACGCTGCGACGCATCGTCGAGCTGCACCAACCCGCCGACAGCGCGCCGGCTTGAAGGGCACAAGCCGAGCGCCCGCCGGTTGAAAGTATTTGACAACGGAAATATTCATTCTTAAAGTGACCCGAAGGATTGACCCGAAGGATTGACCCGAAGAAGTGACCCGGACACCGGGCCTCGATCAGCCTCGAAACCACCCCCCCCAGGAGATCGCCGCCATGAACGCTTCGTCTTTCACCCGCCGCGCCGCCGGCTTGTTCACCTTGGCCTTGGCCACGCTGCCGGCACTGGCACAAGAGGTGACGCTGAAAGCGGTCAACGCCTTTCAGGAAGGCACCTACTACGCGCGCAACTTCGAACGCTTCGTGAAGAAGGTGAACGAAGAAGGCAAAGGCGTTGTGCAGATCAACTACCTGGGCGGGCCGAAGGCGATCCCGACGATGGAGCAGGGCGCAGCGCTGCGCAACGGCGTCGTCGACCTGTCCAACACCACGACGTCGTTCGTGGCCGGGGTGTCGCCGGAAAGCCTGGCGGTGAACTACGCCACCGTGCCGTGGGCCGAGATGCGCAAGAACGGCACCGTCGACTTCCTGAACAAGCTGATGATGGAAAAGGGCTTGTATTACTACGCCCGCACCGGCGACGGCGTGCCGTATCACATCTACCTGAACAAGAAGATCGACAAGGCCGACCTGTCGGGCCTGAAGATCCGCATCGCGCCCATCTACCGCGAGTTCTTCACGCGCTTGGGGGCCAGCGTGATGCAGGTGGCGCCGGGCGAGGTGTTCACCGCGCTCGACCGTGGCGTGGTGGACGGATACGGCTGGCCGCTGATCGGCATCTTCGACCTGGGCTGGCACGAGAAGACGAAGTTTCGCGTCGACCCCGGTTTCTACAACCTGGAGTTGGGCATCATCTTCAGCGCCAAGACCTGGAATGCGCTGACTGCCGCGCAGCGCGACTTCCTGAACAAGCAGGTGGCTTCGATAGAAGGCCCCAACATCGAAGCAGCGGCCAAAGACGGCGCCGCCGACGTCAAGCGGCAGGCTGAAGCCGGCATCCAGACCATCAAGCTGCCCGATGCCGAAGCCAAGAAGATGCTGGCGCTGGCGCAAGAAGCAGGTTGGGCCGGCATTCTGGCCACCAGCCCGCAACATGGCGCGCAACTGCGCAAACTGATGGCGCCTTGACAAGCCGTGCATGAACCTGCTGCGCACTTCGATCTTGCACCTGCGTTGCTCGCCGTACGGGTGTACGGCTGCGCTACTCGATGCAACCTCAAAGCGCTCGCGACGGTTTCTGTCACGCCTTGCCCTGCCGCCGGCGTGCCTCAAGACTGAACCATGCACGCCACCCTGATGCGCTCCTGCGGCTATCTGGCCGCAGCCGTCATCGCCGCCATCACGCTGCTGGTGTGTTACGACGTGGTGGGCCGCAACATCGGCCTGCCCACGCTGCCGTGGGTGAACGAGATCACCGAGTACGCGCTGCCCATCGCCACGCTGTCCGCCGCACCGTGGTTGATGTGGCGCAACCAGCACGTGCGGCTTGACCTGCTGGGCGCCTTGTTGTCACCCGCAGCCCAGCGCGTGGCTGACCGGCTGGCCTCGGCGCTGGGCATGGTGGTGAGCCTCTTGATGCTGTGGTACGGCCTGCGCATGCTGCTGGACAGCCGCAGCGCCGGCAGCCTGGTGATGAAGGCCCTGGTCTTTCCGGAATGGTGGCTGTTCGTGCCGGTGCCGATCGGCTTTGCGTTGCTGGCACTGGAATGCGGCCGCCGCGTCTTCAAACCCAGCGGCCTGACTGAAAACGCAGGCGGCCACTGATGCTGTGGTGGCACAGCCTGCTGATGCTGTTCGGCGTGCTCACGCTGCTGTTGCTGGTGGGCTTGCCGGCAGGGTTTGCGTTCCTGGCCATCAACCTGGTGGGCGCCGTCGTCTACCTGGGCGGCGAAGCGGGGCTGATGCAGGTGGTGCGCAACAGCGTGGCCTCGGTCACCAATTTCTCGCTGACGCCGATTCCGTTTTTCATCCTGATGGGCGAGGTGCTGTTCCACACCGGCCTGGCCATGCGCGCCATCGACAGCTTCGACAAGGCCATACGCCGCGTGCCGGCGCGCCTGAGCGTGGTGGCCATCGTCGCCGGCACGGTGTTCAGCGCCATCTCGGGCTCCACCATTGCCACCACCGCGTTGCTGGGCAGTCTGCTGCTGCCCGAAATGTTGAAGCGCGGCTATCACCCGCGCATTGCGATGGGCCCCATCATGGCCATCGGCGGCGTAGACATGTTGATACCGCCATCGGCACTGACGGTGCTGCTGGGCAGCCTGGCCGGCATCTCGATAACGGGCCTG
>Ga0105044_10011936_pt1 | contig 11819 bp, 7 predicted proteins | sample MAT01_FD_78092 | JGI IMG/M metagenome (GOLD analysis project Ga0105044, IMG submission 78092) | Freshwater microbial communities from Lake Fryxell liftoff mats and glacier meltwater in Antarctica - MAT-01 | ecosystem: Environmental > Aquatic > Freshwater > Ice > Liftoff microbial mat | place...
AAAAACTCGTCAAAAAATCCGCTTGAAGAATCTGATACTACTGTCCCTTCGAATTCCCGGGTTGCGAACTCTCTCGAGGCATGCAAAGGGAAAGGGAGATGAATCGTTCTTCGCCAAGGATTCGCGGGCGAGGTTCGCCCCATCTGACCCATTTCGGGGCGCTGCTCATGGGAGCCGCGTTGTCCGCCCAGCCGTGCCTGATGGCTGCCGACGGGATCTGGACGCAGGCAGCGAGCGGGAATCTGTGGGGAGTCAGTGCGAACTGGTCCAGCAATGTGATCGCCGATGGTTCGGGATTCACCGCAGATTTCAATACGCTGGATCTCGCAGGGGATACGACCGTGCGCCTCGACACCGCGAGGATCATCGGCAATCTTCTCTTCGGCGATACGAACATCACCTCGGCCGGAGGCTGGGTCCTCGACAACAACGGATCGGCGAGCAACGTCCTCACCCTCGCAGGGGGAACACCGACGATCACCGTGAATTCGCTCGCCGCAGGCCGGACCGCGACGATCAGCCTGGAACTCGCTGGATCTGCGGGACTGCGCAAAAGTGGCAGCGGCACTCTCGTTCTCTCCGGCACCAACACCTACACCGGAACGACGGCGGTGACGGCGGGCATCCTGCGACTGACTAACGGCAGCGCTCTCGGTGGGAGCGCAACTGTGACTATTTCCTCCGGCGCTCGGTTGGAGCTTTCCGGCGGGCTCACCTTTGGAGCGGGAAGCACCATCACGATCAATGGAAATGGTGGGGCCAACTCCACCGGCGCATTACAAAGCGCCGACGGCACGAATGTTTGGGCGGGCAATGTCATAATTGGTGGAAGCGATCCCCGTATCGGAGCCCAGTCAGGGGCTACTCTGAATGTCAGCGGGGTGATCAGCGGGACCGCTTCTCTGCGTGTCCGAAATACCACCGATACCAGCGGGCTCACCATCCTCAGCGGAGCCAACACTTTCGATGGAGTGATGGATATCTTCGCCGGTAATGTGAGCGTCAGCACGATCGGCAACTGGGTGACCGCTAATGCAATCGCCACCAATATGGGCAGACCAACGACTGCTGCGAGGGGGATGATTTCGTTGGGAGTGACCAGCAACCGAGCAGCCCTGATCTACACCGGCGCAGGCGAGACAACCAACCGCCAGATCCGACTGGCTTCCACCACCGCTGGTATCACGCTTGATCAATCCGGAACCGGGCTGTTGGAGTTCACCACAGATTTCGCCGTTCCGGGCTCGGCCAGCACCGACAATCGCAAGACCCTGACCCTTCAAGGCTCGACCATTGGAGAGGGAAGAATTGGAGGGATCATCAGCGACGCGTCAGTGGGGACGACGGGGCAACTCGCCACTTCACTCACCAAATCCGGCACGGGGACCTGGACCCTTTCGGGCGCTAACTCCTACTCGGGCATCACGACGATCAATGGCGGGACACTCAATGCGACCACCCTCGCCAACATCAACACGAATAGCAGCATCGGACGCGGCTCGGTGGCGGGCTCGGCGGCTGATTGGGTCTTTGGAGGAGGCACTTTCCAATACAACACGGCTGCGGCTGCCTCGACGGATCGTCTTTTCACCTTAGGGAATACCTCGGGTCTCACCGCGACGCTGGACTCATCCGCCGCCTCCGCGTCAGACACCCTGAGTCTCACCGGGACCGGGGCCATTGCCTTCGGCGGGTCTGGTGCCCGCACCTTGACTCTGACGGGAACGAACACGGGGAACAATACTTTCGCCCCCATTCTCGGCAATGGGAGCGGCGGAATCACTTCTCTCGGCAAAACCGGCACGGGAACCTGGCTCATCACCGGGGCGAACACCTATACCGGCACGACCACGGTCGGAAGCAGCGGTGGTGTCAATGCGGGAACTTTGCGCTTGAGCGGTTCCGGGCAACTGGGTTCCGGTGCGGTCACAATCTTCGGCGGCACTCTCGATCTCGACGGCACGACCCAGACGATTTCCAGTCTCGCCCTCGGGGGAGGCGCCACAGGCAGCGTCGCGACGGTTTCCATCGGGAGCGGAGACCTCCAGCTCGGCGGCGATGTGAGTTATAGCGGGTCGAACAATCCCGACGGAGCGCTCATCTCCTCGACCACGGGATTTCTCAGTCTCCTCGGGAATCGCACTTTTACGGTCGGGGATTCATCGGCCGCAACGCAGGATCTGACCATCAGCGCGATCATCCGTGATGGAGACGGCACCCCGCGGGTTCTCACGAAGCGGGGAAGCGGGACTTTGTCTTTGTCCGCTGCCAACACCTACACGGGCGGGACCGTCGTTTCGCAGGGGAATAGCGCTCAGGGGCTCGTCCTCCTCGCTGACGGTGCAATTGGAACCGGACCGCTCACGATCGGCGACGGGAGCACGGACGGCCAAGGCGCCCGATTTTCATTGAATGGCTTCAGTCAGACCGTTTCGGCTCTTTCGACCGGGGCGACGGGAGCGACCAAGGTCATTCAAGCCGGCGGATCGACCGGAGGGGGCCTCAGCGTCCTGACGGTGGACCAAAGCATCGACACGAGCTACGGTAACAATGGCTTCATCCGGGATCACTCGTCAGCCTCGGGTCAGCTCGCCATCATCAAGACTGGTATCGGCCTCCTCGACTTTTCCGGAGCGAATGCGACGCAGAATTATTCGGGAGGACTGACCGTGAACGCCGGCACCCTCGGCTTCGCCGCAGCGGCAAACGTCGGGACGGGCACAATCACTCTGGGGGGAGGCACCCTGCGCTACACCCCGACGGGAACGACCTCCCTGACGATTCCCAATTCCTCCATCACCCTGACGAGCGCCACCGACAGCCGCATCGAAGTCACCGATGCCGGAGGGTCGCTCACGGTCTCGAGTTCGGTGACGGGAGGAGGTTCGCTCGACAAGACCGGAGCGGGTCGTCTCACGCTCTCGAGCGGGAGCAGCACCTTCAGCGGCGGTTCAACCATCTCCGGAGGGATCCTCAATTTCTCCAATTTAGCCGCGCTCGGGAGCGGATCAGTCACCTTCGCCGCTGACACGACGCTTGAGGCGGGAGTCGGAGGCACTTTGACAAACGATATCGTCATCAACAACACCATCAGCGGAACCTTCGATACACAGGGAAACAACGTCATCGCGAGCGGGGTGATCAGTGGTGACGGCACCTTGAATAAGGAGGGAACCAGTCGACTCACTCTCTCCAACGGCGGCAATACCTATGCGGGCGGCACCACGATCAATGCCGGCATCGTGAGATATGATGACCTCGCCGCACTGGGCACCGGCCCCGTGACTTTTACTGCGAACGCGACCCTAGAATCGGGCGTTGCGGGGACTCTCGCGAACGACATCGCGATCAACAGCGGGGTGATCGGGATTCTCGACACGCTCGCAAACGTCGTCACCCTGAGCGGGGAAATCACGGGTGCCGGACAGATCCTGAAAAAAGGTTCCGGGATTCTCTACCTCTCCCATGCCGACAATCCCTTTTCGGGCGGAATGGTCATCGAAAATGCGAGCACCGGGATCGTAGGCCCTACGACGTATGGAGTCGTCCTCCTCGCTGACAATGCCCTCGGCACGGGACCTCTGACGATGGGGAACGCCAACACCTCCACCGCTCGCTTTTCACTGAATGGCTACGATCAGACCGTCTCCGCGCTCTCCAGCGGCAGTGTCGGAATCCGGGTGGTCGAGGCCAACGGCACTTCGGGCGGGACGGTGAGCAGGCTCACTGTCGATCAGGATTCAGACACGGCTTACACGGGATTTCTCCGTGATCAGAACACCGGCGGCGGCCAGCTCGCCCTCGTCAAAACCGGAAGTGGTATTCTTGATTTGTCAGGCGCCCAGACGGCCGGCACCTATAGCGGCGGGCTGACCATCAACGCAGGGGTGATCGCCTTTGCCAATTCCACCAATGTCGGCAGCGGTGCGATCAACCTCAGTGGCGGCACCCTGCGTTACACCCCGACCGGGCCGACCACTCTCACCATTTCCAATGCCTCAGTCGTTCTCGCTGCGGCGACGGACAGCAACATCGATCTCGTCGATGCCGGAGCGACCGTGACCGCTTCCGGTCTCGTCTCGGGCTCAGGAAATTTGAGCAAAAGCGGGGCCGGTGTTCTCATCCTGACAAACGCCAACACCTACACCGGCGAGATCACCGTGGGAGAAGGGGCCTTGCTCATCAACGGGACCCAACCGGCTGCGACCGGCCCGGTCTCGATTTCCGCCGGTGCCACCCTGGGCGGCACCGGAACGCTCGGCACCAGTTCCATATCCGGGTCCGGTCAACTGACCGCCGCAACGGTCGGGACCACGGGGACGCTCAGTTTCGCGGGTGATCTCGCGACCACGGGCGTGACCTGGCTCATCGACCTCGTGCATCAGGTCACCTCCGACCAGATCAACGTCACGGGCGCCCTGAACATTACCGGATCGCAACTCTCGCTCGCGACGACGGGCACCTTCAGCGCATCGGATCCCACGATCTACCGATTCGCCCAATATGGGACCGGCCTCACCGGCACCTTTATGGATTCCATGAGCATGAACATTGGCGAAGGCGAGGTGATCAACGGTCAATACCGGATCAGCTACGGGCAGGAGCAAGCCGGCTACATCACCCTGAGGGCGGTTCCCGAGCCGGGGACGCTCGGTTTCCTCGGTCTGATGCTCGGCGGATGGTTGGTGAGGGCGATCCGAAGGCGGCGGGAGACCGCCTCGTGCACGAATCGGACTCCCGGGAATTGATGGAGCCATCCAGCTTCGTGGAGCCGGCTGCTTCTACTATTTGGTCAATCGTCTGCTCCGGAATGAGCGGCGCACCGATTCGGATACTTGTCCTCCTTTGTTCTACCCCCTCCGACCCCGGGCCTTCGGCGGGGAGGGAACCGAGGGGTTGAAAAAGAAAATTCCTAGCAGTTTGACTCAGCGTGTCAAATCAGGCGATTCTTATCTGTGATGGCCCGACTCGTCCCCTACCTCCCCCTGAACCCCCTCCTCCCGCGGCCCAAGGGTGACAAGGATGCCGAAGGGATGAAAAAGCAAATTCCTAGCAATCAGCCGCCAGGTCGTCGGGACGAAGTCCAGATCCATCGCAGGATCGACAGCGCCGCTCACGCGTAAACCGATCGTGGTGACGCCATTTTCTTCGACCCCGGCGAGGCCTTCGACCACGGTGGCCGGATCGGTCAGCACCCCGAGATTCCAACCCCAGACGTCGAATTTGGCCGGCTCACCGGTGCGGTCCTTGCGGTTGAGCCGCCAACAACGGGGGGCTTCGATGATGGATTCCCAGGTCTTGGCTACGTCGGGAGCCGCGAGGGTCGAACCGGAATTGAGGCGCTCTTTGATGCGGAACAACCGGAGCATTTTGGCCTCACCACCGACAGCGTTGATCGCCCGGGGAACGATCTCCGCCGGAGCCGGTGCCTCCTCGGCGGAAGCGGTCCGAGCCGGTGAAAGTGCAAAACAAAGCAAGGAGAGACAGACCCGGGCTTTCATCGTGAAAGCTGATTGAGCGAACTTCGGTGATCATAGCGAAGTTACCGGGCGCTTTTCCAGCCACTGATCGCGTCCACTGATTTGCCAATCGCGTAATCCTTGCGTAATGGATGGAGCCCTCGGTCCCGCCGGTGCGACCGACCTCACCTCGCATGGAAGATTTTGCTTTTCTGAAACTGGCTCCGGGTCGCTACCTTTGCGGGCTGGGCCCGTTTGTGACCTCGGATCAGGCTCCTGCGGCGGGCAAGACGGCGTTTTACCGAAACAATTTCGAACTCTCTGATCCGGCTCCGTGGAAATACCCGGCGCGGGTGTTCGAGGCCAGTGACCCGCGGGTTTTGGTGCCGGGCAATGGAACGACTCCCCTGCCGGAGATCGCCTGGTCGGGTCTCGGCGACGAGGGGGTCCGGGATATCTTTGATGAGATCCTCGCCCAAATCGCGTCCGGGTCTCTCAAAAAATCGGTTCCGGTGCTGACGGAACGGGGCATCCTGCATCGTGGGGAACCTGCGGCCCTCGTCAAGACCATCAGCAGCGCTCCCGAAGCGCTCTGGGGATATGGCTATCGCGAGGGTGCCACTGGTGTGGTCGGCGCGACTCCTGAGCAGCTCTTTTTGTTGCGCGACGGCATCCTCGAAACAATGGCCCTCGCGGGCACCTCTCCACGACACGAGGTCGAGGACTTCCCGACCGATCCGAAGGAAATCCGCGAGCATGAATTGGTGGCGGACTATCTGGAAACCCTCCTCGCTCCGCTCGGGGTGGTCGAGCGCGAAGCCCGCACCATGCTCGACCTGGGATCCATCGTTCACTTTTTGACCCGCTTGCGCGTCGCGCTTCGCCCGGAAGATCGCGATCCCGACGCGCTCATTCGACGCCTTCACCCGACCCCGGCCCTCGGAGCGAGTCCTCGCGGCGATGGTGCCCTGCGGCAGTTGGTCGGGTATCGCAAGCGGCTCGGTGTGCCTCCGGAGTTCGGTGCCCCTTTTGGAGTCGTGCACGAAGGGGTTTTGCAAATGCTGGTGGCGATCCGCAACGTCTCGTGGCAGGGCCGCGAGGTCTGTCTGCCCAGCGGCGTCGGCCTCGTCGAAGGCAGCCGCTTCGACCGCGAGTGGCGGGAGCTGGCCCTCAAACGAAACTCGGTCAAATCCCTCCTCGGAGTATGAGCAAGACTGCGGCGATGGTGGCTACCACCCTCGATCACCTCGAAAGCGTCGGGATCATTGACTACGTGCTCTGCGCCGGTGCCCGCAACGCTCCGCTGGTGGCGGCATTAACCCAGACCGCAGGCGTGAGCGGACTCCGCTTGTGGCATCATTTCGACGAGCGCACCGCTTCGTTTTACGCGCTCGGACTCGCCAAAAGGAACGGGCGTCCCGTGGCGGTCCTGACGACCTCGGGAACGGCCGCGGCGGAGTTGTTGCCTGCAGCCGTCGAAGCCTACTACAGCGCAGTGCCACTCGTGCTGGTGACCGCCGATCGTCCGCCTCGTTTTCGAGGAAGCGGCGCTCCTCAGTCGATCGAGCAGGTCGGATTGTTTGGGATTTATGCAAGCATCTTGATCGACGCCCAGCGGGAGGAAGACTTTGCGGAAATCGCTTCGTGGGATCAGGGTGGCCCGCTCCATCTGAATGTCTGTCTTGAGGAGCCAGAGATTGAAATTGGGCACGCTCCACGCCCTCGCCTCCCGAAGCGGGAAAGCACCACGGTGAAACCGGAAGCTTCCCCTGAGCTGCGTTCCGAATTCGCCGCGTGGTTCGCCGACATGAACCAATCCATCGTCATGCTGGGCGAACTCCCGGAATCCTGGCGGGAAGCCGTCGCCGATTTCCTGCTTCGCACGCGCCTTCCCTTTTGGGCGGAAGCCACCAGCGGACTTCGCGAGGACTCGCGACTTGCCACTCAAGCCCTGCGTTCGGAGCGGGACCTTGCTGCGATCCCGGTCGCTCGGGTGTGCCGCATTGGCGGGGTGCCGAGTTGCCGATTCTGGAGGGATTTGGAAACGAAGCCTCAGGTGGCAGTGCTATCAATCTCCCCTCGCCCCTGGTCCGGGCTGGCTCGCTCTTCGACTTGTCTGGTGTCCGCAGCGTTTCCTAAAGCCCATTCCGTCCCGGCCGGGCGCGAGCCTTCCGTGACCTCTCAAGCTCTTCGCCTCGAAGAGCTCCTGAAGAGACTTCCTGCCTCCGAACCGGCTCTCCTGAGGAAACTCTCGGAGATGATTCCAAGCTCCGCTCTGGTCTTTCTTGGGAACAGCCTGCCCATCCGCGAATGGAACCTCGCCGCTTCGCTCGACCATCCCCATCCGCACTGCCGGGCCAATCGTGGCGCCAATGGCATCGATGGCGAAGTAGCGACCTTCCTCGGCCTCGCCTGCGACGAAACAGAAGCCTGGGGCATCTTCGGAGATCTCACGGCGCTTTACGACCTGAACGCCCCGGCTTTGCTCGTGCAGATGCCGCCTGGCCAGCGACGCATCGTGGTACTCAACAACGGGGGCGGACGCATCTTCGCCCGATTGCCCGCGCTCGCCAGACTCGATGAACGGGCGCGGGTCATCACTGAGAACCGCCACCGGGTGCGCTTTGAAGCTTGGGCGGAACTATGGGGTCTGGCATACGTCCGATGGCCCGCCCATGAACCGATGCCGGACCTCCCACCCGGCGACCTCGTGCTGGAGGTCGTCGTCGATCAAGAGACCAGTGAAGCGTTTTGGCAGGAGTGGCAATGAGAGAGCTGCGATTCGTCGCCTTGCACGGGAACGTGGGTGGCCCCTGCGATTGGGATGCTTTGCCGCTGCCGCAGATGCATGCGCTCGATCTTTGGACTGGCGCGGGGCAGAGCATGGAAACCTTCGCCGATCATCTCGCGGAAACCTGGGGCGGAGACGTCCGCACCATTTTGCTCGGATACTCGCTCGGCGGTCGTCTCGCCCTGACCGCGCTGGCCCGCCATCCTCAGGCATTTCTCGGAGCGGTGATTTTGGCGGCGCATCCGGGTTTGTCCACTGACGAAGACCGGCAGGCCCGCCGCAAGGCCGATGCGGATTGGGCGCGACAAGCCCGCGAATTGCCCTGGGCGGAGTTCCTCGCGCGGTGGAATGGGCAAGCGGTGTTCGGCGGTTCGGCTTCGCCCGATCGCTCGGACCTCGAAGCCTCGCGGTTCGCCATCGCTGACGCCTTTGAGCATTGGTCGCTTGGCTGCCAGGGGGACCTTCGCGACGCCCTGACGGAACTGAAAATCCCCATCCTGTGGCTCACCGGCGAGGGCGACCCCACCTTTACCGAACGTGCCGCGGACATCACCCGACGGCTTCGAGACGGCCGTCACCGCATCATCCCCGGCGCCGGGCACCGGGTTCTTCACGACGCACCCGAGGCCGTGCGAAAGGAGATTCAGGACTGGTTGGACGAACAATTCTGACCCCTCCTCAGCGGGTCACCATCTCGCCCATTTCGATCACTTCAAGATCACTGCCTTTCACTTTCCGCAGACCGCGCAGATCGTCCTGCACCCAACGCGGATCGTGAGCCCCGGAGACGAACCAGTCTGATCCGTTGTCGGCGAGAATCATCCCATACACTTTGAGTCCTTCGAGAATGATGCGGCTCGTTCCGGGCAATGCGCTGGTATCATAGTCCGCCCGCAGACGGACTCTCATGCCCATGGGCGGGAGGTTTTCATCGGTATGTTCGCTGGCGAAATGGGTCGCGGGTGCAACATATGCGCGACGTGTTTTTTTCACGGTGAAGCGCAGCGCATGAGTCAGCTTTTTCGCGCCGACAATCTCATCGTAGCGGACTAGACCGGGCAGGATTGGTAGGCCGGCCGCATCTGCACTGGTCCATCCCGCCGGACGCTGTTTCGGATCGCGCAGATCGAAGACGGCTCCGCTGCCCGCCTTCCAACTGAATCCTCCATTGATGGGAAACGCGCTGAACATTTCGTATAACTTACCCCGCTGCCAATCGAGCACGATGACATGGCGGTCGCCTTCACCGTTCGGACCGCCTTCGATGGGGGCGTCAGCGGGGATCGGATACGGCCCCGGATCGCTTTCGTCCGCATATTCAAACTCAACCGGCACGAGAGCTTGATCCGGCCCGACCACGGTATAAGGGATGCCAATCGGAACGCCTTCCCACTCCGCACCGAAGTCTTCATGCAAAGGGAGATCGGCCCCAATGGCGGCGATGATCGCAGCGCTGCGGGCATCGACGGGATCGGCGGAGACATCGCGGTTCCACGGATCGGAAGCGGGCAACAAACGAACCCCTCCGAGATCAGCATGAGGCCCGAGGGGATCCGCCGCCGGGAGTAACGCGGGAACCAAGCAAGCCAGACCAAACACAAGGAAGAAATGGGGTTTCATATCGAGCGATCCGCAGAACGAATAAGGCCGCCCAAATCCCTCGGCAAGCCGAAAACAAAGCCGCGCCCTCCCTCCATCGTTTGCATTCGCTTCGACCGGACATTGCTTGTAAGGATTCCCCCCCGACTCTTTCAATCATTCATGCAGGACCCTTCGCTCCCCCTCGACCGCCAGCTCCGGCAGCAAATCCTTCTCGCGCGGGAGCGGGTCTATCGTTTCGCCTCCCCCACCCCCTTGGAGCGGCTCACCTTGCCCGGCCCGGAACCCGGTCCCGAAGTCTGGGTCAAACGCGAGGACCTCTCCCCGATCAAAGCCTACAAGTGGCGCGGAGCCTGCAATCGCATGGCCCTTCTCACCCCGGAAGAAGCCGCCCGCGGAGTCGTCACCGCGTCTGCTGGAAATCATGCTCAGGGCGTGGCTCTCGCGGCGGCGGCGCTCGGTATCCCGGCCCGGATCTACATGCCTCGCTCGACTCCGCGGGTGAAACAAACCGCAGTCAGAAACCACGGGGGTGACCTGGTCGAAATCCACCTCGCAGGCGACAGCTACGATGAAGCCGTCGCGGCGGCCCGGGCCGATGAAGCCGCCTCAGGAGCGATCTACATCCACGCCTACGACGACCTGCACGTCATGGCCGGACAGGGCACCCTCGCCGATGAGGTAGTATTGTCAGGACGAGGTCCCTTCGACGCTGCCTTTTTGCAAATCGGCGGCGGGGGCATGGCTGCGGGAGTATCGGTCTGGCTGCGTTCGTATTGGCCGGACATCGACTGCGTCGGCGTGGAAGGCGTCGATCAGGCTTCCATGTCGGCCGCACTCGCCGCTGGAAGACCGGTCACGCTCACCACCGTCGATCTCTTCTGCGATGGCACTGCGGTGCGGCGGGTGGGCGACCTGCCTTTCGCGATCTGTCAGGAAACACTCTCCCGCATCGAGACGGTCACCAATGCGGAAGTTAGCCGCGCCATTCGAGTGCTTTGGGACGAGCTCCGCTGCATCGCCGAACCGTCAGGGGCGATGGGGCTCGCTGCCGTCCGCAAGAACCGCGCTGCGCTGGCGGGAAAAAAGGTTCTCGTCGTGCTCTGTGGGGCCAATATCGACTTCCGCCAGCTCGGCTTGATCTCTGCGTCGGAAGGCGCCGGAAGCCAACACAGCCGCACGCTCCGGGTCAACATCCCGGAGCGACCCGGAAGCATGTTGGCCTTGCTCGACACCTGCTTCGGCGGGTTGAATATCACCGACTTTCAATATGGCAAAAACGCCTCGGCCGATGCCTGGCCTGCTTTCACCTTGAGCGCGGAGTCCCCCGAACTATTGGAGGCGCTCACTGCGAACCTGGACTGCGCCGGCTATGCTTGGCAGGATCTCACTGGAGCGACCGACTTCGCGTTTCGGGCCATTCCACTCCGCACCGACCTGTTGACGACGCCAGATTTCCTCCAACTTCAATTCTACGAGCGCGCCGGCGCGCTCCACGAGTTTCTCGATCAGCGGGTTCGCGGTAAGGCCAGTCTCTGTTATTTCAACTACCGACACTCCGGAGAGCGAATCGGACGAGCTTTGATCGGACTCGACTTTGCCGATTCCGATCAACGCGAAACCTTCCTCGCGGATCTCCCCCCACAGGGCGAAGGCTATCGACTTTGTCAGGCTCTCGACGCCGCCGCGGTCGGGCGGTTACTTGGAATATCGTCCGAAACATGACAACTCTGTCATCTTGGCGTGTGGTCTTTTGTCATCCCGAAGGCCAAAGTTGGGAAGATGAAGATATCTGCCCACCTCATCCGATCCCTCCTAATTTCGCTCCTCTGCCTGCCACTTGTTAGTGTGGTCGCGCAGCCTCCCGGTGGTCCCGGTGGTCCCGGTGGTCCCGGTGGTCCCGGTGGTCCCGGTGGTCCCGGTGGTCCCGGTGGTCCCGGCGGTCCAGGCAACCGGGTCCACACCGCAAC
>Ga0105044_10011937_pt1 | contig 11818 bp, 8 predicted proteins | sample MAT01_FD_78092 | JGI IMG/M metagenome (GOLD analysis project Ga0105044, IMG submission 78092) | Freshwater microbial communities from Lake Fryxell liftoff mats and glacier meltwater in Antarctica - MAT-01 | ecosystem: Environmental > Aquatic > Freshwater > Ice > Liftoff microbial mat | place...
GGCTTGGCACAACAATGCTTTCGCCGGCATTGCTGCCCTCTGGGTCCCCAGGGCCGGTATCGAACAGCAAGGTGTGGTGTGTGGTTTGCACCAGCGCGCTTAGTCCTTGGCCGACATCAAAAACTGTGAGGCGAAACTCGCCTGCAGGAATCGATTCGACTGGTTTTGGGATCAGCATTGGCAGTAGTAAAAGCCAAGCGTAATGGCGCAAGGCCACGCCGCGCGGGCTAAACAGTAGCAGCACGCCGACTGCGGCAAGCACGAGGGCGATTGCGCTGGGCGGGGCGAAATATTGCGTCATCACCGCAGGCGCAGAAATGCTCGTCAAAAACGCGAGTAGCCAATGCCAAAACAGGGCGGCTAATTTGAGCAGCGGTGCCGCCAGCGCGGCTTGCGCGCAAAGCAATAAAACGGTCGCAGCCAACACCAAGGGCACAATTACTAACGACACTAGCGGCACTGCAATTAAATTAACAAACGGTGCAGCGAGCGATGCTTGACCAAAAAATACTAGGCTCAACGGCAGCAAACCCAGCGTCATCAATAATTGCGCCGAGATGAGTTCGCGCCACCAATTGAGCTTGGGAAAGCGCTGCCCAAAAACGATAATCAGCAGCGCAACCGCACCAAAACTAAGCCAAGCACCAGGGCTTAGCACCACCAATGGATCAATAATTAGCACCGCCAAAAGCGCCAGCGCAAAACCTTGCCACAGGGTTTGCACCCGCTTCAGCAAAATGCCCAGCAGCAAGGCGGCAAGCATCAATAAGGTGCGTTGCGCGGGCACGCCAAAACCCGCCAGCAATGCATAGCCCGTTGCACAGACTAGCCCGACTACCGCGCACAGTTGCGGCCTGGGCACGCGGCGTGTGATCGTTGGAAACAGCCAGCAAAAGCCATAGGCGATACCCGCACCGAGCGTGGCGAGCAAGGTTACGTGTAGACCACTAATCGCAATCAAATGGGTGATGCCGCTGGCGCGCATGAGATCCCAATCGGCATCGCTCAAGCCACGCGTGTCGCCGACACTGAGCGCCTGTAAAAGTGCGCGTTCACGGGATGCGGGCAGGGCTTCGGCTATTTGGTCGCTCAGACGCTCACGCAGCGCCGTAATGCCTTGCGCAGCCTGCAAGCGCGGCCCTAGTTTGACAATGTAGCCGACCGCGTCGATGTGATTGGCGGCGGCGGCGCGTTCAAAATCAAAGCCGCCCGGGTTGACCTCGCCGTGCGGGCGGCGCAGCTTTATCCGCATCTGCCAGCGTTCGCCCGCGCGCAAACGCGCATCACCATAAAACCCGACGCGCACGTTGCGCACGCCACCTAATTCAGCAGACGCATCAAGCCGCAGCGACAGGCGCGTCTGGCGCTCAGCACGTTTCGGTAAGTCCACAATCGTGGCGCTGACCTCAAATTCTGAGCCGGTAGCGGGCGCGCCCTGCAAGCGATGCGCCATCACCGCCTGGGCGCAAAAACTGGCATACGTGAAGCCGCCAATCACCACAGCCACAGGCATTAGCCAAGGCCGAGCGCGTTTCGCAAAACCACAGAAAATAGCGCTAACGACGACAAAACCGGCAAGCCAGTAGAGCAAACTTATTGCGGGCAATTGCCGTTGAAAAATCCCTACGCAGATGCCAATCAACAAATAAATCGCGTGCTGGATGCGCATCGCTTGGGCTTAAGGCGCGGCGTCTAGCCGGCCATCTTTGAGCGTTAGCACCCGCTGTAATTTGCTGGCTAAGCGTAAGTCGTGCGTGACCAATACCAGCGCCGTATCCAGCTCGCGATTCAGCTCAAGCATTAACTCAAACACCCCCGCTGCAGTGCCTTCGTCCAAGTTACCGGTTGGTTCGTCACCCAATAAGCATTTAGGCTCAGTAACGAGTGCACGCGCTACGGCGGCGCGTTGGCGCTCGCCGCCAGAAAGCTCGCCTGGACGATGGCTCAAGCGGTGACTCAATCCGACGCGCGCAAGCAGTGCACTGGCACGCTCTTGGGCAATTTTTGGTTTAGTGCCGCGAATCAGCAGCGGCATCGCAACGTTTTCCAGCGCGGTAAACTCTGGCAACAGATGGTGAAATTGATAAATAAACCCTAGCGTGTGGTTGCGCAAGCTGCCCAGCGTGGACTCGGATAATCCAGCGATTGCTTTGCCGTCTAGGGCGACGGTGCCCGCACTTGCGCGATCTAAACCACCCAACATATGCAGCAAGGTCGATTTTCCGGATCCTGATGCACCAATAATGGCGACACGTTCACCGGCTTTGATATCTAAATCGATACCCTTGAGCACCTCGGTACTTAACGTTCCCTCTTGATAGACGTGGCGTAATCCACGGGCACTAATCACCGCGTCAAAGTTGACTGCGCTTGGGGAAGTTTCTGCACTATTCATAGCGTAGCGCCTGTGCCGGTTTGGTGCGCGCCGCACGCCACGCAGGGTAAATTGTGGCCAACAGCGCAAATAAAACACTAACTCCAGCGACCGTGCTGACGTCAATCCAGGATAGCTCAGAGGGTAATTTGCTGATGTAATAAACGTCGGCTGGCATCGCCTCAAAGCCCAGTAGCGTTTCAATCAGCGGGACGATTCGCTCGATGTTGAGTGCTACGGTCACGCCACATAGCACGCCAACCAGCGTTCCAATCCAACCTATTAGCGTCCCTTGCACCATAAAAATACGCATGATTGTTGCTGGCGTTGCACCCATGGTACGCAAGATCGCGATATCGGCCTGCTTTTGCATCACGGTTACTACCAAGGTGGAGATCAAATTGAACGCCGCCACCGTTAGGATCAAGCACAAAATCATAAACATCATGATTTTTTCGGTGCGCACGGCTTTGAATAAATTGCCGTGCCGACGCGTCCAGTCTTCGATGGTGAAACCACCGCCTAAATCCACCGCCAAGCGGCGCGCCACTTGCAATGCTTGATTCATATCCTTGAGCTTAAGTTGCACACCGCTGACCGTATCGCCCATACGGAACAGCTTTTGCGCATCGCTTAAGTGCATGACCGCCATCGCGCTATCGTATTCGTACATGCCCACTTCAAATACGCCCACCACCGTGAAACGCTTGCTAGTAGGAATTGCACCGGCCGGGCTAATTGAAACGCGCGGCGCAAACACGGTTACCTTGTCGTCAATCGTTACGCCCAATTTGTTAGCCAGCTCAATCCCTAAAATAATGTCGAACTCACCCGCTTTTAGATCGCTGAGTTTGCCAATTTTGAGCTTTGCGCCAATTTCGCTCACTTTGCCATCCATTTCCGGCAGCACGCCCCGAATAAATGCACCGGAGGTTTGTGACGCTTGCAGCAGCGCTTCGGTTTCAATAAACGGCGCTGCGCCAATCACTTCGGGCATCGTCTCAGCTTGCTGCAATGCGTTTGGCCAGTCGACCAATTCACCGTCGTAGCCTTTGATGACGGCGTGCGAAACCATACTCAGCACGCGCGTTTTCATTTCATTTTGAAAACCATTCATCACGCTCAGCACGATAATAATCGTTGCCACACCCAGCGCAATTCCCGCCATGGAAATGGCGGCGATAAAGCTGACGAAACCACCTCGGCGCCGCGCGCGCGTATAGCGCAGGCCGACAAATAGAGAAAAAGGATTGAACAAAACAGGACGCTTTTCAAAACCACAGAACGCTAAGCATAACGGTTAGTGGCTTAAGCGTTGGCGCTGAAATATTTTTACGCTAGGAACTACAAATTCGTTAATCCCGAGTGCCTTTGGCGGGAATCCAGCTTATCAATTCGACTTCAAGCTGGATCCCTGACAAAAACCCTCGGGGATTTACCTTAGTGTGTTTTGAACGTGACGCCGAAAGATCCGTTCGCCCTGAGCCCGTCGAAGGACAGTGCCGCGTGAACCCTGAGGAAGCCAACCGGCATCACCTAGCTTATGGATGCATCCTTCGACAGGCTCAGGACGAACGGGTTTTTAGGTTACTTGAGCTATACAACCGACAGACTAAGCAGCAATTGATTTTCTTAGCGCCGCTGTGCGTCTTCCCAAGCAGCATCAAAAAGCGCGACTTTAGCGCTTGCCAAATAGCCCCATCAACATTGAACCGCGACTCATTAAATCTGCAGCGTCGACGTCGCCATCACCATCGGCGTCTAACAAGCCGCCCATAAAGCCTTTTTCTTGCGCCGCTGCAGGTCCGGTGTTGCCTAGACGCTGCATATCGCCGGTTACGATCCCAGCCAAACTTTGTGCATCGTTGGCTTTGCCACCGGCCATCATTTTGCCCAGTGCAGCCATCACCATCGGTGCCAAAAGTGCCATCAACGCGGCCGAGCTTTGTGAGCTCATGCCCGATGCTTGAGAAACGCCTTGGGTGGCGCGCTGTTGCGAGCCGCCGAATACGTGGCCCAAAATACCCATGCCGGTACTAATTGGACTGGATTGCTGCTGTTGCTGAGCGCCGCCGCCCATCATGCCCATCACTGAACCTAATAAGCCGCCTACACCACCGGACTGTGCTTGGGCATTGCCGCCACCACCCATCATGCCCATGACCGAGCTAAGCAGGCCACCTGTGCCGCCGCCCTGATTTCCACCACCCAACAGGCCGCCCAACATTCCGCCGATATCAACACCCTGGTGCGAAGTTTGTACTGCGGTGCGCAGAGCTTCTGCGCCACCATTAGCGATATTGCGCTGCATGCCGCCGACGATGGCCGGCAATGCCACTTGAATCGCGCTCTGAGTTTGTTGCGGCGTCGCACCGAGCTGCTGCGCAATTTGGCCTAGAGTGTTGCCATCAATGTGTTTTAGAACTTCGTCGAAGATGCTCATGTGCTGGTTGCTCCTGCAGCCGCTGAAAGAAATCGCACGCTAGCACAATTTATTCACGCTGAAAGCCGTGCGCGGCAGCTGTGCAATTTTTGACCTCGTTGTGCGCAAACTTTTGCACGTGCGGCTGGGTCAAGTTAGCATGCGTGCACACCGTTTAGAACCCTATCAAATGAAAGCCATCGACTACGCCAAACTCGACAAAATTGTCGCGAACGCCCGCAAAGATTCCGAAATGCGCGATAAGGGCTATCGCGAACGGGCGTTGAAAATGTATCCATGGATTTGCGGACGATGCACTCGCGAATTTACCCGCGTGAACGTCATGGAATTAACCGTACATCATAAAAACCACAATCACGATGATAATCCGAACGATGGTAGCAATTGGGAATTGCTGTGCGTGTATTGCCACGATAACGAACACAGCCGCTATATCGACCACAACGATATGGAACTGGGTAAGCCTGAAGCGACTAAAGGCGCCACGTCGAACCCGTTCGCCAATTTGTCGGCATTGATGGCGAGTAAGAAGTCTTAGACTGCATTCGCGGTTAGACGAACGTTTCAAATTCTAAAAAACATCAGGGCCGCGTAGAAACGCGGCCCTGATGGCTTTTCCTACTAATGCCTAGCTAAAACTAGAACTTCGCTGACAGTCTTGCGAAGTACGACGTGCCGTTCAAACCAAACTGCACCGAGTCATAGATAAAGCCATTATCGGTCTCTAGATCGTCTTGACGACTTGGAAATTGATCAAAAATATTTGCTGCACCAACTGCCAACTTGAGGTTTTCTAGGAACGAATAAGTCACGGCAATGTCAGCGGATGCGCGTGGATCATATTCGGCATTCGGCACGCCGCTTGCGGTACCGGAGAATGTTCCGAGGACTTGCTGGCCGAAATAGATGATTTTGAAATCGGTATTCCACTTGTTGATATCGTAGTTAAAGCCAAGCACAAATTTGCTTCTAGGTGCGCCTTGCTCAAGGAATAAGCGCTCTCGCTCGCTCAACAATACATCAGCCAAATCTGGGCGATTTTGGAACCGCGGTGGCAAGTTAATCGCGCGCACTTCTGTTTTGTTGTGCGTATAAGCGAAGTTGGTGCCCAGTTTGCCTTCGCCAACGTCATCCGTGCGGCTATAGGTAATATCTAAACCTTGCGTGCGGGTGTCGACAGAGTTGACGAAAAACTGCGCTTGCCCAACATTTAATTGTGCAAGTGCGCCACCAATGGTCGGGTCGGTTTGATCGAAGCGCCCGGAAAGCACGATTCGGTCATCAATATTGATGCGATATAGATCAAGCGTAATTGCCGAAGCATCATCAAAGGACGCAGTTATCCCTGCGCCAAAGCCCAGTGATTGCTCTTCCGTCAGCGCCGGAATACCGGCGGCAGTAGCCAGCGCGCCGCGGTTTGGCGCGAGCACGACATCAACGGGTTGACCACTAACAAAGTCGGTAAAGGTCGAGGAAAAATACCGTTGTTGTAAGCCAGGCGCACGAAAACCGCTGCTGACTGAGCCACGGATTACGACAACATCATTGGCGCGATAGGCAGCAGCCAGCTTGCCATCAAGTGTGTCACCAAAATCGCTGTAGTCTTCGTAGCGCAATGCGACGTTAGCGGTGAATCGGTCCGACAACGTGGCTTCTAAATCACCGTAAACCGCGTAGTTATTGCGGCCTTCATCGACGACATCGCTGGGTTGAAAGCCTGGAAAACCTTGGCTGCCAGCACTACCACCACCGGCGCCATCGGCATCCGTGTATGAGCCCAGCTCACCGGCGAAAATCTCGTAGTTCTCCTTGCGATATTCAGCGCCAAACGCGACGTTTAAGCCTTGGAAATAGCTATCAAAATACCGGCTAAAGTCGACATTGGTGGTGTATTGCGAAAAAGCAAAGCCACCGGCATCAAATGCGGTTGGACTGCGCCCGGCATTGCTGTTCGCAATCGAGGCGTTAAGCGTATTGGTAATGCGGTAGTCCATCCGGTTATAGCCATAGCTTTGGCTAAAATCTGCGTACCATTCACTAAACTGAGTCTTAAAGCCGGCTGTGAGGGAGCGATCTTCCAAATCACCGTTGATAAACGGCACGAAACCATTTGGATACAATAGCGCCGAATTGCGACTTGGGATGTCATCTGAGCCTACCCCTCCGCGCTCAAACGCGCCGGAGCTGGCATCGCGCTGCTGATAGCCCGCCGTCAAATAGAGCCCGCCAATGTCACCGATCGGTAAATTGCCATCAAATGAGACGGTGGCATTTTCGACTGCCGTGTCACCAATAATGCGCAGGCCAGGTGAGCGATCTGAACTGCCACGGTCTAAATACTCACCGGTAAACGCTGCATGCCCGCCGTTGCCAAACTGCACGCCGCAGTAGGCGCTGGCTTGATAGTTCAAACCATCGCCACGCGAATATTGGCCATAGCCCAAAATACCTTCGCAGCCAGGTTTGGTTTTCATGACAATGTTCATCACGCCCGCAATCGCGTCGGAGCCGTATTGCGCTGCTGCACCGTCGCGCAGTACTTCAATGCGTTCGATGCCCAGCAGCGGAATCGTGTTCAAGTCCGTACCCGTATTGCCCCGGTTACGTGCACCGAAAAGATTGACCAAAGAAGTGCTGTGGCGGCGTTTGCCATTGACCAACACTAACGTTTGATCCGAGCCTAAACCACGAAGCGCGGCTGAATCGACCAAATCTGCACCGTCCGCACCGGTTTGGCGCGTAGAATGAAACGAAGGCGCAATAAATTGCAGCGACTGCGCCAAATCAAATTGCGGCGAGCGCTCAACCTCTTTACTAATGTTGACTACATCAACCGGCACAACGCTGTCGGTATCCGACGAACGCGGCGCTACACGGCGGCTGCCGATGACTGAAATCACATCAAGCTCGACCATCTCATCGGCGCTATCGCCCGCTTCTTGTGCGATTGCTTGCGGCAGCGGCCCGAATAAGCCTGCGAGTGCCAGTGCCATCCAAAGTGCGTGCTTGACTGGGTTTTGGGTGGAATTTTTGCTCTTGTTAGTGTGTGTCATGCGCTTCTCCATGATTTAAATTTGGTGATCGGAACAGGTTGCTAACGCTAATTGTTAACTTTGACCGACCAAACTTGGCAAGATTAACGCTTTTTTTCCGAATGGCAAAACAAACTAGTCGCTGTTGGAGTCGTCTACGCAAATTATGCACGCTGAAGTTGTCGCGATAGCTCACATTTTCGGTACCCTGTACGCCCAACCTTTGTAATGAGGCAGTGATGCAACAAGCTAAAAGCTATATCGAAATGGCGATTGAATCGATACAGGTCTTCGCCAATGACGGCAAATTGGACGCCGCAGAACTACAGCGCATGCTGGATATCGCATTGCGCGATGGTCAAATCGATGCCGATGAACTGCGCGTGCTGGGAAAAATTGTGACGCAAGCAGAAAAGGGCCTGGTTGATGCCGATGTGCAAGCACTGATCACGCAAATTCGTCAGCGACACGGCCTTAAATGATCGCTGCGCTGCACAGCGTTGCTCGTGATGCGGCTTGCCGCACCACGCCTGTATTTCTTGCGCTCTGCTTGATGAGTGCGGCGCATGCGCAGGTTTATAAATGCAAACGCGGCGAGGTGATTGCTTATCAGGACAAACCCTGCCCAAAGGGCACTCAGCTAGGCCGCATCACCTTAGAAGCACCACCTGTGGTCGGTAAAACGCCGTCAAACTCGGTCAGCCCGCCCAAGCCAGGGCCGGACAATGGTCCGGTTGCGCCCGCTGCACCCGCACTTTTGCCGGTCGCCGACAATTACAAATGTACGCGCTTTGACGGGACGAGCTATTTCAGTGCAAGTTTGATGCCGAACCGCCAATTGGTTGCCGCGTCTGCGTTAGCCGTACCGCCTCCAGGTGTGGATGCAAACGCTAAAGTATGGGCAACCGATACCTGCGTCGAGGCACCCATCAAGGACGCGTGCGATTTCTATAGCATCGAGATAGACCGCGTCGGCCGACTAATTCGCAGTGCGACGGGACTAGAGCTTAAGATCTTGAACCGCGAATCCATGCGCTTGCGCACGGTGTCGAATAGCCGCTGTAAGCGCTAGTTCTCGGCACATTAGTTTTTCGTATGACTGGAGTTCTGAAAATAGTCGATTAAAAAAGCCGCGAACAATTGCGGCTTTTTTACTGTGGATGTCAGCTTCGCAAGCTATCCGCCTTTGGCGGATTGCTAAGCGAAATCATTTCAAATTGACTATTAAACTTACTTTTCCGTTGGATCGACAGGAACTGGCGCATCAACTGGCACTGTCACCACAGGGACTGGCGCATCAACTGGCACCGTCACCACAGGGACTGGCGCATCAACTGGCGCTGTCACCACAGGTACGGGAGTCACGGCCGGTACTGTCGCCGCAGGGACGGCAACTTCCGGCACCGCTGGCGCAACGACCACTGGCGTATGTGCAGCCAGGGCTGCAGCATTAACGGCGGTGGCGTCGCCATGTGGCAACAGCGGGATAATCATCAGCGCAACAATGTTGATGATCTTGATCAAAGGATTGATCGCAGGGCCAGCGGTGTCTTTGTACGGGTCGCCAACGGTGTCACCAGTAACAGCCGCTTTATGCGCTTCCGAACCTTTGCCGCCGTGGTGGCCTTCTTCAATATATTTTTTCGCGTTATCCCAAGCGCCGCCACCGGTGCACATTGAAATTGCGACAAATAAGCCGGTCACGATCGTGCCCATTAACAAGCCACCCAATGCAGCAGGGCCTAACGCAATGCCGACAAGAACGGGCACGATAATCGGCAATAAGCTCGGCACGATCATTTCTTTGATCGCAGCTTTGGTCAACATATCAACCGCTTTGTCGTACTCAGGCTTTGCGGTGCCCTGCATGATGCCCTTGATGGTACGGAACTGACGACGTACTTCTTCGACAACAGCCGAGGCTGAACGGCCCACCGCTTCCATCGCCATCGCAGCGAAAAGATACGGAATCATGCCGCCGATAAACAAGCCGACGATCACTTTTGGATCGGACAATTGGAAGTTGGTAGAAATACCGACTTCACCCAATTTATGTGTGTAATCCGCGAACAAAACCACCGCTGCCAAACCAGCAGAGCCAATTGCGTAACCCTTGGTGACGGCTTTGGTGGTGTTGCCAACCGCATCCAGCGGGTCGGTTACATCACGCACGGCTTTACCCATATCCGCCATTTCTGCAATACCGCCGGCGTTATCGGTGATCGGGCCGTACGCATCAAGCGCAATAATCATGCCGGCCATCGATAGCATCGCGGTGGCTGCGGTAGCGATGCCGTACAGGCCGGCTAAGTCATAGCTGATCCAAATCGCGGCGCATACGGTCAACACCGGAAGCGCGGTGGATTTCATCGAGACACCCAAACCGGCGATCATGTTCGTCGCGTGGCCAAACATACTGGCTTCGGCAACCTTACGCACCGGCGAATATTCGGTCGCGGTGTAGTACTCGGTAATAACGACTAACAATGCAGTCAAAACAAGGCCAACCAGCGTGCAATAGAAAATATTCATCGCAGGAACCGTGCTGCCTTCGCCGCCCATCATCTGCATCGTAATCGGATAGAACGCAATCGCGCTCAACACACCCGAAATGATCACGCCTTTATAAAGCGCGTTCATAATCTTGCCGCCTGGGCTGACCCTGACGAACAGCGTGCCAATGATTGAGGCAATGATCGAAACCGCGCATAGCACCAGCGGATAGAGCAGGGCATTTGCGCCCAAGCCAATAGAGATCGAGCCGATCAACATCGTTGCAATAATGGTCACTGCATAGGTTTCAAACAAATCGGCGGCCATACCGGCGCAATCGCCGACGTTGTCGCCAACGTTATCTGCAATAACCGCAGGGTTGCGTGGGTCATCTTCAGGAATACCCGCTTCAACCTTACCCACCAAGTCGGCACCGACATCGGCACCTTTGGTGAAAATACCGCCACCCAAACGCGCAAAAATCGAGATCAAGCTGGAGCCAAATGCCAAGCCAATCAAAGCGTTCAAGATCGCGTCTTGAGCAATCCCTTGATGCAACATATAGGCGTAAAAGCCGGTGACGCCCATCAAACCTAAGCCAACCACCAACATGCCGGTAATGGCGCCGCCCTTAAAAGCGATGCCCAAAGCCGCATTAATGCCCGAACGCGCGGCTTCGGCCGTGCGAACATTTGCCCGTACGGAAACGAACATGCCGACATAGCCAGCAACGCCGGATAAAACTGCACCGATCACGAAGCCGGTTGCGGTCAGCCAGCTGCCCAACGCAACGCCGATGAGCACCGTTAAAATCACGCCTACGATCGAAATCGTCATGTACTGGCGGTCTAGATAGGCTTTTGCGCCCTCTTGAATCGCTTTCGCGATGTCTTGCATTCGATCGTTGCCAGCAGGCTGCCGCAAAATCCACTGGGCGGTCAGCACCCCGTAAATTACTGCGATGATGCCGCAAGCAAAAGCGATCCATAGGCCGTATTGAACAAGCATGGAATGTCCTTGAGTTGATAGTTAAAGGGTGAAAAAAACAAAAAGCCGTCTCAAACCAGTAAAAACTTCCTGATTTCAGCCGAAAGGCGGCGGAGTATAAGGGCGCAAGCCCCCTAAAGTTAAGGGGGCGTTGAATTTAAGAGACTCTTTTGTTGATTAGCGAAAAATTCGAGCAGTAAGCGTGCAGCGCACTGGTTCTGACTACTCAATATTTCGATTTCGCTAGAAGCGGGACGCATTAAAACTCTCTAGCGCAACATTCAAATCGTCTGTAATCGAATTGGTTCATTTTCTAAACACGCAAAAACGCCCTCTAATCTTTCGATTAGAAGGCGTTTCTTTGTAGCAATTAAAGTGCTTGGCGATGACCTACTCTCGCGTGCTAGATGCACACTACCATTGGCGCTGGTGCGTTTCACTTCCGAGTTCGGGATGGGATCGGGTGGTACCACACCGCTATGGTCGCCA
>Ga0105044_10011939_pt1 | contig 11816 bp, 8 predicted proteins | sample MAT01_FD_78092 | JGI IMG/M metagenome (GOLD analysis project Ga0105044, IMG submission 78092) | Freshwater microbial communities from Lake Fryxell liftoff mats and glacier meltwater in Antarctica - MAT-01 | ecosystem: Environmental > Aquatic > Freshwater > Ice > Liftoff microbial mat | place...
AGCGTAAACCAAAAACAGGATTAAAACTATTTATGTTGTCAAGTGGATTTAGGACTGTTTCTTATTTTTTCACACTATGTAAACATTTTTCAGGACGCGACAATGAGTGATGAGAGGCTTAAATAAATGCCCAGAGGAGGAGGGTGATGATGATGGAGATTTTGGCGACTTTGGCGGCTAGGTTTTTCTTTTTTGTTAGGATGGAGCTTCGAAGCATTTTCATGATTTCTTGGCTATCTTGGAAGAGCGATAGGTATTCGTTTATAGTCAAATAGTTGGTTTTCCAAAGCAGTTCGAGCCAGTATTGGGTTTCACCAACTTCCTTTTGAGCGACGGCCAATTTGTGGATAAAGTCGAGCCCACTTTCAGCATTTCCGGCCTCTCGCACCATTGCTCCAGGATTGGTGCCTGACCTCATTACCTGTTTGGAAACGACATACTCTTGTCGCGTTCCAGTTAAATAGCGGTTCAGGTTCACCACTCTAATGGCAAACAACAATGTTTTCTCTTTCAATGGCTCTGGGTTAACATTTGTAGTTTTCATGGCAAATAAGGTTTAGTTTTTTAGCAAATTTTGAAATTCTACAACTAAAATTACAAAATTTTTCTCACAAAACAAAACACTTATTTCCTCTCATCACTCATCACTCATCACTCATCTCTCATCACTCATCTCTCATCTCTCATCACTCATCTCTCCCTTGATGCTCGAATGAGGAAGAATGCCAGCGTCGCAAACCCAAGAATACCCAGCAGATCATATCCTCCTTGGCCAATAGCGCGCACAATTCCGTGTTCAAATGACATTTTATTGAAAAATGCTGCTGTGCCATCCGATGCCTGGAATAAGGCAACAATGACACCCGCCAATGCGCCGCCTGCCACCAGACCAGTGGCAAACAAGCTTCCTTTACCGAGTTCTGCATCCTCTACCGCTTCGCCTTTACGCGTTGCCATCCAGTCGGTGAGACCTTTCAAAGCACCACCGATCCAGATGGGTAGGGTAGTGGCCAAGGGCAGGTAAAAGCCAACGGCAAAGGAGAGGGACTTCACGGCGCACAATTCCAGCGTGATGGCAAAGAACAACCCTACCAACACAAATTGCCAGTCAAGGTTGAAAGAAAGCAGGCCTTTTATCAACGTCGCCATCAAAGTTGCTTGTGGCGCGTTAAATTTTTCTCCAATGGCGTGTTCTATACCGAGTGCGCGGAGTTCTGCCGTTGGGTTGTCGAGGAAGAGTACTGTAGCGCCAATGACCAGGGAAGAAACGACTACGCCGATAAAGAGTGCCAACTGTTGGTAGCGTGGCGTAGCGCCGATGATATATCCCGTTTTTAGATCCTGGGAAGTGGCACCTGCGTTGGCTGCAGCAATGCAGACCATGCCACCGACAACCAGGGCCATTGGCTCGAACACTTTGCCTGTCCAGCCAACCCCGATAAACACCAGGGCTGTACCCATGATGGTGGCAATGGTCATCCCGGAAACAGGGCTATTGCTGCTGCCGATGATGCCAACGATACGGCTTGCTACGGTGACAAAAAAGAAACCAAAAACAATAACGAGGATACCGATCAGGATTTTGCCCAAAAAGCTCTCGCCCGGCATTCCAGGAAGCAACGCCATGAGGATTATCAATGCCAAGCTGCCGATGGCGACCACTTTGATGGATAGGTCGTCTTCAGTGCGAACTTTGGCGATGTTTTGAGCCCTGTTTTTGAAGTCGCCCATGCTGTCGCGGAAAGAGGCGATGATGGTCGGCATGGTTTTGATCAAGGTAATGAAACCTGCACCAGCTACGGCACCTGCGCCAATCTGCCGGATATAGGCCCGATAAATGGCTTCAGACAGGTTTGAAAAAGTTTGCGTTGCCGGATCCCAACCAAAACGGGCACTGGTATCAGCCAGTTTCATCAGGTCAAGTTTGGCCAATTGTGCTGCGATAACATCGTGCGGGACCAAGGTCGCCAACAACGGCGTGAGGGCCCACCAGGCCATAACACCTCCCGCTACCAATACACCCGCAATGCGTGGACCAATGATATAACCAACCCCCAAGTATTCAGGTGTGATTTCACCACTCAACCTTGCTGCGGGCAAATATTTGTTGGTCGCACTCGAAACCCATTGAGGTGCTTCTGATATCACATGAAAAATCCTTTGGAGCATTGCGTACCCAAGGGCAAAACCAAGACCCTGGTAAGCTGTTTTAGCAAAATCACCGCCTTTCTCACCGGCAATCAATACCTGCGCGCAAGCTGTGCCTTCCGGGTAAGGCAGGGTGTGGTGTTCTTTCACAATCAATGACCTGCGGAGCGGAATCATCATCAATACGCCTAAGATACCGCCGAAAATGGCTAGTAAAAGGATGGTCCAATAGTTAAAATACCCCTTGCCGACACCGTCGCTGAGGAAAAGAAAAGCGGGCAATGTAAATACTACACCAGCCGCCACGGATTCCCCCGCGGAGCCTGTTGTCTGTATGATGTTGTTCTCTAAAATGGTGGTTCCTAAAAACTTGCGCCCAAGCGAAATGGCCAGTACTGCAATCGGAATAGAGGCCGATACCGTCAGGCCTGCTTTAAGTGCGAGGTAAACGGTGGCAGCGCCAAAAAGCACCCCGAACAAGGAGCCGATAATGACAGCGCGCAGGGTGAACTCTTTGACCGATACATTGTCAGCAGCAATGTAGGGCTTAAAGGCTGGTTTGTTTTCCATAAAATTAGGTTATTAACTTGATTGAAAAAATGCACATACAACCGGACACACAAGCCTACGTGTATTTGTTCTTGGAGCGGCGAAAGGTAGAAAAAATGTCCAGTAGTGTGGAAAAATCAAGTCGACCAGTACATAGTTAATTTTTAAAGTTTAAAAATGACAGGCAAACTTTGACGTTTGGCTTGTATTCAATGCCTTTGCGCGAGATTTCTGCGCTACCTTTGCCCAAATTTTTACTTACAGTATGAAAAAACATCTCCTTTACACCTTTTTTGTTTGCGTTCTATCAACTGCCCTTTTTGGACAGGACAGAAACTTTACGCAATTCTACGCTTCACCGCTCAGCTTGAACCCTGCTTTATCTGGTGCTATGGAAGGCACGTACAGGGTTGGCGCTATATATCGCGACCAATGGCGCAAAGTACTCGATAATCCAATCCAAACTTTTTCGTTTGCGGCGGATTTGCGTTTTGATCGGCGCGGCAAAAAAAATAGCGATGATGCCATTGGCTTGGGTATCATGTTTTTTAATGATAAAGTAAAAGTGCTGGACTTTAGCACGACGCAGATTGCACTGTCGCTCGCTTATCACAAAGCACTTGGTGCGAATGACAACCAGTTCCTAACCCTAGGCATACAAGGCGGCTTGTCGCAGCGCAATGTGGGGTATGGCTCCCTGCAGTTCCATGACCAATTTGATGGAAATACAGGCTACTCCATGCCAACAGCGGAAGTATTGCCGCCAAACAACTTCTCTTATCCTGATTTCAATGTCGGACTTAATTACATGGCTGAAATAGGTACGCACGGCCGATTTTTTGCTGGCGCAGCCATTCACCACTTGTTGCAACCTGATATTTCATTTTATGGAAATACGGGAAAGGGCGATAAATTGTATCAAAAGTACTCCGTTCAATTGGCCGCGAATTTGCCTCTCTCCCGCGACAACCGCGCCCAAATTCACCCGCGTTTGCTGTTTGCCATGCAAGGCCCACACTTGCAGGTAAATGCTGGCACCAATCTTCGTTTTGCGATGGGCCAATACGGTGCCACTGCCCTGCATTTAGGCACCTGGGTACGCCCGGTGCGCAACAGCGATGGCTTCGGCCTCGATGCTGTAGTTGCGTTGGCTGGAATAGAGTTGAATAATATGATTTTTGGACTCAGTTACGACCTGAACCTGAAAGCTTTGCAAGCCAACCAGCGCCAAAGCGCATTCGAGCTTTCTGTGACATATTTGGGTAATTATGACAACGAGGAGATTATTTGCCCGAAGTTTTAGGTCGTTGTTCGTTGTTTCGTTGCTAGTTGTTTCGTTGTTAGTTGCTAGTTGTTCGTTGCTAGTTGTTCGTTTCCGAGCTCTTGGTGTTTCGTTGTTGTTTAGCTTACTTCACTAAATGCTTAACTATTGACAACTAAGAACTAAGATGACGTATCAACGATCAACCAACAACGACGTATACGTTTTCAGGCGCACCTTTTTCCCCCGTTCGTTTTCAACCACATCTTCCCATAGCAAGGAAATTCCAGGCAAATTTTCCAATTCCGGTCGTTTGTGGGGCGTGATGACCACCAGGGTGGGGGCGGCCTGAAAGAGATTCCAGGTGAGGGGGAACAAATCCTTTTGTGGGCAAAGGTGGAGTGCAAAAGAGCTGATAATCAGGGAGTAGCGTTCAGAAAGGCCGTTTTTTACCACGTCTTTAAAAGCGTGTCGGAGGCAGGGAATTCCTGTCTTTTTTTCAAAAAGCGCGTAGGTGAATGGGTCACAACCTGCAACGTTTTCAGCGCCTAATTTTTGCAGGTTTTGGGTCACTTCTCCACCGCCAGCGGCAAAATCAAGCACCGTCCCAGTGCAATCCAGACGGTGGAAGTTGCGCTCCAGCAGCAACTGGATCAGGGGCAAGTGCGGATTCTCATATTCCCCGGCATGATCGCGGTAATAGCCTTCTGCACCGTGTTCGTCGTACAGCAGTCTTATTTTATTGAGTTTGCTTTCGCCAGATTTGATGGCACTGCGCATCAGTTTTTCAGCTTTTTGCTGTATTCTCTTTCAAGACTATCTACCAGCATTTGGTAGGCTGCATCGTCTAATGGATTGGCATATTTTGGCGGTTTATTTTTGCCAAACAATTTCACCTTGACCCGAGTATAACGTTCCGGGTGCATGCGCAAATCCTGTAGCAAAAGGTGCATGTGGCGACTTGTACTCACCAAGTTGTTGTACAGTTCCTCGTCTGTCAGGGTTTTTCCGACCAATCCTTCGCCATTTACCAATTTTTGGGCGATGGTGTCCACCCGGCTGATGGTTTTAGTTGTTGCAGTCAAGGTACTGCGCAGGGTGTTGAGGGAATAGGTGATGGAATCCAAGGCCTGCGCTGCTTTCTGGGATGTTTTGTCAATGCCAGCGTTTTTGAGTTGTTTGCTGAGTTCACTGAGGTTGGCAATGGCTTCGCTGATGTTTTTGTCGTTGGCTTTAATGGTGCCGCTGACCGAGGCAAAATTGCTTGTGATGATGCCAATACTTGCTTTATTCAGCGCCAGGATTTCATTGAGGTGTTGAGTCATCCGCTCCATATTTTTCAAGGAGTTGTCTAACGCATCAACGGAAGCGGCAACGCCATCGGGGTGTACTCTGGCCAGAGAGTCGATGTTGATCGTCAGTCCGGCTCTGAGACGGTCGGTATAGGCATCAATTTGGCTGGGATCACCGATAACAGAGGATAAAAATGACTTGGAGTCAGCTTTTAAGTAACTGCCACTTTCGGCACAATCACCACCCTTGCAAGGATTTGTTATGATAATTTCAACGGCCTTTCCGCCCATTAGTGTAAGACCGATGATGGTTGCAACAGCATCCTTGGGAATATCGACACCCCTATCAATATTCAGCACGGTTATGATGGTTTTATCGTCATTTTTGTCGATATACATATCCTTCACCATGCCAACCTGAAAGCCATTGATAAATATCGGACTGGATGGCCGCAACTGATCAACATTGGTGTATTTTACATAATAAGTCTTTGAGGGTGTCAATACGTTTATTCCTTTTAAGAATTTGAACCCCCAAAAGCCGAGTCCTACTGCAATAATGGCGAGCACTGCGACTTTTACTTCGTTGCTGATTTTGAGCATTGTATTGTTAATGGTTGAGTTGTTGGAGAATTTGAATAGACTTAAGTGGGGAAAAAACCAGCAATTTATTGAACAATATTAGCCGTTTTAAAGCCGAGGTTTTTGATCTCAGGCAATACCTTTTCGGCTTCTGCCCTTGTAGCATAATTGCCTACGTAATAATGGTACTTGCCCTCTCTTAATTCCTCTTTGATATTTGATAGCAGGCTCATTTGACCAGTATTAGGATCGAGTCGATTGGGCCATGAAAGCAAAAATATCTTAAATGTTGGTGCGGCGGGCGTGGAAGTCGCGGTAGCTTTTTTTACAGCAACTGGTTCATACTTTACAGCGACAGCTTCCTTGGCTGTAGCGTTCGCCGGAGTTCTTCTGGCAACCGATTTTACAGGCGCATTACTTGTTGCGGCAACACTGTTTTGACCTCTTTCCATGTGATTTTTATAGGAACGAATGGCTTTGAAAATGCCCATTGCTGTCTGTTCCTGACCTTCCGGGGATGCAAGGTACGCGTCTTCGGTGGCGTTTGTTAAATAACCTGTCTCTATTAATACTGCAGGCATCGCAGTTTCTTTTAAGACCAAAAAGCCAGCTTGCCTTACCCCACGATCGTCGCGTAATGCTTCCGATTTGGCAAATTGTTGGACATATTGTGCCAACAAAATACTTTGCTCCAAATAGGCACTTTGCCAACTGCTCCCGAAAATATGTGCTTCGGTGCTGTTGGGATCGTAACCGCCATAGTTTTTTTCGTAATTATCCTCTAAATAAATAGCAGCGTTTTCCCTTTTGGCAACTTCAAGGTTATCGCCAACCTTGTGCAATCCAAGTACATAGGTTTCAGCGCCATGTACATGGGAGACGGACATGGCGTTGCAGTGCACGCAAATAAACAAGTCTGCTGCGTTGCGGTTGGCAATGGCGGCGCGTTCGTTGAGCTCTACAAAAACATCCGTTTCACGGGTGTAAACAACCTTGAGCTCGGGGAAGTTGGCTTCAAGCAGCGCGCCAAGGTGCAAAACGATGGCCAAGGCATTGTCCTTTTCCTTGGAAGTGGGTCCGGAGCAACCTGGGTCTTTCCCGCCATGGCCCGCATCGAGAACGATGGTTTTAATTTTGTAGTTCTCAACGGTAGACGGGGGGCGGTAGACGGTGGACGGGGCCAGCGTTGGTTTTATTGCGGTTGGGAGAGGCTTGTTTGTCGCCAGGTATGGAAGTAAGGAAAGAGTTTCCATACTTTTGCGCTGATCGCAAGCGTTTGTTTCCGTTTTGGCTGTAGTGCCTACAACTTTATGGCCGAGGTTAAAATTTTGCAAAACAAGCCACGCTGTAAGGAGTAACAGCGTTCGTAGTGCGTAGTTTGATCTCATAATTCAGTTTTGTGTATAAAATACCCTGCAAATATCGGCTTTTCTTGCAAATCGTGTGCCTAGTGTTCGTATTGAATGGCTTGCAAGCGCAAATACCGGATTCAACAGCGGTTCCGGCACTTGATTCTTTGCCGTCTGGTAGGGGTGATTCTTCTATAGTTGACTTGTCTGACATCCGCTTTAGCAATGAAGGACTTGATGCTGAAGTGGCATACAGCGCCAAAGATTCCATGTGGTTTGATGTGGTGCATAAACAGGTTCACTTATATGGGAATGCGGCGGTAAAATACACTACATTGGACATAAAAGCGGGTTATATCCTGCTTGACTATGCCAAAAACGAAATTAGCGCCGAACAATTGCGTGACAGCTCCGGGCAATTGGTAGGCTTGCCAGAATTCAATGATGGTCAACAAACCTTCACCGCCACACGCCTGCGCTACAATTTCAAATCAAGAAAGGGGATCATTTACGAAGCACGAACGAAACAGGATGATCTGTACGTGTTGGGCACCAGGGCAAAATTTGTTGGTAGCGCCAGCGCTGACACTACCCAAAAATCTAAAAACATTATTTACAACCAAGATGCCATTTTGACCACTTGTGATGCAGAACACCCGCATTATGGCATACGAACGAGAAAGTTAAAGGTTATTCCCAACAAACTGGTCGTCACGGGCATGTCGAATCTGGAGCTGGGTGGCGTGCCTACGCCCATCATCATCCCATTTGGCTTTTTCCCCATGACCACTAAGCGGAAAGCGGGCCTGTTGATCCCGAAGGATTTTCAGGGGCGGCGGCAAGAAGGCTTGGGCATCAATGACCTGGGCTGGTACCAACCTGTCAGTGAACATGCTGATGTCACGGTGCTTTTCCGGGCGTTTACCAGTGGTACTTTGGGAGCATCCGGCACGGTGCGATACAATTATAAATACAGATTTACGGGCGATGTGGCCCTTAATTATAACCGAAGGGTGACGGAAGACAGCCGCGCAGAAAAAGTAGTGGCCAAATCATTTGGCCTCCGGCTCACGCACAACCAGGATCCCAAGGCGCATCCTTCGCGCCGATTGAATGGATCTGTCAACATCCAAACCAACCAGGACCAGAACCGCAACCAGAATGATTTTCAAAGCGTGTATCAAAACACGCTGACGTCTAACTTGACCTTTAACAAGACTTATCCCGGCAAACCTTATCAGTTCTCCGCTGCGCTGCGCCACTCGCAAAATACCCAAACGCGGCAGATGGACATCACCTTACCCAGCGTCAATTTTACCATGCAGCGCATTTTTCCGTTCCGGCGCAAGGTCACCATCGGCAAGGAACTGTGGTATGAAAAAATTTCCCTTACTTATTCCTCCAAGTTCGACAACAGCTTTCGTACGGCCGATACACTATTGTTTACCCAAAGCACCCTTGACAACGCCCGCATTGGTATACAACACCAAGCGAGCAGCGACTACACCTTCAAGCTTTTCAAGTTCATAAACGTCAGTCCAAACATCCGGTACGAAGAAAACTGGTACCCGTACACCATCAAAAAATTCCTGAACAACAAGATCACAGAGGTATATGACACGACCTTTTTCCCGGATGGAACCATTGATCCTGTACTGAATGAAAGAAAGTCGACTTATGGCGAAGTAGAAACCACGCGGGACTGGAACTTCCACACCTTCCGAAAATACGACGTGGTCATTTCTACCAATACTGCCTTGTTTTACACCAAACAATTCAAAAAAGGTTGGTTTCGGGGCATTCGGCACAAGGCAACCCCTACGGCCAGTATCGGATTTGGGCCGGATTTCAGTAATCAACAAGATCGCTATTTCAAATATTATTACACAGATCTGCGCCAGCCACAACGCGATTCTATTCGATATGGCATTTATGATGAGGCTATATACAGCAGGCCCGACTTGGGGAAGCGCAATGTTGCACTCAGCTACTCCTTGTCTAATATCTTGGAATTCAAGCACTTTTCCGCCAAGCGCGACACCGTATTGAAGAAAAGGATTTTTGAAAACTTGTCGTTTTCTGGAAGTTACAGCTTTACTGCAGACTCTTTGAAGTGGTCGACGGTAAGTACGGGTGGCTTGTTTCGCTTGTTCAAAGGTTTGAGCCAGCTTACCTGGAACGTAACTTTTGATCCTTATATCGCCAATGGGAACGGCCAGCGCGTCAACAAGTTTATGACCAAAGAAAAAGGGCGATTGGTGCGCACCACACAATTGGGGTTTGCCCTTAATACGGGCTTTTCAATCCGGCAAATCCGAGATTTGATTGAGGGCAAAGCCGATGCGCAAGTTTCAGGAACAAAAAAGGGCATTCAGAACAATCCTGTAAACACTGTCGTGAATGCAGACAACTTGCTCAGTCTTTTCGACAATTTTAGGGTGAGCCATCGAATATCGGTCAACCGCCTATTGATACCAACGGGTTTTGGTACTGCACGGGATACGTTCGCCATTGGAACGAACAACCTTAGTTTATCAGGCAGCATTAAACTGACCAGTAAATGGTCTTTAGATCTGGGCAATATCAGTTATGATTTCCCTTCCAAAAGCTTGGTGTATCCGGATATAGGCTTTACCCGCGACCTGCACTGCTGGTCGCTCAGCTTGCGCTGGCAGCCTGATCGTGGCACGTATTCGTTCTTTATTGGCGTGAAACCGGGAACGCTGGAGTTCCTCAAAGTGCCTTACAGAAAGGATTTCTTCGATACTGGGTTTTAGAGTGCGGATTTCGGAATGTGGATTTCGGAATGTGGAGTGCGGAATTAGCGCGCTTTGGCTATTGTTGAAAAACGCTACATCTCCTACCCTGAGTAGTCCTGCTGTAGGTATCCGTCCTTTTTACGTGGACGGATGCTTACAGCACGACAGCTCAGGGTAAAGCAGCGAATTGGCCATTGATTATCAATGGTTTGAACAATAAATGGAAGGACAGCTTATCTGTGAATATTCGCCACGATGTTCTCCCAAAGCGAATGTTTGGCCGCATTTCGGATCACAACTTCCAGTCAATTTCGGGTTTGCTTTGGGATTTTAAAATCTCATTCGCATACGCAAAATGCCCACAGCCCTGAAACGCATTACCAGCAAGCGGCGAAGGGTGCGCTGATTCCAAGACAAAATGCCTGGATTCATCGATCAGTTTCTTTTTACCCCGGGCGAAATTGCCCCAGAGCAGGAAAATCACGCCTTCTTTTTTGTCTGAAATTGATTGGATGACGGCATCGGTAAATGTTTGCCAGCCGATTTTTTGGTGCGAGCCTGGTTGTCGCGCTTCGACGGTGAGCATGGCGTTGAGCAGTAGCACCCCTTGTTCGGCCCATTTCGTGAGGTCGCCGTGGTTGGGCGGCGTTATGCCGAGTTCGGATTTTATTTCCTTGTAAATATTAACGAGTGAGGGCGGCACTTTTACGCCTTCTGGCACCGAAAAACACAGTCCCATGGCCTCGCCGGGGTTGTGATACGGATCCTGGCCGAGAATAACCGCCTTCACTTGGTCGAAGGGCGTTTTATTGAAAGCGTTGAAAATGAGCGGGCCGGGTGGATAAATGGTTTTGCCAGCCTCTTTGGCTTCCAGCAACACTTTTTTGATGTCGCTGAAATAAGGCTTGTGGAATTCTTCCTCCAGCGCCTGTTTCCAGGATGCTTCGATTTGGACGTTGGTAACGGTTGCTTGATCCATGGTGCTTGGTTGGGTTGTTTTTGAGTAGGAAAAGATAAGGGGAAAAAACGAGATATGGCTTAAAATGCGCCCAAAAAAATATTGGTGGGAACTTTCTGTGAATTTCTCGCTGTTTGACTGCACAAAAGTTGCTATTTTTGCGGCGAAAATAATTTGGTCCCGTAGCACAATGGATAGTGCAACAGATTTCTAATCTGTAGGTTACCGGTTCGAGCCCAGTCGGGATCACTAGAAAGCCCAACGTCGTAGTGGATGTTGGGCTTTTCTATTTTTATCCCGGTGAAGTTTTAAGGAGCTCGTTCACCAAGTTATCCCATGAAAAACGATTCTTTTCTGCTTTTACTCCTGCTTCCAAAACCTCCTTCCTGTTATGGGCAAAAAACTCCCTCATGGCAGCCGCTATTGCATCTGCAGTTGGCTCCACCACATACCCAGAAACCCCATCCGTCACAATTTCCGGCAACCCACCTACATTCGTAACCACCATGGGCTTTTCAAAATGGTAGGCAATCTGTGAAATGCCGCTTTGAGTGGCTGTTCGATAGGGCTGCACCACCAAATCAGCGGCGGAGAAAAACACGCGTACCTGCTCGGTTGGAATGAAATCGGTGAACAAATGCACCCGATTTTCGAGGTTGTTCTCTTCAATAATTTGCTGATAAAATGCCCAGTCCTCATAACATTCCCCGGCTACAATGGCATGAATTTCAGGGTTTTGTCTCAAGGCTTGCAGCAACAAATCCAGCCCTTTGTACTTGCGGATAAAGCCAAAGAACAACACGATAGGTGTTTGACCTGGAAGGTTTAGCACTTTGCGGGCTTCCGGTTTTGGCATGGAATGGCCGTAAGTATCGTACAAAGGATGGGGCGCAAAGCGCACTTCCTTTTTGGCAAATG
>Ga0105044_10011942_pt1 | contig 11815 bp, 10 predicted proteins | sample MAT01_FD_78092 | JGI IMG/M metagenome (GOLD analysis project Ga0105044, IMG submission 78092) | Freshwater microbial communities from Lake Fryxell liftoff mats and glacier meltwater in Antarctica - MAT-01 | ecosystem: Environmental > Aquatic > Freshwater > Ice > Liftoff microbial mat | place...
CGAATTCAAACATGATTACAGGGCCCAGAATCTATCTGGCGATTGCGCGCGATGGACTCGTCCCGCATTGGCTGCAGCGCATCCATCCTCGAAATCTGACGCCCGCCAATGCCATCCTGATGCAGACGATCTGGGCCGTTTTTCTGGTGTTGCTGTTTTCCTTGTGGGATCCAGATGCGCCTTCCGTTCCGACTCCGACAGCCAGCGCGGTCAGCGAAAATATTCTGCCGACGACCCTGTTACCGTCGAGTGCAGAGCATTCAAAACACCTCAAAAGTGCGTTCGACAATCTGACGGATTCCGTGATCTGTGCAGGGCTCATTTTCTATGGAATGGCTGTGGCGGCCGTCTATGTGCTGCGTCGGACTCAGCCGCTGGCCGATCGCCCGTACAGGACATGGGGTTATCCGTATACGCCCGCGATGCTGCTGCTGGCTTACGCTGGGGCGTTTGTGAGCCTGCTCATGCAACAATGGACTCAGACGATGGGAGTGCTCAGTCTGATTGCAGCAGGCGTCGCATATTACTACGTCGCGAAAGCTGTACGAAGGCGAATGGACCGCTGATCGGCTTCGGGCCGGGGCCAATGCCTGGTTGCTGAGAGGCAGTCGAGCAGACGGGGCTGAATTCAGCAATTCCTGCCGGAGGATGGTGTCTGCTGTCGTCACCTTTCGAATCCTCAGGCGGGAATACTGCTTATCCGGCCCTGAAATCCGGCAAATCGGACGATGCTGGCAAAAACTGATGTACATGTCCGCCGATAACAATCACAGTATTGTGCGAAAACGCAGACGGTGGCTGCGTGCGCTGAGGCTGGAATCATCGGGCTGAATCCCGTTTTGAGAAGCCTCAATCAGTCGAATAAGAAGGGTCATGGAACATGGTGCCAAATTTGCTTGATCGACGAATTGCAGCGGCGATGGCGGCGCTCCTGTTGTGGAATATGGCCGAGACGACGTTGAGTCAACAGATCATCGCGCCTCTGGACAGTGGCTTTGCCAGATCCAGTTCCATTTCCATGTCAGTTGATGAAATGCTCGGCTCTCGCAAGGCCCGCGCGCTGACGGAGCCGATTCTGGGCCCTGGCTATCCGGAACTCTGGATTGGTGAAGTGCAGTACAAGCCGGTCCGTCTGATGCGGCTGGATATCCGAGATCCCAAAACCGGCGTCGTGCAGAAGGAACTGGTGCGGTACATGGTCTACCGCATGATTCTGCGGGACCCGACGGAATTGGCAGGTGCAGAAACTCTCGAACTTCGGCGCAAGCTGGCTGACCCGACCGTCGATCCGGAGAACACGCTGGACCCCTCAGTCACCATGCCACTGCAGTTGCCACGCTTCATTCTCAAAACAGAAGACAATGATCAGAACGAACTTTACGTGGATGAAATCAATCTGGAGATTCAAAAGGCCGTGTTTGAGCGGGAATTCGGACGTCGCGGGCTGACCATGAAGATGCTCAACAGTGTCGAAGCGATTGCAGAGGTCGGCGAACCAGTGCCGGGCGACGATAAAGAGGCGCTCTCAAAAGCCGTCTATGGCGTTGCCGTCTGGAGAAACGTCGATCCAAAGGCCGATTTCTTCTCCGTCATCATGTCTGGCTTCAGCAACGCCTATCGCATCTCTACCGATGAGAATGGGAATCGCGTCGTCGAAGAGAAAGTCATCGTGCAGCGATTTGCCCGACCAGGGGATGAATTCGACCAGGACGAACAGGAATTCCGCTTCATCAATGATCTGGATACAGACGGTGACGGAAAGATCGATGTCCGCTTTCCAAATTGGCAGTATCGAGTTCGCGATGCGAAACTGAATATCGACAATTTGGACACGGTGTTGCGCAATGCCAAAGTGAGTTTTGTAGATTCTCAGAACGCTGCACCAGATGCTGGAAACGCCGCCGTCCCGGCCCCGGAAGTGCAATCGCCCCCGGCTGAAGCACCGTAAACTTCCCTGGATTGAGGCTTCTGGCGGCGGACCCATGAAACTCTTGAAAATCTCGGGTAAGTCGTCATACTCTGCGGTTCCCAAAAATCTCGCAGGTGTTGGCGTCCGGTTGTCGGACCCCGCCTTATCCTTGGCCACGGCGATTTACGGCATTCAAATTCGAAAAAGCCACGTCGCGCATAAAATTGTCGGAGCAAAGTGTCATGGCTCATAAGAAGGGACAGGGTTCCAGCCGCAACGGGCGTGATTCGAACTCACAGCGTCTGGGAATCAAGAAGTTTGGCGGCGAAGCCGTCGTCCCAGGAAACATCCTGGCCCGTCAGTGCGGAACCAAATGGCATCCAGGCCGCAACGTCGGTATGGGCAAGGATTACACACTGTTTGCGCTCGTAGCTGGCAATGTGCTGTTCGATAAAGCTGGTCGCCGCATGAACATTGTCCCGATCGAAGCCAACTGATCGGCTCCGTCGCGTGGTTTCAATTCGGGGCGGCGAGTTTTTCTGACAGTGCTCCTCAGCAAATAATCCAGCGAGGCTTCGCCGCTCGCCTCAGACCGATGGATTTTAAATCGCAGTTGCGTGGTCCGACATCGCGTCGAATCGCAGTCGCGGCGTCCTGCCGCGAAAGTTTAACACATGATGGCCAAATCGGGAGTGAGGGTTCAGAGCGAGCAATGAACTCACCGGCATTCCATCGGCCTCACTGGCCCTGTGCCAGTGGTCCGAAGGTTTGAGAACTAAAATAAACACGGAACTTGTTGTCACAGCCCCACTGGCCTCGTGCCAGTGGACTGCCGGTTTGACAACTCGCGTTGAATGTAGATCCACAGTCGCCCTAGTCGTCAAACCTGCGTTCCGCCGGCGGGGACGAATAGGCGGGACGGGCACGTTCTGGTTTCCAAAACTCGATTCCACCGGCATGAAGCCTGCTGGGGGTCGCTGAAATCCAAAACTTGACTCATCTGCAACATGTTTTGAAAAGTAGAAAAAGGCGGTCACCAGACATGGTTCCCGCCTTTTTTGCTGCGCGGTGCTTTGTCACAATCGTCGCCAGGCTTTCAACAACGTTTCAGGAGTTGTCGCATGTTGCGCTGGCTAACTTTCAATTCCATGTTCTGCGTAGTGCCGGTTGTGTTGGTGTTCGCAGCAAACAGTGTCGCTCGCGCCCAATCGTCCGCTGACGAGCCGTTGACTCTCCAGGCACGCACCCGTGTGGAAGTCGCGCCGGATGCGGATCGCTGGCACTCGGTTGTGAGGCCGATGGCATGGACGCCATCCGAAACATGCATCGTCGTTTGCGACATGTGGGACGATCACTGGTGTAAACAGTCAGCAGCGCGAGTGTCGGAGATGGCACCAAAAATGAACGAGGTCATTAAGCAGGCTCGCGCCAGGGGCGTGTTCATTATCCACTGTCCCAGCGACACGATGGATTTCTACAAAGAATTTCCGCAGCGCAAGCTGGCACAGGGGGCACCGGTGGTCGAAACGCAGATCCCGCTGGAACGTTGGTGTTACCTCGACAAAACTCGTGAAGGCGAAAAGCTGCCGATCGATGATTCCGATGGCGGCTGCGATTGTGATTCTCCCGTGAAGAATTATCGCGCGTGGAGTCGTCAGCATCCCGCGATTGAAATCACTGAAAAGGACGCCATCACCGACAGCGGGGAAGCGTTCTATCTGATGAAACAGCGTGGCATTGAGAATGTCATTGTGATGGGTGTGCATACCAATATGTGTGTCCTGGGACGTCCCTTTTCCATCCGCCAGATGGTGCGACAAGGCCAGAACGTGGTACTCATGCGAGACATGACCGACACGATGTACAACCCCGCGATGGCTCCGTTTGTCTCACACTTCACCGGAAATGATCTGATCGCGGAGCACATTGAGCAATACTGGTGTCCGACGATAACCAGCACGGACATCACGGGTGCCGAACCATTTCGATTTGCGGAGGATTCGCGGAAGCACATCGTGATCATCACATCGGAGCCGGAGTATGAGACCGAAGTGTCGTTGACTCGGTTTGCCAAAGACGAACTCGGTAAGGATTTCAAGGTAAGTGTGGTTTACGGTGACGCTGAGGACGGCAGTATTTTTCCGGGTCTCGAAGTCCTGAAGTCCGCCGATCTGGCTTTGATCAGCGTTCGCCGCCGAACGCTGCTGCCGGATCAGTTGCAGCAGATTCGCGATTTCATCGGTTCCGGCAAACCAGTGATCGGGATTCGGACGGCCAGTCACGCCTTTTGCCTCCGCGACAAACCCGCACCGGACGGGCGAACTGACTGGATGGAATTTGATCGCGATGTGATTGGCGGAAGTTATACGAATCATCATGGAGAAGGCCCCGAGACCATGATCACCGTCGCCGGCAGTGCCGCAGAGCATCCCCTTTTGACAGGCATCAACGTGCTGGAGCTTCATGGGAAGGGTTCGCTGTACAAAGTCAGCCCATTGCAGCCGACGGCAACGCCGCTTCTGATCGGCTCGATTCCGGACACCGCTGCCGAACCAGTCGCATGGCTCAATCCACGCAAAGACGGTGGCACGACTTTCTATACTTCGCTGGGTCATGTCGGAGACTTCGAGCAACCGGCCTTCCGCCGGTTACTGAAAAACGCCTGCGTATGGCTGGTGGCTCAACCCGCTGAATAGGCGCGGAGGCTGAACTCCACTCCTTCGGCTTGCAATTCACGTCCCAGTACCTGAAGTCGCGGAAACATCGACCGCACAAACACGGCAGAACCTTCTTCTTCAGAATAGCACACCAGGCGTTCCGCTGTGCCCATCGGTTTGGAATTCGGCACATACTGATTGGGTTGCAGCACATGCAGGTACAGCGTACCGTTGGCTTTGCAGAGATTGTGCATCTGCCATGAACAACGTTTCCACATCGCGGCAACTTCCGGTTCAAGTTCATCGCCGGAAAATCGGTTAGTCGGGCCATGTGTCATAAAACTGTGGCGTTTCGATTTGCTCACAGACATCCCCGGATCCGAGAGTTCTCCGAAGGCAAACTGGTCGCGAATATGCCAGACAAGGTTGTAGGTGCCGGACCATCGAAATCGGGAGGCCAGAATTGATCGAGCCATTTGCTGACGTTTGCCGCGCAGGTACAACAATCTTGCGGCGTCTGCTGAAGATCGTGGATCAGAAACGGATACAACCCGCGTGTGCCACCCGCAGGGATACGAAATCGCCGTATCTGACACGGCGTTGTCGCGAACGGCGAGAACCGTTTCGTTGTAGCCATCCATGTTCACGATTGTACCAAACTCCGCTCCCAGCGTCAGCAGAAAATTGTAGACCATCAACTGTTGAGGCTGTTTGTAGCCGGGCAGCGCCATGCGGACAAACTGAATCCTGCGACCTTGGAGTGCAGGATGAGCGGACAATTTTTCTCGCAGGATGTTCTGGGCTTCCCATGAAAATCCCCATGCGACCGATCCGCCCGCGATCCCGACAATGTATGTGTCATCAGCTCGACGATAAACGCTGTCACTGTCATCCTTGAATCCCAGCCAGTTGACGGGAATATCTCCGCCGGAATACTTCTCAGGCCGTGCAAGCTGCGGATTGTGAACCCATCCCAGATATGGATGATATGATTCACTTGCCCCATCCGAAACCCCGCGCCCTTCGGCAATCTGCTGCTGCTTTAGCCTCAGCCTTTGCATGGAGAACAGCTTGTCCGTCAGATGCAGCCCCGCCCACGAAATCAACTCACACGCCACAACCACAATCCCAGCCAACACCGTGCCGAACACGAGACGTTTCTTCAACGGCAGTTAGTGACGCGCGATCGTCGATGGACTGATTGAATGCATGGACGTACTGCTCTGCGGAATTTCCGAGAATAATAATGGCCGAGAATATCGTCAGGCAGCGGCCTGATCGCATCAATGATATGCACTCTCTGCCAGCAGGGAAATCATCAGCAAAGCTGAGACATGGCCGAATCCCTGCAGCACAGTTGCCAGTCGGAGGCGAATCGCTGATCATGCGGCGTTTCAGAAGTACCTCTGTTTTTTCCTTGTGAGATCAGGCATGAAGCTGCTGCAGACGTTGACGCAAACTCCTTCGGTACCGGGACGTGAAGATCGGATTCGAAAGGTGATTCAGGACTATGTGACCAGGCAAAAGCTGTTCGACGAAGTCACAGTCGATTCGATGGGATCGCTGATTGGCGTCCGTAAGCCGCGTCCGGAGAGCGGCATAGCGGCAAAGAAACCTGTCAAGGTCATGCTGGCGGCGCATATGGATCAGATCGGGTTCCTCGTTCGCCACATCGATGAATCTGGTTATTTGCGCCTGAATCCGGTCGGTGGATTTGATCCCCGGAATCTGTTTGCGCGCAAGGTGCGTGTCTGCACGACGCAGGGTGATCTGCCTGGCATTATGAATGCCTCCGGAAAACCAATTCATATCGCGAGCGACGCCGACAAAAAGAAGATCCCTGAAGTCACGGAGTTCTTTGTCGATCTCGGCCTGAACGGCGATCAGGCGCGAAACTATGTTCTCATTGGCGACATGGTTGTGCTCGACGGGCCATTCGAAGAAGTCGGCAACTCAATCGTCAGCCAGTGTCTCGACAACCGCGTTGGCTGCTGGGCACAGATCAAAGCGCTGGAGGCCCTCAAGCACCACAACTGTGAAATTCATGCGGTCTGGACAGTGCAGGAAGAAGTCGGTCTCCGCGGCGCGCAGGCAGCGGCATATGGCGTGCAACCGGATATCGGCGTCTCGTGTGACACAACGCTGTGCTGCAAGACGCCTGGTGTTCCCGATGAAGATCGCGTGTCCGTCGCTGGTGACGGTGTCTGTCTGCACGTGATGGATTCGTCCATGATTTCGGACATTGGACTCGTGGAACAGTTTGAAGCCGTGGCGAAGGCAAACTCCATCAAATGCCAACGCGCCATTCTCCCGCGCGGCGGTCAGGACGGAGCCATGATTCAACGCAGCCGCAGCGGCGTCAGAACTATCTCACTGGCGTGCCCCGTGAAGTACATTCACACGGTGACTGAAATGACTCACAAAGACGACCTGAATTCCTATCACACACTCCTGACCGCCTGGCTGGAGCAGCTGTGACATTCGGCAGCGCCGGCACAGCATGACTGTGTTTCGGTGTGAAATTGGGAAAGTGAGGCGGCTTTGCACATTTAATCCCGATTTGCCCTGATTTATTGTGCAGCCGCCACATTATTTGTGCAGTGTCAGCAGAGCAGCATCTGTTGAAACACCGGCTCAATTCATATTTCCACGCCGTGCGTCACGGTGGATTCGACTCATCCTGAAATCTTTGAGCCGCCCTCAACACTTCTGCCATCAAAGGTGGCGGACATTTCCCGGCATATTTCGTGATACGGTCGAGACTGACGTGGATCACCCAGCAACAAACTGCTGCAGACGGATCAGTCAGCGATGTTTGGATGTGTCCGTCAGGCCGATGCGGAATAGCGATTTCATGAACATCAAGCGACCCACGGAGCGTCTTGATGACAACACACGGCAAGACGTCATCCAGACCGAAACACTTACGCAGCAAAATGACTCTACGGGATTTCGTTTCGCCTTGCGTTCCTTCCATTGGGGCAACGTCTTTAACGAAGACAATCACCCCAAGATGGAGGACTGCAACGCCAACCACTACGCTGCTCCTCTAGTGGCAACTCTGCGATGTAAAGGCGACGAAACTCCTGATGGCAACTTGCGGTTCATCGATACCAGAAAGCTGTTCCATTGCGTCATCAAGACATCGAAGGAATGCGTCGGCATGTTCCACCTTGACGTGAAGTTCGTCGAATTCTTTGAGCACTGACTTCAGTTGCACGGTATGACTCAGCCAGTCCTTGTAGAGATGCCAAATCTTTTGTTCAAGTCCGAGATTTGGCTCAAATTCTCCGCCTGTCACACTGTCAAGAAACCCCTGATGGAGTTCTGTAACCGTGTCCCACAACAGCATTCCCTCGCGGAGTAGTCCAGCGAAGTCAATCCTTTGTAGCAGTCTGGAAAGACCATCAACAGCCTTTGCATTGGCGTGATCTTTCTGCCACGTATCTATCAATTCCTGATACGAGAACATTCGTTTTTCTGTTGTAGACAGCACTTGCATAGTCCACCTCACGTTGGTTCGGCTTAGTCAATACCATACAGCATCGACTCGATGAGGAACTCACAGGGATTGTTACGTGGCGAACCTGTGTTTCAGCGAACGAAACGTCGTTAAGAGCAGCACAATCGGCAAACTCTGCCGAATGATCACAGCGATCTCTGCAACGATAGGCCGGAATCCAACGGAAATCAAGCCTGGTCGCTTCGGCGTACTAATCCGCACAGTAACTGCTCACATACCGGCTGAATCCCCACGAACAGACACGTAAAGAAAAAAGACGCTCTTCGTGGCTTCGTGGTGGCGGTCGTGTCCGCTCTGGCCAGTGCGGTCTGGCGGGCTCCGCGGGGGTCAATCTGCGGCCTCCCGCGCGGGCGACGCTGGCGGCGAGCTCCGAATATTTGTGCAGCCGAATGAATAAACGTGCAAGAGGCATTTGTGGTGCAAAGCCCAGCGAGGCTCCTGCCGAGCCGTGCATTTCTGCAGCTGTCGTCGGCTTGGAAGGAGCCTCGCCTTCCCGAAAGTCAGCGTCGATTGCACAGTCACCGAAATCCTTGACCGCGCCTGCTCGTGACGATTTGCGCCGCGATGATGCTACGAGCTTCGTTTCATGCTATACTCGACACGGTCGTGAGTGAGAGAATTGGCGAGCGGCATGCGTCAGCTTGCCGGTACAAAAACGAGGTACCGGAGGGCTCACGCCGCTCCGCTCGCCGAACTCATTTCTGGCCGCGCGAAGTATAGAATCGCTGGGTAGCGCCTATATGTGAAACGTTTTCATTGAAGGTCCAGCGGCTTTTCGGGATATTCGAAAATGGCAAACCCAATACGACCTGATCATCGACCGGGGCCTGCGCCTCAACACCGCCGCGATTTTCTCAGGCAGTCGGGAGCGTTCGCTCTGGCCGCATCGGGACTGCCTCTGGTTTCCGGCGGGTTGATTGCCACGACCGACAAGCAGACGCCAGAAACGCTGGTCAAAGTCCTGTATGATTCACTGGCGGAAAAACAAAGATCGCAAGTCTGTTTCGACTGGAATCATATTGACAAGACTCGTGGTCTGCTGCGAACCCGACTCGAAAATAACTGGAAGATCACCGAGCCCTCGATTAAGAGCAGTTTTTACACGTCCAACCAGCAGCACCTGATCCGCGAGATTTTTGACGGCATGACCGAACCCGGTTGGCGCGAACGATGGGACAGGCAACTTCTGGATGACGTCGGTGGATTTGGCAATGGACAATCGATCGCAATTTTCGGGACGCCCGGGACCGACCAGTTTGAGTTTGTCCTTGCCAGCCGCCACATGACTCTGCGCTGCGACGGTAACAGTGCGGAACACGTCGCCTTTGGCGGTCCGATCCTGTATGCTCACGAGGGTGAGGACCTTTACGAAAAACCCAGTCACCCGAGCAACGTCTTCTGGCACCAGGCGCTCGCCGCCAACAAGCTGTACGACATGTTCGATGGCAGGCAGCGCGAGCAGGCGTTGGTGATCGAAGGCATGCCTTCTGAAGAACGGGTTGGGTTTCGTGGCCCGAATGGCAAGTTCGACGGACTTGCGGTGACCGAATTCGCGCCGGACCAGAAAGAGCATCTGCAGTCCGTCTTACAACTGCTGCTGGAACCATTCCGGAAATCTGACCAGGAAGAAGTCACGCGTTGCCTGAAAGTGCAGGGCGGCCTCGATGCCTGCCGACTGGCATTCTACAAAGAAGGCGATCTCGGCAGCGATGGTCTCTGGGATAATTGGCGGCTCGAAGGTCCCTCCTTCGTCTGGTATTTCCGTGGCAAGCCGCATGTGCATGTCTGGGTGAATGTGGCCGACAATTCTGAAATCGAATTAAACTCTTATCAGGATTCCGTCGGGGTCTGACGGATGCTTCTGCCAGAAAGAACACCAATGCGCCGCTTGTCACTAGTGCCCCGTCAGATCTTCATTCATGGGTAGGATGGGCATTCTTGCCCGTCGCTCACCCTTCGGACAGGAATGTCCAACCTACGATTCAAGGATTGACGGAGGACTAGTCACGTGGATGATCTTCGTTGCCGCCATCACATCACCAGCTGCATGGGTGAACATCTGCGGCAGTCCGCCGACAATTCCGCGATGACGGGAACGGTCTCCCTCACCGCAAAACTTCCCGCACCGAAACACGCCTATGATCTGCGTTCCGGAAAGTAAACTGTGAATCAACGTACGCTGCCAGTCAGTGCCACTGAAACTCGCAATGCGGCCTCGGCCGCAATCGACAGTCTCTCGCCGCTGCAGATTGTGCGACTGATGAATGCTGAAGATCAGCATGTAATCGACGCCGTCGCGCGAGAAGAACTGGCCATAGCCCGTGCGATCGAAATCATTGCCGAACGGTTTGCGAGTGGCGGGCGGTTGATTTACGTTGGTGCCGGAACATCCGGGCGACTGGGCGTCCTTGATGCCAGCGAATGTCCGCCGACGTTCAGCACGCCTCCGGAAATGGTCGTCGGACTCATCGCCGGAGGCCGCGATGCGCTGACCCGGGCCATTGAAGGAGCGGAAGACGACGCTCAGGCAGCGGTGACAGAACTCAAAGCGCTGCATGCGACCGCTGGCGACGTCGTCATGGGAATCGCCACCAGCGGTCGCACGCCGTACGTGCTCGGCGCGCTTGAGTACGCACGCTCAATCGGGGCGTTTACGATCGGATTTGCGTGCAATCAGGGATCGCCCGTCGCTCGGGTCGCCGAGCTGATGATTGCGCCCATCGTCGGGCCGGAAGTGATCACAGGATCCACGCGTTTAAAAGCAGGAACGGCGACAAAACTGGTGTTGAACATGCTGACGACCGGAGCGATGGTTCGCATTGGCAAGACGTATGGGAATCTGATGGTTGATCTCCGGCCGACCAACGCCAAGCTCCGCGATCGTTCGGAGCGGATCGTCGCAGACCTCACAAATCTGCCGCAGCCGCAGTCTGCTGAATTGCTGAACGACTGCGGCGGCGAAGTCAAAACGGCTATCGTTGCAGCACTCCGAGACGTTTCGCCGGACGAAGCGCGCCGTTTCCTTTCACAGTGTGGCGGTCATCTCCGGGCGACACTGGACAGCATGCCATAGGTAAATCAAAGGGGTCAGGCCTCTTTGATTGAATTCTGTCAATTGGTCAGCGATGATTTCGCTTTTCAAGGAGCGACATCACATGCCGAGACCACTCCGAGCGGACGAAGGTGGCGGACTTTACCATGCCCTCAATCGCGGTAACTTGCGCGCGGATATTTTTCGGAAAGAAGCGGACTTCGACGCGTTTGAGCGAATTCTGCACGAAGGCTTGCAGATTTATCAGATTGTGTTGTTCAGCTATCAGTTGATGTCCAATCATTATCATCTGGTGCTTCGCCCTTTGATTGACGGCGAAATGAGCCGGTTCATGGGCTGAATTGGTGGCACGCATACGATGCGTTATCATGCCCACGATCACACCAGCGGACTGGGGCATGTTTATCAACAGCGATACAAGAGCTTTCCGATTCAGGACGACGACCACTTCTTCGTGGTTTGCCGCTACGTTGAGCGCAACGCCTTGCGAGCGAAACTGGTGGATTGCGCTGAGGATTGGCGTTGGGGATCATTGTGGCGATGGCAGCAGAAGCCTGAGCCTGATCCGAAACTTCTGTCGCCGTGGCCGCTTGCACGATTGCCGAAATGGGTGGAACGGGTTAACGATCCGCTCACAAAGAAGGAACTGGACGCAGTTCGCCTGTCCGCTCAGC
>Ga0105044_10011943_pt1 | contig 11814 bp, 8 predicted proteins | sample MAT01_FD_78092 | JGI IMG/M metagenome (GOLD analysis project Ga0105044, IMG submission 78092) | Freshwater microbial communities from Lake Fryxell liftoff mats and glacier meltwater in Antarctica - MAT-01 | ecosystem: Environmental > Aquatic > Freshwater > Ice > Liftoff microbial mat | place...
AAAGGCCAACCTTACTGCCGATATTTCTGCTCTGGAAAAAAAACTGCTTGAAATTCAAAACCAGATCAGCGAAAAGAAGAACGAACTTCAATCAATTGACGCAAACATGTTAACAGATGTGGCGGATATTGACCAGAAAATAGTGGCCAATGATACCGCAAGAACAAAAATCCTTGAAACAATAACTTCGGTTGTTCAAGGAATTAAAAACAACATATAACTATATCAATGGATCGTACAGAATCAAAAAGCCATATTTTAGATCTGCCAATTCTAAAACACTTCGACGATGAAAAGGGAGAAATTTCCTTGAACCCCAAGAACTGGCGGAATGGTGAAAAAGGTCTGAATACCATACTTAAAATAGCCTTATTTGCAGGTTTGGGTTATGCGGCATGGATTTATATACTTCCCCCACTGTTCAGAGCTCTAGGTCAGGTAATTGCATTGGCCGGTGTGGCGGTTTTTTTAATCGCATTCGTAATGATGCTGCCTTTAATCTTTAAAGGCTTAAGAAGAATGACCCGTTCTATTCATAAATCATTGATCAAGCACGATCCCTTTGGTGAACTTCAGGAACAAAAGCTGAAGATGATGAAAAACAGAAAAGTGTTCAAGGATTCTAAAGCAAAAATAAAAGCTTTAAAGAATACCATGGAAGCCGAATCTTTCAAGTCGGAAAAGGAAGCAAAAGCTTTCCAGGATCAACTGGTCATGTTGCAGCAACAGGCTCAGAAAATAAGGACGGATATGGAAAGAATTGTGGCTGAAAAAGGAAGTGCCGGCAAGGATACAGATGAATATGTTGAATTACACAGCGCTTTGGCCAAAAAATTATCCGATTCTCAAAGAGTAACTCACCAACTGGAACAGAGCAAGAATTTTGTTCAAAAGTATGGCAGTAGGGCTCATATTATGGGTAAACTGGACCGGAAGTTAACATTGGCTGGTACAGCCATTGATATTAAAATTTCTGATTTTGAAGTTACAATCAGCATGTTGGAAAAGGAATACGCTTTTGCACAGACTGCCAGGGCAGCTACGGATGGTGCCAAATCAGCCATGCTATTTACCAAGGATTGGGAGCTTGAATACGCGCTTGATGTGGTTACGGAGACAATTGCTCTGGATATTGCCAAAACCCAGGAAAACTTGTCTGATATTGATACACTAACATCCAAGTACGATGTGGATAGTGATGAGTTGTATGCTCAGCTTGATACCCTTGCGGATAAAATTAAAACAGGAAAGGATTACGTTCCTGAATCAAAAAAATATACGAATCCAAATTATAAACTTTCGCAGGATGACAAACTTGCCGGTGGAGGTTTTGGTAAAATGTTTGACTAATAATTAAAATTGCAAAATGGGAAAGATTTTACGTACCTCAAAACTGACAACCTTATCAGAACTGCTTATTGTTGTAGTGGTTTTAGGAGGAATTTTAACAGCCGTTTATTACTATTCACCCGGCTTGCGTGTTACAGAAGCCAAACAGCTCGATGGGTTAAACATCAATAGTGATGATGTAAATAATATTTCTGCAGTAGAAATGATGGACTTGCCTTCTGAGGAGGTATCAAGTGATGTAAGCAATAAGCCAGTGGTAAGGATGGCCGCTTATGCATGGAATGCCCAATCTGGTATCATTGTTTCAAACGGAGGTCCAAAAACCACCAAAGGGTCGCTGATGGAGAAAAATGGTGTTAATCTCGAGATTATTCGTCAGGATTGGTTATCGGAGTTGAGGAATATGCAAATGAAATTTATTGAAGAATTTGATCGTGGTGAAGAATTTCCTGACTCTGATAAAAGCGCTTTTGCCATTATGATGATGGGAGATGGTGCTCCATTTTATATCAGTACTATGCAACAGGCATTGAATGACAAATTTGGCCAGGATAAATACCATGTACAGGTTGTCGGTGCTGTCGGACTGAGTTACGGCGAAGACAAACTTATAGGGCCACCAAGCTGGAAAGTAGATCCTAAAAGTATGAAAGGCGCTTTGATCTCAACTGTTCTAGGTGATGGTGACTGGGTAACTACCTTAAATTATGCTTTTGCCAATGGCTTAAAAGTAAATCCAGATATAACAACATATGATGCGGAAGCCGTGAACTTCTACCCTTCTCAGGATGATGATTACATCAAATCGGCCGAAGAATTAATTAAATCACAAAAAACAGGTTGGACTATTCCTTTGAAAGAAGTGAAAAACGGAAAATTAACCGGTGAGATCATAAATAAAAAAATAGATGGGTGCGCAACCTGGACTCCGGGCGACAAAATGGTTTTCGATGAATTGAGTGGTTTTACCGATATTGTTTCTACAAAAGAATTTAATAATCAAATGGCTACTACAGTGATCGCTGTTAAAGAATGGGCCGTAAAGCATCCTGAAATTGTGAGCAACATATTAAAATCCGCGCTTACAGCTTCCAATCAAATGAAAAATTACGATCAGTGGAGGGTAAAAGCTTCGGAAGCGGTTGCCAAAACTTATGGTTTGGAAACCCCACAATACTGGTATAAAATGTTTCAGGGACAGAAGGGATCCAAAAACGGTGTCGACTACAATATGGGAGGTTCTCGCGTATTTAATTATGCCGATGTTATGCAATATTATGGAATTAGCGATGGTACCAACCGGTATAAAGCCGTTTACAATCAGGTTTCCTCTTATCTTAAGGAATTAAATCCTTTTGGTTTTAATGAATCTGTAAAACGAATAATTCCTTATGACGAAGCCGTAAACTTGTACTTTATTAAGAACATTAATGATATAGATGCGGGATCGGCCTATAAAGCAGATTACAGCGAGGAAGCGGACGAAATTATGGCTTCTGGCGAGTGGAATATTAGTTTTGATGTGGGTAGTGCACAAATATCATCATCTTCTGAAGGTACCCTGGAGACCATCTATAATCTACTGATACAGGCTGAAGACACCAAGCTTGATCTGGAAGGCCACACAGATAATACAGGTTCGGCAGAAGCTAATTATGACCTTTCACAAAGGCGAGCCCAAGCTGTTGTAACCTATTTAAGAAATAAGGGCATTCCACAATCGCGTTTCCAGTCAGTAATTGGTAAAGGTGAGGATGAGCCTGTAGAAAGTAACGATACAAATAGCGGAAAGGCCAAGAACAGACGGGTAGTCATAAGCCTGTTGAAATAATCAATATTTGAAAGAGGCTTCAAATGATAATTTTTTGAAGCCTCTTTTTTATTTTTCTATTTTATGAAGTATATTTTTAAGCCATTTGAGCAGGTTAGCAAAAACAGCCGGCTTATAATAGCCATTAGCTGGGTTATATTACTTCTGGGCTTCTGGTTTATTTCCAGTATGGGAGAAAGACATTTGTTCCCATCTCCCGAGCAAGTATTAAGAGGCTTTCGTGAGCTTTACAACGAAGGTCTTGTAGTACATGTTGGTAGTTCTCTGGCCCTTTGCTTCCAAGCAATTCTTTTTGCTGTTGTCATTTCACTTATACTTACCTACCTCTCAACGCTACCCGTAATTGCACCGGTGGCTCGCGCTGTTAGCAAACTCAGGTATTTGCCCTTAACTGGAATTACATTCTATCTGGCTATTATGATCAGCAATGCCCGTACAATGCAAACCTGGGTACTGGTGGTATTTATGAGTACATACTTAACAACTTCTTTATTAAGTATGGTCAGTGCAATTCCTCAGGAGGAATTTGACCATGCCCGCTCTTTAAAATGCAATCGTTGGGAGGTACTTTGGGAAGTTGTAGTTAAAGGTAGAATTGATCATGTAATTGAAGTGATAAGACAGAACCTTGCTATTGTATGGATGATGCTGGTAACAGTTGAATCTATTCTTGTGGCGGCCGGTGGTTTGGGCTTTTTAATTAAAAATTCTGATAAGTTCATGAACCATGGCAGAATCATTGCCCTTCAGATTGTAATACTGGCAGTCGGCTTATCCATTGACTTTGTTTTAAACTATTTAAGAAAAACATTTTTCAGATATTCTAAAATTTAGTTCCATGGGATATAGTATGCACAACACCTTGCTGTACGTAGAAAATCTGAGCGTAGCTTATGGAGGTAAAGTCGTTATAAAGGATATTAATTTTGTAGAAAAGGACGTCGTTCGCAAGGATAATGTAACCGGACAGGTCATCGCTTTTGTCGGTAGGTCTGGAAGAGGAAAATCCACATTATTTAAAGCATTAACTGGATTGGTAAAACCAACCACAGGACAAATATTAATCGCGGACACAGTTACTGAAGGCGGAAACAATGCCAAGGTTGTGCTCGAAGGCGACATTGGTTTTGTAGATCAAAAGTATACCCTGTTCAGGAACAAAACGGTATATCAGGCCCTGATTTTTGCTTCACGCCTTAGAAATACGACAAAAGCCGAAAAGCATGAGGAAATAATGAGCTACCTGAAAGACTGGGGGCTTGAGAAACAGAAAGACCAGTATCCCTGTGAACTTTCAGGCGGACAGCGGCAAAGAACAGCTATTATTGAGCAAATATTCAGCTCAGGCCATTATATGGTTCTCGATGAACCTTTTTCGGGTTTGGATGTAGGAAACATTGAAGATGTAAAAAATGCTTTTAATTTGATTAAATCCACCCATGAATATAATACCATTATCTATTCCACACACGATATTGAACTCGCAGTGGAACTCGCAGACAGTATTTATGTAATTGGATATCCTACAGCAGATGGTGTAACAGCAGAATACGGTACAATTGTTAAACATTTTGATATGAAAGAACTAAACCTGGCCTGGAAAGATTTTGGCCTGGATCATATGGAAGTAGTAAAACAAATTAAACGAGTGATGTTGCAATCGTAATGGAGGCAGATATTTAAGTCTTATTTCCCTCTCGCATGGGGACTGTATGGTGCAAATTGTTATTTTAATGCAGCGGAATCTGTCCGAATTTGGAAATTTCGTTTCTAAACAAAATCTGCTTGCGAAGTGGCCGATCACTCTTTCCATTCCGCCGACATCGTAGCTTAGGTTGCACAATTCAATTCTACTTCATAATCCACCTTAAAAAGAAAATTTTAGTTTCCACAAGATCATTGTTTTTTATGGCTTTATGATATCATCTTGCGCTGCTCATCGAAGCACAAATGGTTATGACATCTATGTAGATTCAATTCCCTCGGAAGTTCACGTTACTATTTCTGATAAAAAGCTGTCATAAATGTTAGACCAAGATTTTTTCAATTTTTTAGAATATGAAATCTGTAAATCTTTTGAGTATTCCGATAACGACCAAATCAAGGGCTTTTGGTTTGACGATGTTTTGTTTAACCAACCCAACAATATTTATGATCAGAAATTTGTAAACGCAAATAGACAAATTATGCTGAAAGCTTTTATTGGTAGCGACCAACAAACAGAGTATGAATTGACTTTGAAATTGAACAATAAATCATTGAGTCGATTTGCCAGAAAACTGGACATTAAGGAATGTGTGCCAAAACCAAACAAATCAAATTGGTTTGCGATTGACGCTAAACGGAATACAATTGAAATACAACTTGACAAACGACAGAAAGCCAGCAGTGAACAACCAGAACAGCGTTTGGCAAAAAAGCGGGTTCAGTGCTTAAATGAACTTTTATTGACCGCCCAGCGATTTAATGCTTGAATACATCTTTGTGCTTCGAAAACCGCCCCAACGCAAGGCCTGAAACCGATTAGAACAATCTCTTATGACCTCAGTAATGTCAATAATTTCAGCATTGGCAATTCTTGTTTCTTGTAAAAAATACGAGCACTCAAACAGCGGCCTGGACTTTGACAACAACAATTCAGTCACTTCTAAGCCTGTAATTTCAGCTTCTTTCGAAGGGACAACATATCCCCATATTTTTGAGACAGCATTTTGATAAAAATACAAAAGCAACACATGGCGACCTCGCTTATAGTTTCTATCGGTATGACATAGGTAAAATCACTATTGAAAGTGGAAAGTTAATAGCCTGTGACCCAATTGTAATGCGCAAAGCTTTACCATTTACTCAAATCTTTCCGACTGGAGAATTTCCAGTTCATCTTGCAATTGCCAAGACCCATAATGATGAAATAGTAGCTTTCAGTAGAATTTTTTTTTCAAAAAAGCCGATTCTTAAATGGGAGTTTGCATTGCAAAATGGACAAAAGCCAATTCCACTGCAAGACTCAAGTTTTTATTGTTATGGCGTTGACGCAGGAACTGCAATATTTATTGATTCTGTTTCTAATAATGTTTTCAATGAAAAGGACCATTCTGAATGGGAGAATGTTTTTGTTTTAAAACCCGAACAAAACGGGTACAAAAGATATACACACGATTTCGATGGACACAATCTTGCATCTTTTTCGACAGGATATCGCGATGGCTGTTGTGCTACTTACATTGGTTTTGACAGTCAAGAAAATGTTTGTCAAATCCTAACAGACTTTGGATTGGTTGAATGGTGGAAACTTGACGAATAAAAATCAGCACCCTCAAATTGGACGGAGAAAGGCTGCCTGGATTCAACAGGTTTTCGCTCTGTCCGCCGATGCGACCGTGCCGTTATGGACTGCTCTGGTTCTCCATACGGACTCCCTCCGGTCGTCCATACGGACTCCCTCCGGTCGAAGGGCCCGAAATCCTGTCAGGGAGCAAGATAAAATCCACCGCGGATGCCACAGCCTTCAATCGGCGGATCCGGACTTCAAAGAAGCACTTTATGAATCGCCTTGGATAGACGTTTAAGACTGGATACCACCGACAGAGAATAATGCTATTCTCAATATTTGATTCAATTTAGCACAGGATACCTACGCTTTTTTAGGCGGCTGTTGTTTGCATGCTGCATTTGTTTATTTAACTCCTACGTCTGTCCGATTTGCGTCAACCGGATAATTATATTTGTGATTTTCCGGGTGGCGCTGTACCAATCAATTTTATGATTTTTAGCATTTCAAAATTGGACAAATAAAATGAATGACTTGTATAAACAACCTAAAATATTGCAATGGAGTGAAGCATGGTTATTATTGATTTTGGGACTTTATCCGGCATTGTTAATTATTGAAATGGGTTCAAATCAACCTTTATTTTATTTGTTAAATTTAGTAGACTTGCCTTTTTTACAATTTATTACCACTCCAATTTTTAGACTTACTGGTCTTTACAAATATTACTCCCCTTTGCTATAGGATATATGCCAAACCATATTCAAATAGACTTACTTCGTGGAAGTTTTGATTATCTTTTTGTCATGAGAAATTTTAAAATTGGTATTGAAAGCAGAAATAGAATATTGATTTATCATCTCGAAGGTCTGTTGAACATTATTATGCAAATAGAAAATGGTTCAATTCCAGAATCAGTTAACATTGTCGGAACGTCTTATTTCTTTAATAAAAGGACTCTTTATAAACTTGGATTTAACCAAAAGTCACCTTCTTGGTTTTACAGGATTAATCTTTTGGTAAACTTTATAGACTTGATTTGGATATATTCCATTTCAAAAGGTCATTTTTCAATTCCTAAAATATGGATTGTTAGAAAGGCAAGTATTGAAGGTATGGAATTGGTGAAGAAAAAGATATTTTTGAAGAATTACATACAAAATTGATCATGAGAATAAAAACTACCAGGTAATATTGGTTTCGTCTAATCACTGGTGCAGTTTTACTTGACAAATTATTTCACAATTCCACTTGTCCCAAATGGGAAGGTTCAGTCGTCATACCAGACTTGTCGGCTAATGGATATATCCAATGTAAATGACCTCATACCTCAAACAAAGTTCAACATACAATTCGCTTGCGGCTTTTTAGCAATCTGGTGCAGCTTATAGTGCGTTCAAATTTGAAGTTGTCAGGGTTGTGAAGTTGATTGGCTATGAGGACTTTAATTTCCCCGGCATTTTATGTGCGAGGGCCATCCAGAACTTTTGCACAGGCGGGCTCATTGACCAATTGCTTCAAACGAAATCCAATATTGGATGTCAATGTCCTAAAACTTCAATTACATTTGATTACCCAACTAAAACATTGTTTTTAATTCATGCCCGAACTCCTAAAAATGTAAAATGCCGTAACTCCACAACAACCTACAAATCCAATGTACGATGAAAACCGCTAACCAATCATTTTGCAGCCAGCTATCTACACGTTTTAATCTTCACTATTTACTCGTTTCAATTCCGTATTCCGTTTCCGCAGCCCTCCTTTCTCTTTTGGTTTGCCTACTTTCACCCATTACCGTTAGGTCGCATACGAATCTGGACTCCCTTTATTCCATTTGGCAGGACAAAACTCAGCCCGATTCCACTAGAGTGGCTGCTTTCAGCAAATATATCTCGAAGGGCTTTCTTTTTTCCAGGCCGGACTCTGCAGGCTTGCTGGCGGGAGAGCTGGTGCAATTCGGTATAAATAAAAACTACCCGAAAGCCTGTGCTGCGGGATACAATACGCAGGGCATCTCATGGAGCATAAGAGGTGATTATCCCAAAGCCCATGAATTTTACAACCGAAGTTTAGATGTCTATGAAGCATTAGGCGATCAAAAGGCTACAGCCAATGTTCTAAATAACATTGGGATCATTTATTTAAATCAGGGTGATTATCCCAAAGCCCTGGAAATTTACCACCAATGCCTTGATATCTGTGAACAAATTGGTGATCAGGATGGAATGGCTGATGTACTTAATAACTTAGGTCTTGTTCATTATGATCTGGGCGACTACTCCACAGCCAGGGAATATTATACCCGGATCCTCAAGATTTATGAAAAATCGGGCGATAAACGTGGATTGTCAGGCGTTCTGAATAATATAGGGCTCATTTACCATGATCAAGGCAAATACCCTATTGCCTTGGAATATTACACCCAAAGCCTTGCCATAGAAATACAATTGGGCGGTCAAAGGGGAATAGCCAATTCCTATTTAAATATTGGAGGAATTTACTCAGATTTGGGTTATTACATAAAAGCCATAGACAATTATGTAAAAAGCTTAAAAATCAATGAACAATTGGGCAATCTCCAGGGAATTGCGCAAGACCTCCTTCAAATCGGACTGACCTATCAGAAACAAAATGATTACCCTGAAGCTTTGGAATATTATAGCCGCTGTTTAAAGATATTCCAGGATCTTGGCAGCCAAAATGACATTGCTGGAACCCTTAAAAATATTGGATTTGTTTATGCTGAACAAGGTGATTTTTTCAAGGCGCTGGACTATTATGACCAAAGCCTGAATATCCATGAGAAGACAGGCGATCAAAAGGGGATTTCTGCTCTGCTCAACAATATTGGAATGATCTGCAATGAACAAGGCGATCGCACGAAAGCCCTGGATTATTTCAAACAAAGCCTTGATATACAGGAACAGTTGGGCAATCAAGCGGGTATTGCTGCTTCGCAAATAAACATTGGAAAGGTATACAGAAATATGAACAATCATCCGAAGTCCGTTGACTATTGCAAAAGGGGTTATGTCTCGGCTGTGAATCTTGGAATCCTTGAATCTCAGAAAAATGCTTGCGAATGCCTTTACGGCACATACAAGGCCATGGGTGCTGGAAATAAAGCATTGGAATACATGGAATTGTTCAATCTATTAAAGGATTCTCTCCAGGTTGAGGCAACCACGAAAGCGCTCCAGCACATGGAGTTCCAAAAAGTGATCTTGCAAGACAGCATTGCCAAGGCCGAAGAAGCACGCATGGCGCAGGTAGCGCTTAATGATGAAGTGCGAAAACAAAAGCACACAAGAAACATTGGACTTGGCATGGGTGGATTATTTGTATTGCTGACTGGAGGACTCTTTGGCAGAATCCGCTACGCGCGCAAATCGCGTGCAATATTGCAAATCGAAAAAGACCGCTCCGAGCACTTGTTGCTCAACATTCTTCCGGCAGAGATAGCGGCAGAGCTCAAGCAAAAAGGCCGGGCCGATGCACGTGATTTTGAGACAGTCAGCATTCTCTTCACCGATTTTATAGGTTTCACCGAACAAAGTTCCAAGCTCAGTGCCTCCGATTTAGTCAGAGAATTAAACCATTGTTTCGAAGGCTTTGACAACATTGCGGAGAAATACGGTATCGAGAAGATCAAAACCATCGGCGATTCATATATGGCCGCAGGTGGCCTGCCAATACCGACAGAAGGTTCACTGAAAAACACAGTACTGGCTGCCCTCGAAATGCAAGCACTCATTTCAAATCGCAAATCAAAAAACCATGCCGACGGCAAAATATTTTTCGAAATGCGGGTGGGCATCCATACCGGACCTGTCGTGGCGGGAATTGTGGGTGTAAAAAAATTCCAATATGACATTTGGGGGGATACCGTAAATACCGCGAGTCGCATGGAAAGCAACGGCGAAGTTGGGATGGTGAATATCAGTGAAGCGACTTATGAATTGCTGAAAAATGATCCTGATTTTTCTTTCAAAAGCCGTGGAAAGATCACCGTAAAGGGCAAAGGGGAAATGGAGATGTATTTTGTGAAAGGGAAAAAGGGAGATGTTGGTCGACTTTAAAGTTTTCCGAAATAACATAATTGAGCAAATTGTAAATTTTAAACTTTCATTTAATGCGCTGAGATCACCATGATATAATTCCAATTATGAAGTTCATTCGTTTATTCTATAGACGCGTTACCAAATAAATTTTCAGTACTTTTTGGCTGTTTGAGCCTTTCTCCCGCGTTGATTTTCATATTTTCAGATGGTTAGGTCAGAGATAAAAAAAGCCGCGCCCAATCCATGGCGCGGCTTCACCTTTTAATCAAAACCCTGAATTAAAATGAATAGCTCAAAACTGCTGATGCAAAAAATGGTGTTCCGGGTGTGAAGTGAATTTCTTCAACCGGTGCAGGCTCATCCTGGAGCCGCGATTCAGTTGCAAATTGGGTCTCATTCCAGTCTACATCAAAAAGATTTTGAATTTTGATTCCGATATCCAGTCTGTCCCAACGTTTTCCCACATTGAAATCAATCACCGTGTAGCCAATGGCAACGATGGAATTGTCTTCATTGGCAGGGCGATCTTCGATATGTCGCACACGGAGCCCGCCATAAAATCCACTCGAATGTATGGCACTAAACCCACCCATAACCGTGAGGTCGGGCGCCAGTGGAATGTAATTTTCGCCTTCAGGATCATCCACGCTTCTCGCGAAAGCGTAATTCACATCTGCATCGACAAAAAGCCATTTCAGGGGTTGGTACCGCGCGCTGAAGTCCACACCAGTGCGCTGCGTCTGTCCGCCCGGCTCTACGATGCCGGCATCGCCCACGTACACAAATTCCTGCTCCAAAAAGAGGTACCACAAGGCAGCATTCAGAATAAGTTTGGATTCCGGCTTCCATATCAGTCCGAAATCGGCACCGTAAGCAGCTGGAAGAATGTCTTCGCCCGTTTGGGCGATGATGGTGCGTGTATCGTTGGAGTGAAAACCCTTCCCTGTGCTCAAATACACCTGGGTTTTGTTGTTTGCATTGTACAGGAAATTAAGTTTTGGACTTACGATCTCTTTTACAATGCCCTGGTTGCTGTAGTTTGGCTGAAGCAAATCGTTGTACACGAAATCAAAACGATCAAATCGAATTCCAGGTGTGACGGAAAATCGTCCAAGACCAAATTCAAGGCTTGCAAAAGCGCCGTAATTGGTTTCATTGATATTTCCAAATTGGATTCTGTCCAGCGTTGTACTTCTGTTTTGGGTATGCGAAAGTTCATTTTCCTGGCTGCGGTCGTTGCGGTACGATATACCCACCCGCAATTGGCTATAAACTGATCCGATGCTGAAGTTGTTGTT
>Ga0105044_10011944_pt1 | contig 11814 bp, 12 predicted proteins | sample MAT01_FD_78092 | JGI IMG/M metagenome (GOLD analysis project Ga0105044, IMG submission 78092) | Freshwater microbial communities from Lake Fryxell liftoff mats and glacier meltwater in Antarctica - MAT-01 | ecosystem: Environmental > Aquatic > Freshwater > Ice > Liftoff microbial mat | place...
ATGCGCAAGCCGAGGCCGCGCTGGCGCGCTTTCCGAACTTCAAAAATCAAGGTTTAATTCTGCAAAATCGCGGCATGACGTACTTACGCATGGGCAAAGCACAGGCCGCCCAGGATGAGTGGTTAGGTTTGCTGGCCAAAGTTGATCAAGGGCGCAACCCCGGATTAGAAGCGGCCACGGTACATAATTTGGCCAGTAGCGCCGATGTCCTCAATGACCCAATTGCAAGCGTTGGATATTCGCTGCAAGCGATGCACCTGCGCGAAAAATTGGGCGACGCGCCGGGGGCACTGTCGTCGCGCATCAACATCATCGCCAAACTTTATACGTTTGGACTCGCGCCAGAAGGCGTTTTGCTCGCTAAAGGCGCAGTTGCGCGAGCGACAAGCATGCAGCGGCCCGATCTTGCGGCGCGTGCACGCGCTGTAGGTGCGAGCAGCGCGTGTGTCACCGCACCAAACACGTGCACGGCGTTGCTCGAGCAAAGCGCGCTTGAATTTGCCGCGCAGAAAAATCGCGTCAAGCATTTTGAGTTATTGGAAAAATGGGCCGTTGCAGCGTTTGAGTTAGGCGAACCAGACGCGCAATCGCGCAGCGTTGCTAAGTTTGCGCGGGCGGTTGCGCAAACTCCATCCGCGCCATTGCAGGAACGCTTGAGCACTCTGAAAGCCATGCAGCTCGGCGATACTGCAGCATTGCGGAAACTTGCGCCTAGCTCTGCGCTTGCAGTCAGGGCCTTGGTACAAATTGCGCTCAAGCAGCCCGCGCTAAGCCCGGCGGATATTGAGAAAGTCAAACTCCAGCTACAAACACAAATCGAACCCGACAATGATCGCTATCTGGCGCTCAGCGAACGGCTTGCAGAAGTCAGTCAAAACCAAGTTGAGTTGGCGCGAATCAAAGCCAAACGCAACGCCCTGCGCGAGCGCGTCAAAGCGCTGATTGCGGGGCTCGACGCATAGTAAACAGCGACCAGCAACGCGCGCTCAGCCGAGTTTCGGCCAATCCGATGCATCAAGGGTTTCCCGATAGGCGTGCCAGCTTGCGTATGCCAACCACGGCATCACCACGATTAGTCCTAAAAATACGGTGGCAAAGCCAATCGCGGTCAGGGTTACGATGATTGCGGCCCAAAGTAAAAGCACCGGCTTATTGCTCAGCACGGCGTGGATGCTCGACACGCATGCGGTGACCATATCGACATCGCGGTCAGCGATCATCGGCAGCGAAAACGCAGCCGATGCAAAGGTGAGCGCTGCAAATACGGATCCAATTGCCGAGCCCACCAGTAAAAATTGCACCAGCAAACTCGTGTTTTGTGCATACACCGGAAAAAATGCGCTCACGATCATGCCAGCGCGCGACCAAACCAGCAAAATCACCAGCTGCATCAGTGCAAACACACCCGCCTGCCCTAGCACGCGCCGTGCCAGTGAAAACGACTGCGACAAGCGTGGCGTTCGCCCGGCTTCATGCTCGCGGCTGACGCAATAGAGCCCAACCGCAATCAGCGGCGCGATAAACACAAACCCCGACAGCAATGTCGCTAATAAAGCAAAGCGGCCTAATTCCCAGGCCAGCGCGGAAACGGCGACACTGATGAACATAATTGCCACGCCAAACAGCAAAGACAAACCCGGTGCGCGTCGAAAATCTTGCCAACCTAGCGCCAACCAACGCCACGGTGCGGAAAAATTCAAATGCGCACACGGCACCAAAAACGCTTTCGGCGCTTCTGGCTCAGGCGACTCCGATTTGGACGGGAATGTCATTGATTCAAGAAAAATGGCGCATCAGGGCACCAAAATTAAATCGCATGGACAGTGATAGAGCAAAAATTGCGCAACACTACCAATGCGTCGCTCTTGCAATAAATTACCGCGATGCTGCGACAACACTAGAACGTCTGGATTTTGCTCACGCACCACTTCCAATATGGCCGACGCGGCAAAACCTTGTTCCAACTGCACGCTTGATAGCGGCGCTAGCGCATGCATTGCCGCAACGGCCTGCTCCACGTCGGCACGCATATTGTTGCGCAGTGACGTCACAACTGACTCGGCCGCACCCTGCGTGCGCAGCAGTCCCTCGTTTGGCAATCGATACACATGAATCAAGCTGAGTATCGCCTTCGGTAACAGCGACAAGGCGGAGCTAAGCACACGCTCGGCCGCGGGGTCGAGATCAATCGCCACTGCAGCACTTTGGTATTTGCCGACCCGTTCGCCGCGCGTGACGAGAACAGGGCACGGTGCATGCCGCAAAATTCCCAGTGCAGTGCTGCCCAGAAAATATTCCCGCAAGATGCCTGCACGTGGCGCGGCTAGGATAATCGCCGCCGCACCAATCGTGCGTGCATATCGCGCGATTGTTGCGCCGGGATCGCCACGTAATACGATTGAGTCAATCGCGATTTTGTCATCGCCGGGCATGGCCTCGACCAACGCACTCAACCACGTCGTCGTCAATAATTGCGCCACATCCGGCGCTGCATGGCGTAGCCCGCCCGCACCCAAAAGATTAAATAACGTCCTACGTTCGACATGTGCAAGGATAATTTTATCCCCCGCTTTTGCCAAACACCGCGCCCTAGCCAAAGCCTTATCTGCGGACTCAGGGTCCCGCAAAGCGATCAAAAACGTCCGTGCAGCAGCCATCGCAATACCTCGCTATTTGCTTTTGCTCAAACCTAGCAGCGAATAACGCCAGCATCTTGATCAAGATCAAATTTGACGGGCATCGCTGTAGTCGGCTTAGCGCTGATGCCAGCGCCAAGCGCTCTCAATAATGTCGGTTAGGTCAGAATACTTTGGCCTCCAACCGAGTGCAGCTTTAATCAACGTCGCATCACCCACTAAAGATGCAGGATCGCCCGCGCGACGTGCGCCATAACTGACGGAAATTTCTTTCCCGGTAACCGACTTAGCTGTCGCTATAACTTCATTTACCGAAAAGCCACGGCCATTGCCAAGATTATAGGCGCTAGATTTTGCACCATTTAGCAGGGCTTGAAGCGCCAGCACATGCGCATCTGCTAAATCCGAAACATGCACATAATCGCGAATACAACTGCCGTCCGGCGTGTCGTAATCGTTACCATATACATTAATACCAGGCCTAATTGCCGCCGCTGCATCTAAAACTAACGGGATCAAATGCGTTTCTGGGTCGTGGCTTTCACCAATATCGCCTGCTATATCAGCACCGGCTGCATTGAAGTAGCGCAAGCAAATGGAGCGCAACTGATATGCAGGGTCCAAATCACGCAATATTTGCTCAACCATTAATTTTGAGCGACCATATGGATTAATCGGATTCTGCGGATGTAACTCCGAAATTAATTCTTCGACTGGTAATCCATAGGTTGCACAGGTACTCGAGAAAATCAACTTGTCGATCTCAGCTTTACGCATTGCTTCAAATAAATTGAGCGACCCGACGACATTATTGCGATAATATTTTAAGGGGTCAAAAACGGATTCACCAACATAAGCGTACGCGGCGAAATGCATGACTGCTGCAGGCTCATACTCTTGTAATACTTGCGCAATTGCCGGCGAATCGAGCAAGTCACCAACCACTAACGGCCCCCACCGCACAGCGTTGCGATGTCCGTAAACAAGATTGTCAAAAGTCACCGGTGTATAGCCGGCCTGGGATAAAGCCTTGCAAGCATGGCTGCCGATATATCCAGCGCCGCCGGTTACCAAAATACGCATCGCACCGCCCTGTAGGCAATTAAAGAGGCGCGATCATAAGGTATTTATGCGTTCATCAATCTTGGCCCAGTGCGGGCCAATGCGGGCCAGTGCGGACGATGAAAACACCTGAGCGTGACGCCTGGTCGATTAACTTTGCACCACTGCAGCGGCGTGTGGCTTTGGCGATTGCTATGCTCGCACTCCAAATTACAGCAGCCGAGCACCGCATGGCCCACGTCGGAAGAAACGAGCGCTGCCCTTGCGGTAGCGGCAAAAAATTCAAGCATTGCTGTCTGCTGGTGCAAAGTCAGCCCAGCCTAGAGTCCTTGACCGCGCGCCGGCTTGGGCGTTTGGCGGATTGGATCGCCGCTAAATTTCGCAGTCAGATTCCAGCGCAAGCCGATGAGCTCTATTTTGAGTTTGATGCTGAGGAGCGCGAGCTTCTGAACTCGGGCGATCACGCCGGTTCAAATGGCGTATCAACGTTACTCACCGACTTTATATGTATCGACGGCGAATTTGAGCTGCGTGGTGTAACGCAAACCGGTTTGGATTGGTACTTGGAAGCAAGTGGGCCGATGTCGCTAGAGGATCGCGAGTTTTACGAAGCTTTGAGCTTATCTGGGCTACGCGCCTATCGCGTCGTGTCGGTCAATCCCGGCGAGGGCATGGAGCTGCTTGACTTGTTCGCGGATGAAATGGAAGTCGCCTTGGTATACGAAAAACTGGGCTCGACACAAATTGCGGTGAATGATGTTCTCGGCGCAAGAATAGTCGCGAGCGACGGCGTCTTGCAATTTGCCTTTGTAGTGCCGTTCCACCCAGATGACGGCGATTTACTTATGGAAAATTACGTCGAAGATTTGGCCTTGGTGCGCGCTCAAGCGGGGTTTTTGGACGATGTTGACGATGTTGACGATGTTGACGACGAAAACGACGAAAACGAAGAAGTCGAGGAAGATAAAGCAGCAATTGATGATGCGATTGCCCGCTACGCTTTGGCGCACGAAGGCGAAGGCACGGCGGCTAATGAGGCTGTAACTAATGATGCTGCGCTTGGTGACGCTGCGCCTGAAGCGCAAAGCGATCTTGACGACGGTGCTGAAGACGAAAAAGACGATGCACTCGAAGTTGAGGCTGAAGATTTTGACGAGGTTTCAGTGCGCAACATCTTTGATGCAATGAATTTTCAGGATATCGTCGCGGCACGCGTGGTAATTACCTACTGGCTCGAATCCGTATTGAATAGTTTGCGGCCACCAACGCTTGAAAGTGCCGCAGATGAGTGAGATGCATTCGCCAATCCCAGGCTTTGCAGCCGATTGGCTGCAGCGTGAACCCGCTTTGGCCATTTGTTATCGCTTTGCCGCGAAACCGATGCACTGGTTAGCATCGGTCGTCATTATTGAAGAGCTTTTGCAAGCGATGTTCACTTTGAGCAATCAAGAATTGGCACAGGCGAAATTAGCGTGGTGGGCTGACGAGGCCGATTTAGCAGTATCTGGCGCCCCCCGGCATCCACTCACACAGGTTTTGTTTGCCGCAAAATCAGATTTACGCGCGCTACCCGCACTGGTACAGGCCGCACAAGAATGGATTACGTTACCAACCGCATCAGATGCGAATGCACAGCGCATGCAATTTGCAGCACTCAGCCACACAGCGTCTGAATTGGTGAGCGAGGGTGACTGTGCAGCAATTTGGATGGAGCTTGCGTCAAAGCGCCAATTGCAAAGCTTCTTAAAGCCAGATCGCTATGGCCCAAGCGTTCTGAGCCGTGCGGCATTGGCGGAGTTTCAGTTGAAAGCCTCGCAGATCAGCGACACGGCCTTGGTCAGCGCCGCACTATCAGTCAAAGTGACCGCGATTCGCCATTCATTGCGCGACGCACTGCCTGCGCAAGCGCGCGGCATGCAATCGGCAACGCGCGCTTACGGGCTTTTACACGCGCGTGAAGCCAGCGCTTGGGCGAAGTCGACGCTTACACCGCCATTTGGCAGGTTTCTGTCAAGCGCACCGGGGTTAGTTGGGCTCGTGCAAGCTTGGTGGATCGCTCGCAGGTGAAACTTAAAGTATGAAAAGAACCGTTCGCGCCTTTAGCCCGTCGAAGGGCAGAGCCGTACAGTTGCTAACGAAGCTAAGGTGGTTTGCGCATTACGACACTCGTCGCCACATGCTTCGACAAGCTCAGCACAAACGGGTTTCCTTCAACGGATTTTGAAATCTGTCTTCAAATATATCCGGAAAACATCACTTCAATTCGCCCGCGCAGTCAATTTTAAAGCCCTTGCTTCAAACTGGCTTCAACAAAATCATCTAAATCCCCGTCTAGCACGGTCTGCGTATCGCGCCGTTCAACGCTGGTGCGCAAATCTTTGATGCGCGCGTCATCAAGCACATACGAGCGAATTTGGTGGCCCCAGCCGATATCGCTTTTGGCGTCTTCAATTTTTTGCTTGGCGGCGCTGCGCTTTTGTATTTCAATCTCGTACAGCCGCGCTTTCAACATCTTCATCGCAAAATCACGGTTTGCATGTTGGCTACGCTGGGTTTGGCAGGCAACGACCACGCCGCTGGGCATGTGGGTAATACGCACGGCCGACTCAGTTTTATTAACGTGCTGGCCGCCAGCACCACTGGAACGATAGACGTCCGTTCTCAAATCGGCCGGATTGATGTCGATGTCGATATTGTCATCGACTTCCGGGGAAACGGTAACAGAGGCAAATGAGGTATGGCGGCGCTTAGCCGAATCAAATGGGCTGATGCGTACCAAACGGTGCACGCCTGATTCCGTACGCGTCCAGCCAAAAGCGTAGTCGCCTTCAACCCGGAAGGTTGCGCTTTTGATGCCTGCGACATCGCCCGCGCTGACTTCGATCATCTCGGTTTTGAAACCCTTCTTGTCGCACCAACGCAAATACATGCGCAGCAAAATCTCTGCCCAGTCTTGCGCTTCGGTGCCACCAGAGCCGCTTTGAATATCGATAAATGCCGCATTCGGATCCATCGGATTGGCAAACATGCGTGCTAGCTCTAGGCGTTCGACAACCCGCTCAAAACCGTGCACATCTTTTTCGACACTGCGCGCGGTGCTTTCGTCATCTTCGTCGATCGCCATTTCGAGATAGTCTTTGGCGTCAATCAATCCTTGCGTCAGCGCGGTCAAATGCTTCACCACGCCTTCAAGTTGGGCGCGCTCACGGCCTAGCGCTTGCGCAAGTTCAGGCTTGGCCCAAACGCTGGAATCTTCCAGTTCGCGGGTGACTTCCTCTAAACGCTCAGCTTTAGTATCAAAGTCAAAGATACCCCCTGAGGCCCAAAGTACGCTCCGTTAAGTCTTTGATTAAATTCGATAATGGATTGGTTTCAAACATAAAAATAAATTCTCAACAAGATAAAACAAGATAAAAGATGTGTTCAAACGATAGCCGAAAGCATCCTTCTTAATGCGTCAAGCGATCCGTTTGTACTGCAAGCGCGGTGCGAATCAGCTCCGCCATCATGTCTAAAAACACCGTTCCCATGCCTGGGTGAAAGCGATTTGGATCAGAACTGCCGATGGCCATCAAACCGACCGGATCGAGCGGCATCAGCACCGCGCTGGCAACATTCGGCGCGCGCGTGCCAAATAGAAACTCAAGCTTTTCCGGCTTCAACCGACCACACAGCGGCACACGGTGCTTCATGGCGTCACCAAATTGCGCTAATCCAGGGTCAGATTCCAACACCGGTTTTAGCCATGACGCACCTGTGCCAAATTCTGCAAGTGAGTCAGGCGCATCAATCAGCACTAACTGGATCAGGTCGGTATGAAAATCTTCCTGTAGCGAAGCGGCGATTTGCTGCACGGCTTCGGTCAAAGTTCGTGCTTTCAGCAGGCGTAAACCCAGCAAATGGACGCGCTGCATCAGCAATTCGTTATCTTGAGCAACTTGAATAAGTTGGTGCAAGCGGGTGCTTAACTGCTGATTTTTCTCGCGCAAAATATCTAACTGATAGCTGGCCAAAGAGGCGATGTTTTTCGTCTCATCTTTGGGCAGCTGCAAGCTGGCGGCCAGATCCGGAAACTGCAATAAGAAATCACTGCGGCGGCGCAAAAAGGCGGCAACAGCTTCGGCGTCGATAGAATCCGGCGTTGACGACACGGTTGAGTCAGACATGGTTTTTCAAGCAATAAGTTCGAGCGCGGAGCTTATGCGAAAAGCCGCCTATTGCGAAAATGTTTTCGTCAATACGCTTCAATGCGTTAAGCGGCCATCAAACACATGCACAACCGGCCCGCTCAGCACCACATTAGCGTCGTCACTAGGCCAGCTGACGTCTAATTCGCCGCCCGGAAGCGCCAGCGTTATGCTGCGCTCGGTTAGGCCCAAGCGAATCAAATTAATCGCGGCGGCACAAGCACCACTGCCACAAGCCAGCGTTTCGCCCGCGCCGCGCTCATAAACGCGCAACTTTGCATAGGTTTTGGATACAACTTGGCAAAAGCCAACATTGATGCGCTCTGGAAAATCGCTGTGGCATTGCAATGCGGCACCGGTGCGTTCGACTTCCGCGTCGGCCACGCTGGGCACTAAAATTGTGGCATGCGGATTGCCCAAGCTTAACGCCGAAAATTCAACGATTTGGTCTGCCACTTTGGTTTGATAGCGTAACGCGGCTGACGCGCCCAGCATCGGAATCTTGCCGGGCAAAAATTCCGGCTTGCCCAGACTAACGCCAATCTGCCCGCTAGCTGTTTGGCTTACCTTGACTATGCCTGCCGGTGAAGCGAGCTCAAAAGGCGCGCTTAATCCATGCCGATGTATCAACCACCAAGCCACAGCGCGCGCGCCATTGCCGCACTGCTGCGCGCGGCTGCCATCGCTGTTAAAAATGAGGTAGCCGTAGCCACTTGCAGCTGCCGAGTTTTTTGTCACAACCATCATCTGATCAAAGCCCACCGCCGTGCGCCGGTTTGCTAATGACTGGGCTAAGTCCAGGTAATTTACCGCGCCACTTAGGCTGAACTCTTCGATCAATACAAAATCATTGCCCGCGCCATGCAGTTTGGCAAACTTGATTTCAGCCATGTGTAGCAGGCGTGGGTGCTTCTGCTGGTTTGAGTGGGCCTTTGTTACCGCATCCGCTTAAAGTAAGCGCCAAAATTAAACTCAACAACACAAGACTCAACCGAGATGTAAGGTAAAAATGGCGCATTGAGATCAACTTGTCTGAAAATAGCGCTTGAGTATACGAGATGGGCACTTGCCAAATCGACGGCTATATTCGCGGACACATTTCGACTGCAGAAGTCGACTACACGTGGAATTTACCGCTATTCTCGACGACTTTACTTTTAGCAACCACAAGACTCCTATGAATACTGCCAACCAAGTGCTACTTGATACGGGTGCCGCACCCACGTGGGGCGTCATTTGGCTGCACGGTTTGGGTGCTGACGGCCATGATTTTGAACCGATCGTGCCGGAACTGTGCGCGCGCAATTGGCCCGCAATCCGATTCGTGTTTCCGCATGCATCGGTACGTCCGGTCACCATCAACGGCGGTGCCCGCATGCGCGCTTGGTATGACATTAAAAGCTTAGACCGCACAGCCTTAGGTGAGGCGCCCGGCATTCGAGAGTCCATTGACACTATTAGCAAGATCATCGCAGCCTTTGGCCATCAGGGCATTACCCCGGAACGCACCTTTATTATTGGCTTTTCGCAAGGCGGTGCCTTGGCACTTTCAGCCGCGCTGCGTTACCCGGAAAAATTAGCGGGCGTGGTGGCGCTGTCAAGCTATTTGCCACTAGCTGAGTCCCTCGCTACCGAGGCCGCCCCCGAAAATGCACGTATTCCGGTATTTATGGCGCATGGAATTCAAGATCCGGTTGTGCCGATGGCGCTTGGACAATTGAGCGCACAAATTCTGCGTGCGCGTGGCCTTACCGTGGATTGGCATCAATACCCAATGCCGCATTCAGTGTGCGCGGAAGAAATTGCGGATTTACGGGCTTGGATGGCAGCGCGTTTGCTCTGACGCCTCGCTTGATTCAGCTTCAACCGCTATTTGGCCCAATTTTCGACCTTTAGATTGGGATAATCTTTGAAATCACCTTCGTTGTTGGTCACAAGAATCAAACTCACGCTAGCCGCATGGGCTGCGATCAAACGATCCAACACATCGCGGCGGCGATCCGGCAACGCGGCGCGCATAGCGCCGTACTTTTCTGCCGCAGACTCATTAAAATGTAAAACCGGTATTTCGCGAATAAGCAGCTTTAATGCTTGCTCATTTTGCAATCGATTGAGCTGAAGCATTTCAATTCCCACCCGCAGCTCAGCGTAGGTAAGCACTGACATCACCACATTTCCATGATTTAGCTGAGCCAATCGCGCCAACACCGCTGGCGGATGCGCCTTCATCAGATAGATACAAATATTGGTATCAAGCATGTAAAGCATATAAATCAATTGCGCTCAGGCAGTGTTTCGTCAGCTAAATTCGGCGTTTGTAAAGCAGCACTAAATCCGTCCCAATTGCGCTCTTGTTGTTCGTTAAATTCTCGACCTTCGGCCATAAAATCGGGCGTAAACATCGCAAGGGCCTCTGCTAATCCTGTCAACTTACGAGCAAAAACTGGTCGCAGTACCAGCGTGTTACCAATTTTTTCGATCTCAACATCCTGATTGGCCTCAACAATTGCCAATTCCTTAGGGATTCTAACCGCGAGTGAGTTACCACTCTTAAAAGCACGTGTCAGCATGATGCGATTCTCCAATGTATACACAGGATATACTTCGCTTTACGCCAAAGCAACGCAAGCACAAAGCATCGGCCAAACGCGGAAAATTACAAAGCTCAGCCTCCTAATGCATCGCTTGCGCCCAGCCATTTTTTTGCCATGCGAACCAGCGATGCATCCGCAGTCACATCGCGCGCAAGCGTTGCAATATCAATCCATGCCAGCGCTAGGCTTTCTTCGCTCACCAAAAAGTCCTCAACACTTGCACGCACGACAAAGCGCACGTCCCAATGGATATGCGCCGGTTCATAGTTTGGCGCGCCAACCGCGCCGCGCGCGGGGATATCGTGCGCGTCTAGATCAAAAATTTCCGGGATGATCGTCAAACCTGTGAGCCCAGATTCTTCCTCGGCCTCACGCAGGGCCACGTTAGCTAAGTCCTGATCACCATCCGCGTGGCCGCCCAATTGCAGCCAGCGTCGCAATTTTTTGTGGTGCGTCAGTAAAACCCGAGCGCCGTCTTGACTGACTAACCAAGCTGACGCAGTGAAATGGCCTGGAGGATGGGTACGGTGATAGACGTTTGGGTTTGAAGCTTCGAAAGCGGTGAACTCGTGGCATTGCGCGATTTGCACGGAACCAGCGGCTAAATAGGCGCGGAGCAAGCAAGAAAGTGATGGACTTTGGATGATTTGCATATTGATAGTGAGAGTTTTGCTTGCCGCTACAGCTTCAGCTCGGCACGTAATGTAGCTTCATTATGGAATCAAATACGCTGCCAGCCGCATTCAAAATAGCTCAACAAAAGTAATTTCGCAGCAAAGCGTCGCCATGTGTCATTTTTTTTTACCCACGGATAGATGAATTGGGTATCTTAGCGCCCTCTTTCCCTATTGAGCGCCCTATGGCCAGTCGCCTGTTCCAAAGAAAACCGATTCAGCAAATTCTTGCCGACTCCAAACGCAGCGAACTCAAACGCTCACTGACCGCAAAGAGCCTAGTCAGTTTAGGCATTGGTGCCATCATTGGTGCCGGGATATTTGTCATGACCGGTAATGCCGCAGCGAATTATGCTGGCCCGGCGGTGATGATTTCGTTTGTACTTGCGGGCCTGGTGTGCGCCGTTGCCGGCTTATGCTACGCAGAATTGGCCTCGACCTTGCCGGTTTCAGGCTCGGCCTACACCTACGCTTACGGCACTTTGGGCGAAGTTTTCGCGTGGTGCATGGGTTGGCTTTTACTGCTGGAATATGGGATTGCGGCGTCCACCGTTGCTGCTGGGTGGACCGGCTATTTAGTCTCCATTCTTAAAGATTTTAATGTTGTCATTCCCGAATTTTTGACCTCCGCGACGTTTGTGGTCAAAGAAATTCCGGGTTC
>Ga0105044_10011946_pt1 | contig 11813 bp, 9 predicted proteins | sample MAT01_FD_78092 | JGI IMG/M metagenome (GOLD analysis project Ga0105044, IMG submission 78092) | Freshwater microbial communities from Lake Fryxell liftoff mats and glacier meltwater in Antarctica - MAT-01 | ecosystem: Environmental > Aquatic > Freshwater > Ice > Liftoff microbial mat | place...
GTTTTCTGCTGCGGCGAATTCAGGCCGGAGTGACCCTAGCGATGCCGCACTCGCGGCCGATGCCAGTGATTGGAGCGAGGTGCCATGAATTGAGAGTCCAGGACGAGCGGCGAATCTGGCGTGTCATCTACCGGGTCGATCGAGACGCAATAGTGATCGGAGAGGTGTTTTCGAAGACAACACAGGCAACGCCCAAGGCAGTGATTGAAAGAAGCGAACGTCGCTTCCGGGAATATGATCGCGTATCGAAAGGAGATTTGTGATGGAGCGAAGCAAGCGAAAGCGCTTAGAGAGCGCTGGTTGGAAGATAGGAAACGCAGCGGAATTTTTGGACCTAACGGAGGTTGAGGAGCAGCTGGTGGAGATGAGATTGGCCTTGAGCATGCGGCTTCGGAAGACACGCGAGCACGGGCACTTAACGCAAATGGAACTCGCGAAGCGGATGGGATCCAGCCAATCGCGTGTGGCAAAGATGGAGGCAGGAGATCCAAGTGTAACGCTAGATCTGCTGATCCACGGGCTACTTGCCGCGGGTGCGTCGCGGCGCGAGATCGCAGCTGCGTTGGGCCCAGGGAGGAAGGCTGCGTTCGGCTAACTTTAGAGAGCCTGTAAAGGGGCCCGTTCGTGTTTTTTGATTATCGCACGCTCGCGCAGGAACACTCGGGCAGATGGCATTTCGTCCATTGCGGGGTGTTTGCTATTGAGTCGATTAGATTCTCAAGCCTGGTGAGGGCCCCACGGTCGAGCTCCGGGCCATAGTGCCGTATGGTTCTGTGAAGATCGGCAACTTCCAGGACCCTTCGTACTCAACACGACCACCGGGATAGACGGAGACGCGATACTGGGGACAGGGGTCCAACTCAACCCTTCCACTCCCTGCTGGTGAGCAGCGTCTCGACGGCGCGAAGACAGTCTTCGATCACGGAGAGCTCGCGCTTTCAGCTGCGAGGGCCAGAGGAGAGCGGCTGGGGCGTCAATAGACGTCCTTTTCAGGAACGCCCAACCGGGAAAGCTTGATGAACAGCAAGCCTAGATCGTGGAACGAACCCGAGTCCGGAGTCCAACGATCAACCACGTGATACCGGGTGCTAACCCGACCTTCCACAATCCACCGGGCGCCGTCCATACCGGCGTCTTCGCGACGCCACGAAGGCAGAGCCCAGAACTCTGCTTTCGCTAAAGCGTCTTGAAGGCTTCTCCACTCGTCGGGTGATAGTTCACGGTGCGGCTGCTCGACAATGGCGCCTGGCTCATATCCCCCGGCCCCGCTCAACCGGCTTGCGGCAAGCTTTGCCGAGTTTCGGGTGGCTGAAACACGAATCGTAATTGGCTGGTGAAAGGTTCGCAGCCAGGTGAAACGAAATACATCCACTAAGGCCTCTCCGCAGGAGAGCGACGGTTCGGCCATTCTTCGGAGGTGTCTTGAGTACCAATGTCGTCGAAAAAGGTCGGCGTCAAAATGGGGCTTGCTGTCTCCAAGGCTGGCCACCGGAAAGAAGAAAGCGTCGTCGCTCTGGGGTGGGCACGGCTGCCTCGCTATGGAGGCAGGTGCAGCGGCCACGTTCGGCGCCGGCGTGGCAGCTGGCGCAAGCGCAGTCGCAGTGGACCCGGATGTCGTTGGGTCGGAATGCTGGCAGGCACATAGAACCAGGCCGAATGACATTGGAATCATGAAAAGTCTCATCAACCCTCGCCTGGTTTCGACACACAGCGCTCGCTCGTCTTGGATACGCACGTACCAGAAGTGCAGATATCGTCCGCATAACCTATCGCGCATCCCCTGCAAGGACCAGAGGGAGCCTGTAAGGGCGGCGGGCGGTGCTCGCTTGGTGCGAGCTCTTGTTGGGCGGTTGTTAGCCAGGTTCGTCGTCAGCGAGGAGGTGTTTCCAATAGCGTTCCGGCGCTTCGAGAATCCCTTTGGTGATAGTGTAGTGCGACGTATCCTCGAGGCGAGTGGGTTCGATGCGTTCGCCATCGAATGAAAGCAGGGCTGCTCCCGGGAACGTCAGAATGATGGGTGAGTGGGTGGCAACAACGAACTGTATTCCTCCGGACCGAACAAGCTTGGCCATCTGGCTTAGCACCGCGAGCTGCCGCTGCGGTGAAAGGGCGGCTTCGGGCTCGTCCATCAGGATCATCCCCGGACTGAGCCATGCGGAGAAAACCTCCAAGAATGCCTCCCCGTGGGATCTCGAATGCAGGGATCGTCCGCCGTACCGCGCATAGGGGTCATCTCGGAAGTCAGGATCAGCGCGGCGTTCCTCGAGCAGGCTGGCAAAGTGCGCCTGAAATTCGGCGCGAAAGAAGTACCCGTTCGAGGGCTTGCGACGGAATGCTGCTCGCACAAATGGGAGTAGCTCGCTGCGATTGTGAGGGGCCTTGAGATCGGCAAGCTCGTTCCTGCCACCGCCGGCGGGAGGCAGGCCGCAAGCGGCCGCGATGGCTTCCATTACCGTGGACTTGCCAGAACCGTTCTCGCCGACGAAAAACGTGACCGCGTGAGTAAACTGGAGGTCAAGGGTATGAATGAAGGGCAGGTTTCCCGGAAAGGTGTCCCGCGGGAGGTCGACCCCATCTCTCAAGGACAGACGTTGCAGAAACGGCGGCGTCATTGGGTTCCCCTCTGCTCAGGCTAATGTATCAGGCTTCTTGGGCGGCACCCATCGCAGATCTCCGGCCGTGCTCGATTGCTGCAGGCTCCTTAGCCTCCAAGGGAAAAGGCGCCGTACGCCCAGCTGGTGGCGTGAGTAGTCGATGGTTGCGAGCGATGACTCGGTCGCCAACCCAATGCCCCAGAAGTTCGGATGACTGACTCCTCAAGCCACCTGATCCCCCTGTCTTCAGCCCCCAGCCAGCGCTCCACAGTTTACGAGAAGAGCCGCATTTGGCTGCCGGCAATTTCAGCGAAGCTTCGCCCTAAGAAGTGCAAAATGCCGTCAACTATGGGCTCAATTTGGCGTTCCACGTAGTGTTCGTAGTCGATGGCGGCAGTGAGGTGCCCCGTGGGCTCAGGCCCGGCAAGCGTGATGACATACTCAACGCTCTTAGACGCTTTGGCCTGCTTGCGTGCGGCTTGCACATGTGGGGGCACGTTCGCAACATATTCGCTCAATTCACGGCGCAGCCGCTTGCGATACACGAGTTCCGCATCCAACAGGCCCGCGCGCAGCTCTCGGCAGGTATCTCGAATCAGCTCTTCGTAGGGTTCCTTCAGAAAAATCCGCCGATACAACTCACGCTGAAACCGACGCGCCAACGGTGTCCAATCTGTGCGCACGGCCTCCAAGCCTTTGAAGGTAATTTTTAAGTTCCCGTCTGGTTCCCGCCACGCGCCAGCGTAGCGCTTCTTACTGCCCCGCTCCGACCCGCGCAGAGTGGGCATCACGAACTCTTGATAGTGCGCCTCGAATTCCACTTCGAGATAACAGGGCAATCGAAAGCCTTCGCGGAGCACGCATTGGAAATATTCGTTGAGCTTGCTCGCGAGCTCCTGCCCGAGCTCCCTGCAGGCGTGAGCACTGAGCCCACCGCCCACGTGAACGAAAACCGAATCCGTATCCCCATAGATCACGCTGTGGCCCGCCGCCTCGATAAACTCGCGCGTTTGCCCGAGGATCTCATGGCCACGTCGCGTAATCGAGGCAACGAGCTGAGCGCTCGCGAAGCGACATCCAGGAGTACCCAGCACCCCGTAGAATGAATTCATCAAGATCTTGATGGCCTGGCTGAGGGCTTTGTCTTCCTTCGCTTTGGCTTCATCCCGTGCGGACCACAGGCTTTCGATGAGCCCCGGCAAGATGTGTCGCTCGCGCGAGAATTCGGCGCCAGCGAAGCCCGGGACGCGATCATTTCCGGGCTGAGCCAGGCCCAGCGGGTCGATGCAAAACGTTCGTATGATGCTCGGATACAGGCTCTTGAAGTCCAACAGCAGCACGTTCTGATAGAGGCCCGGTTTGGATTCCATCACGAACCCACCGGGAGCGGAGTCGTGGCTCGAAGCTGCCGAACGAGCGTTGGCCACAAACCCTAAACGATGCAGGCGCGGCAAGTAGAGATAGTCGAACGCGGCGACGGACCCACCCTGACGATCGAGGGCAAGGCCAGTGAGCGCTTGTCGCTCCACGACAAACCGGATCAAATTCGCGCGCTCAAAGATATCCAAAACGAGCTGACAATCCTCGAGGTTGTACGCAACCAGCGCAGGCTTGTCCTCGTGATACAGCCGCACGATTTCACGCTCCGGATCCAGGGAGTGTTCGATCTTTTTGCCTCGCCCCAACAGCTCCTGAGCCACGTTTTCGAGCGCGAAGCTTTCGAACGCCCACGTGGCGCTCCGCAGCGTCGCGATCCCATCGAGCACCACACGCCCGGGAACCCTCGCCGCAAATGGCTGCTGCGGATTTCTTGGGATCATCACCTCTGCTGCGCCCCGTTGCCTTCCTAAACGCAAGCTGGCCCCCGCCTTGCGACAGATCTCCCAGAGCACACGCAAATCATAGGCCACGACATTCCACCCGATCAGCAAATCGGGATCTGCGGCGGCGACCCAATCAGAAAAAGCTTCAATCACGTCGATTTCCGTTGCCAGATAGCGCACGGATTGCAGTGCAATATCCCGGCTTCCCTCCGCGAGCATGAACACCTTGGCTTCCCCCTCGCAGATGCCGGCAATCGACAGCAGCTTACCGTCTAAGCCTTCCGTTTCAATGTCCAGCGCCAGAAGCCGGAGTGTTTTCTTAAAGTCGGAGCGCTCCACACGCGGGTTCTTGAAACAGAGCACACCATCGCGCGTCTCGGCCGGACCGGTCACTCGCAAGCTGCCGGTCACGAAGCGCTCCATGAGGAAACGATCCACGGGCTTGATGTCGGCCTCGTGGGGTGCGGTGCCAATGCCCTTCAGCCGCCGCGCCTCCGCCTGCAAATCGCCCTCCCTTGAGAAATAGAGAGCATCCACCGCTCGGCCACGCATCGACTGAAGCCCGACGGGCTTTCTCTCGTCCGCCCTAGCCGCCTGCTCGCGATCCAGGAACATGACTGCGCGCTCGCGCGTGAGCGTGATGTGAACCGGGTGCGTTTCGGAGGTGCCCCACAAATAGAGCCGCAAGCCATCGCGTTCGTCACGCCACTCTTTTGACAGCAGCATCGCTTCGCAGCTCTGTGGTCCCACGGGAACCATTGTTGCGTTGCGCCTTCAGCCTTTGGCTCTGAAGAGCGCGCACCAACGCCGTTGCTCAACCAGGCCCGAATGCTTTGGATCGATCACTGAAAGCCAAATGTGGCCTTTTGCTGCCCAACTTGCAATCTGATTCATTTCAGCCCGCCGCGAAGCACCGATGTGCCCGCTCCACTCGCGGGAAAGAGCACCGCCTGTTTGACCTTCGACGGTGGCTTCTGAAATTGGTGACGCGTTCAGTTTTGACGCCAACGAGATCACTGCCGCTACCGTTGCCAAGGTGGTGACCCTCAACTCCTGCACCATGTGGCCATTGTTCAGGACGCGACGCACGCGCAGAGCATTTGCGTGGACGGGGTTGCGGCTCCTGGCACTCGCCCACCCCAGCATTGTGAGGGTACGAGCCCCTTTCATATCGGCTCGGCCGAAGGCTAGCTAGCCAGAGCACAGGCCAATTTATCCTTTAGGTGGCGCGTTCTGCGGATGCCAGGCAGACTGCGCCCATGATAAAGACTAATCGTTGGGCGCTTTCGTTGGGTTTGCTCGGTGCTTTCGCTGCTGGCTGCGATAAAGATGCTGGGATCACCGGTATTCCGGGGGGCGCGGCGGGTTCCGATGCGATGGTTGCAGGCTGCGTAGATGCAGGCACCGCGATGTTGACGGTGGTGATCAACGGCTTGCCTTCAGGTGCGGCCGCAAACGTCGCACTGACCGGCCCGACTGGAGCACAGACGGTTACCGCTACGACCACGCTGTCGCTCGGTGGAGGTACGTATGTCGCGACGCCAAACGTTGTGACCGTCGCCGATCCCGTCGTCCGCTCTGTCTACAAGGGGATCAGCGCCACCACCTGTGCCAAAGAAGGCACGCCTTCCACGCTCACTGTTAACTACACACTGGTTCCGACCAGCAACAAGCTTTGGACCAACAACGGTCCCGGTGGCACCGGAACGCTCGCCTTTGCTTCGCCCAGTTTGCGCGCCACCGGCAGCCCGACCCCCGCGCATTCACAGATGAATCCGCGTCCTGCCGACGTGGCCTTCGATAAGGATGGCAACCTTTGGGTGGCAAGTGGCGAACCCGATACTGGGATTCGCCGCTTTCCGGCGGCTGCGATTGCAGGTGCTGCACCGGCGACGCCTGACGTTGTGCTCACGGGCGAAGCGTTTTCCGGCGGTGGCATCCCCACGATCGCGGGCCTCGCCTTCGATGCCACTGGCAATCTTTGGGTGAGCAAGGTTGCCGAATCCGCCGTTATCAAATTCACCCCCGCACAAATCGCGGCCACCGGAACGCCCACACCCAGCGTGAAGATCACAGGCTTCATGGGAGGGGCGGGCGCCTTGGCATTTGATTCCGCTGGAAACCTGTGGATCGCTGCGGCTCGGCCTGTTCGCTACAACGCTGCAAACTTGGGGGCGAGTGGAAGCCGTGCGCCGGACGTGGTGTTGAACGGGCAAAGTCCGCCACCGGTTATCATCGAACTTACCGATCCGCTGGGCTTGGCTTTCGACAAGACCGGCAATCTTTGGATCAACTTTGGCGGCCTACTCGCGCGCATCACAGCCGCGGAACAAGCCAGCTCCGCGCCTTTCACCCCTGTGATACAAATATCAACCAGCGTGCTGGGTTTGCCCGAACGCTTGGCCTTTGACGAAAGCGGTGCTTTGTGGTTTTCGGGCGCAGTGGGGAAGATTGTTTCCATCAGTGCGGCCGAGTTGGCGGCAGGGACGAGCAATACACCTGTGGTGGTCAGTGGTGTTGGGGTGGAATACGCGCCCGCGTTGGCATTTTTCCCGGCCCCTCTGGGCTTGCCGGTCTTTCACTCGCTGCCCTGAACCCTTGTGTCTCCCCGCATTGCAAGCAAGCTCGTTCAGGGATAAATCGCGGCTGTTGTGAACTCGCTACCTCCTTTGGCATGGCTCGCCCCGATTGCTTTCCCCTTCGTCGCCATGGTTGGCCTATCGGTACTCACGCTGATGCGGTGGCGAGAAGACCTCAGAAATGATCCCTCGACTTATGAATGCCCATCAACCGCCCAGGACATTGCCGGCGGAAACGAGTGGCCCACCGTGGTCGGGAAACTCGTTGATGAACGCACTGGGGAGCCGATTGCATCTGCCAGCGTGGGGATTGGCCCGAACGGCGGTGAGCTTGTTACGCGGACGATTGAAACGGACATGTCGGGGCACTTCAAGGTTGGCGGAGTCGGTTTACCTAACTTGAACAACCAAGATCGAATGGGCTCAGCTTCAGGAACCGTGCTATTGCATGCGGGGTGAGTGAACGCCGACTGGAAGTTCGAGTTTTCGATAGTCACGAAAAAGCTCGTGCGGCTGACGTCGCCGAGTGGTCTCAGATGACCAAAGAGGATAGGCTGCGGATCGGCGCCGAGCTTCATGCCTTCTGGGTCCGGAACTACTTCCCCAATGCTCCCCGATTGGATCGAATTGTGCGCGTTGTTCAACGTCCACCGCGTTGATTTCTTGTTAATCGGTGGACAGGCGGTGATAGCCCATGGCTATCCCCGATTGACCAAGGACATGGACCTCTGGGTTCGACCGACCACGGCGAACGGCGCACGGCTTTTGTCGGCGCTTGCTGAGTTCGGGGTGGAGATCCCCGGTTTTACCGCCGAACGATTCAGTGATCCCGCCACGGTTGTCATGCTGGGACGTGAACCCTTTCGAGTCGATCTTCTAACGCACATTCCGGGCGTAGAGTTCGACGCAGCATGGGGACGAAGGAGCAAAGTGCTGCTAGACGGCACCGAGGTGGCGCTCATTGCGAAGGAAGATCTCATCACCAATAAGAAAGCGGTGGGTCGGCTTCAAGACTTGGCGGACGTTGAAGCGTTGGAGGCTGTAAAGTCTTGACTTGAGCCGGCAAGGTGCACGCGCGACTTGGCTCACCCGTCGATAGCGCCGAGCGGCAAAGTCGACGTGAGGCTCAAAAGCGCCTCCAAATCGCCACGGGTGAGGCGTGCGGAGAGCGCTTGATCACCGCCTAGGATGCCGGCTACAAGGTCACGCTTTTGGGTTTGGAGTTGGGCCACGCGTTCTTCGACGGTGCCTTTAGCGAGCAGGCGATAGGCAATGACGTTGCGCGTCTGACCGATGCGATGGGCGCGATCGATGGCTTGCGCTTCGGCAGCTGGATTCCACCAAGGATCGAGGATGAATACGTAGTCGGCACCGGTCAAGTTGAGGCCCACGCCGCCCGCTTTCAAGCTGATGAGAAACACGCCGATGGACGGATCGGATTGGAAGCGCTCCACGCACGCGGCGCGATCACGCGTCTTGCCATCCAGATACTCGAAGGCGATCTGCTCGTCCGTGAGGCGCTCCCTTACAATCGAAAGGAGTGACGTGAACTGCGAGAAAACGAGGGCTCGATGTCCCTCTTCGCGCAGCGCGCGCAGGCGCTCCAAGAGGCAATCGACCTTGGAGCTGCTTTCACCGCGGCGGCCTTTGTCGATGAGGCCGGGGTGACAGGCCGCTTGCCGCAGGCGCAGAAGGGCTTCCAAAAGGTGGGGTGTGGCTCTTTCGACACCAGATTGCGCGACTTTTTTGGCGATACTGGCCTGATAGTGAACGAAGAGTTCGTCGTAGAGGGCCCGTTCGCCGGGCTCTAGATCGACCAACAGCGTTTGTTCGACGCGTTCTGGCAGCTCCTTGGCCACCTCGCGCTTGGTGCGCCGTAGTACAAAAGGCCGCACGAGCGTGCGCACGAGCTTGAGCACCTGTTCGCTGGGTTTCGAGCTTTCGAGCGCGCGCCGTAGAGCTGGCAGCTCGGCGAGTAGGCCAGGATTGAGGAATTCAAACAGCGACCACAGCTCGCCCAAATGATTTTCGACCGGAGTTCCGCTCATTGCGATGCGCCGTTCAGCCCGTAGGAGCTTGGCGCATTTGGAGGTAGTGCTGTGTTTGTTTTTGATGGCTTGGGCTTCATCCAAGACGACGCAACCAAAATCAACTTCACCGAAGAGCGCAATGTCGAGCCTGAGCGTGCCGTAAGTGGTGAGGAGGACTCCCGGTGCGCTCAGAGCCTCCTTCTTTCGCTGCCGATCAGAGCCCCAGTGGGTACGGATCGGAAGCTCAGGTGCGAAACGTGCTGCTTCATCGCGCCAATTGGAGAGGAGCGAGCGCGGCACCACGATCAAGGTAGGCTTCGTCTTTCCTCGCCGTTTATGGGCTGCCAGAAGGTAGGCGAGCACCTGAATCGTCTTGCCCAGACCCATATCGTCGGCAAGGCACACCCCAAACCCAAGCTTGCCGAGCGTCGTCAAGAAGCCAAGCCCCTGCGCTTGATAGGGCCGTAACGTTCCGATGAAACCCTGTGGTGGCGCAGCAGGCTCCACACTTCGAAATTCCCGCACCTTGCGCTCAAGTGCGCGGAGCCCCCGAGCCTCAGAGCCGTCTTCCGGGAGCGCACTCAGCAGTGCTTCCGCCAACCCGATCTGTCGCGACGAAAAGCGCAGAGTGCCCCCTTTCTCGGCTGACAGCTCTGCGACCAAGCCCCAACGCTGCATCCATTCTTCCGGCAACACTCCAAAACTGCCGTCGCCCAAATCTACTACGTGTTGCTTGTGCTTGATCGCCGCCAGCAACTTTGGAAATGGCAGGTCAGCGCCGTCGAACTTTGCGCTCCCTTTGACCTCAAACCAATCAATCCCTGAATCCACCTCGATCGCGAAGCCCTTGGCTGAACGGTAACGTTTGCCTTCCGCGCGCACTAACCACCCGGCCGCCAGCAGTTCCCGAATCGCGATCGCAACGCGCTTTTCCTCAATGGCAATGCCAAGGTTCGGTGTGCGGGAGTTACCTAACAGCTTGCCGACGAAACCTAGACGCCTCAGCAAATCCAAGGCATCTCGCTCGGCATCTCGATCCCGTTCCCAAACCCGGCGCCCCTCGATCAGCACGGGCGACGCTTGTTCGGCTGGGATCTGTCGCTCCCCATAATCGAAACTGACACGCCCTCGCAGCTTTCTTCCGCCCGGAGCTTCGAGCTCTAGAAGAGGCGTGGGCGCCTGCTGCTCCACACGTTCGTAGTCCGGCGGCAGGATCACTTCCGAAACGCCACGCCTTCCGAGCACGCGTTCGACGAACTCGGGGATCTCGGCCTCCGTCAAATGCCCCAGCGTCGGCTGCGTCAGGAGTGCGATAAGCCAAGGCGTATCCGTCGCAGCACATCGCAGAAGTTCGGAGCCTAAGATGAGGGTACCGTCCGTATGTACGTAACGCACACTCCACACTGAGCGTCGCTCGCCGTCCAAGAATAATTCTGGCTCGATCTCAAACAGGCGCGCGGATTTTGGCCCTTTCTTATCTTGTTCGATGAGCTTCAGCAGCAGGCGATACTCTTCCGGATCCTCCAAGCTCAGCAACGGCCAAGCTAACATGCTGCCGAAGTCGTACCCGGGTTCCTGCCTTCGCCTCTGGCTCACGTGTTCGCCGCGTGAAAAACAGAACCAAGCAAGATCGCGTTCGCGCCGCAGGTCCGAAGGAACGACCCGGCAGCGGCCACTCTGTGCCAACTTTCGAAGAACACTCGGCGCGGTGAACGGGGTCAAGGTGATTTTGCGCAAGTTGGACGCCGGATAATACTGGTTGGCAGTCAACGAAGCCGGCAGAAGCCCGTAGAGTTCGCGATCCAGATCGTGAAGGAACGCGTCCGGTTCGAGCCTTTCTACCGAGCGAAAAGCGTCAGCTGCAGCTCCCACCTGACGTTGACCCACTGCCAACGTGGTCTCATTCGGGCCCAAACCCGGCGTTAAGAAGTAGAGAAGCTCAAGCTTTCCGTGTTCATTCGTGTCGTGGTGAGTTGCCGCGCGGGCTGCCAGGTCCCGCCAGCTGGAACTGCGTTGACCGATGCGCACTCCGACCAGCGGGCGCCCGAAAGAGTCTTTGTGTTCGTGATCGAGTTCGTCGGGATCGTTGGGATCGTCGGGATCGTCGGGATCGTCGAGATCGTCGGGATCGTCGGGATCGTCGATTTCTCCTGCGAGATCCTTGAGGATCTCGCCATTCGGTGAAAACGAGGCGCACGTCGCAGCGTTCTTCACCAGTTCAGAGCTGACACACTGCAAGGCTAACGCGAACAAGTGCTTGCAAGCTTTCCCATGTTCAAAAAAGAACGGGCACGAGCACGCATAGTCCAGTCGATTTTCCGAGCGCCTGAATACTGTCACGTACTCATGGTTGCCAGTCACACGCGCGGCGAGGGTGTCTTGGTCTGAGGCAGGGATCCGATGAATGGCCTGTCGCCCCACGTATCCCAACGCGCGGTTGCGCATATCGATCGGAAACAATTGGGCAATTGCCGCAAACCCTGAATTGACTTGATGGGGTGCGTCTTGCGCCACGTCGCGAATCAACCACAAGCGGGCGTGCGCGTCACGCAGTTCGTGAGAAACGAAGATGTTCGCAGGGCTGGAAGGGCCGGACACAACGAGCCGATCGTGAGCGGATCGACACTGGTGGATGCCTTGATCTGGCTTTGGCGCGGCTACCCGATCAAATAAGGCTCAGCCGGCAAGCGCTTGCAAGCGCTCTCATTTGTGGTCCGGGCGTTTAGCGTTTAGCGAGCGCGTCGGCGCAGCGAAAGGCTAAGGCCATGATCGTGAGCGAGGGATTGA
>Ga0105044_10011949_pt1 | contig 11812 bp, 8 predicted proteins | sample MAT01_FD_78092 | JGI IMG/M metagenome (GOLD analysis project Ga0105044, IMG submission 78092) | Freshwater microbial communities from Lake Fryxell liftoff mats and glacier meltwater in Antarctica - MAT-01 | ecosystem: Environmental > Aquatic > Freshwater > Ice > Liftoff microbial mat | place...
AATACGAGAGCAGCCATCGGGAAAGGATATCGTGTTGATTGCCCTGACCGGATGGGGACAGGATGAGGACCGCAATAAGTCCAAAGCGGCCGGGTTCGACGCCCACCTGATCAAACCGGTGGACTACGCCGCCCTCATGAAGCTTCTGGCCGAGTTGCGAACGACCGTGGCGTGAAGCCCAGAGACTGCCCCGGGAATCGTTGCTAACATCTCCTGGCGGGACATCGAAAGCATGCTCAAGGCGCGTGGAGCGGAAATCACTGAGGGCGAGGGTTCACGAGTCCGAATCGCCCTGAGTGGATTGAGGGCAGTTTTTCATCGACCACACCCGCAAAAGGAAACCAGTAAGGGAGCGGTGCATTCCATGCGACGGTTTCTTATTGAGGCAGGAGTAATGCCATGATGGAATATCGAGGTTATGTTGGCAAAGTCGAATTCGACGGCGATGCGGGGATCTTCCACGGCGATGTCCTCGGCACGCGAGACGTCATTACTTTTCAGGGACAAAGCGTTGCCGAATTGCAAACCGCCTTCAAGGAATCGATCGACGATTATCTCGCATTTTGCAGGCAGCGAGGTGAAGAACCTGACAAGCCCTTTTCGGGACAGTTCGTGACGCGCATTCCGCAGGAACTTCATCGTCAGGTGAATTTAGCAGCAAGCATTTCGGGTAAAAGCCTCAATTCCTGGGTCGCTGAACAGCTTCAGAGTGCCGTCGCCAGCGTCAAACCGATCAAGGCGGAGAAGGGGAAACGAAAGAGGGTTTCCAAGGGCGAAACTAAGCGAAAGTCGAAACAGCCTTTACAGCAAGCCTGATCCGTTCTTCTCGCCTCCACTCATTTGCCGCAGAAACTTCGGTTTCACTCGAATTGGGTTTTGTTTCGCGCTGCGAACTGCCGTATACTCGGCGTTGTGATCTGGCGGAACACTCTCCCTACTTGTGAATCTCCCATGAAATTACGATGTCTTTCGGTTCTGGTGGCGATGGCGTTTCTGTTTCAGTCGACGCGGGCGGCCGATCCGTGGATCGTGTTGCCGGGCGGGGAAGGGCCGGGCAAGGGCAAGCACATCGTGCTGATTAGCGGCGATGAAGAATATCGCTCCGAAGAGGCACTGCCGCAGCTTGCGATGATCCTGTCGAAACATCATGGCTTTCGCTGTACCGTGCTGTTCGCGATCGACAAAGATGGCGAGACGATCAACCCGATGCGCGTCGACAACATCCCCGGCCTCGAAGCGTTGAAGACCGCCGACCTGATGGTGCTGTTCACGCGGTTCCGCAACTTGCCGACCGATCAACTCGAACATTTTGCCGCTTACCTGAAGGCCGGGAAACCGATCGTCGGCCTGCGGACCGCCACCCATGCGTTCAACCTCGGCAAAGACACGAAGTTCCCCGAATATCACTGGCAGAGCAAAGTCGCGGGTTGGGAAGGGGGCTTCGGGCGGAAGATTCTCGGCGAGACGTGGGTGAACCATCACGGGTCGCACGGCAAGGAAGGCGCACGCGGAATTCTGGCGAAGGATCAGGCGAAGCACCCGATCCTGAAGGGCATCGCCGATGGCGACATCTTCGGCACAAGCGACGTGTATACCGTGAAGTTGCCGTTACCCGGAGACAGTCTGCCGCTCGTGATGGGCGAAGTGACGGAGACGCTGAAGTCCGATTCGCCAGCAGTAAAAGGCAAGAAGAACGACCCGATGATGCCAGTCGCGTGGACGAAAACTTACACCATCGACGACGGCAAACCGGCTCGCGTGTTCACCACCACGATGGGGGCATCGCAGGATTTTGCGTTCGAAGGCACACGCAGGATGTTCGTAAATGCCTGCTTCTGGGCAGTCGGCCTCGAAGAGATGATCGCAAGCAAGTCGAACGTCGAAATCGTCGGCGAGTACAAGCCGCTGCCGTTCAAGTCCGGTGGCCACAAGACGGGCGTCAAGCCAGCCGACTTGCTCAAGTAATCCAGCATCGTCGTGCTAACAATTCGATCCCGTTAGCCCGACGCGCTAGCGAGGAATCTTGTTGTTTCTGCGATGACATTGATTTACGTGGGCTTCCCTCGCTGGTGCGTCGTGCTAACAATTTCTCCCACCGAACCGAGGATTTCTACCGTGCTTCCCCGATACTTACTTAGTTTTGCGTGTCTTTTCGTTTCGCTCGCGGCGTATGGCCAGACGCCGGTTATTCGCGACCGGATGCAGCGGTTCGTCGATGAAGGCGAAATCTCCGGCGCAGTCACCGTTGTCGGCCACGCGAGTGGCATCGTCCACCACGAAGCCGTTGGCCTCGCGAAGATCGAAGGCAATGTGCCGATGGTGAAGGACACGATGTTCCGCATCGCGTCGATGACGAAGCCGATCACCGCGATGGGCATCATGTTGCTCGTCGAAGAAGGCAAAATTGCGGTCGATGATCCCGTCGAAAAACACCTGCCGGAGTTCAAGGGGCAGATGCTGGTGTCTGCGCGCGACAAGGACACGATCACGCTGAAGAAGCCCGCGCGGCCGATCACGATCAAAGACCTCATGACGCACACATCTGGCCTGCCGGGTGGCTACCCGAGCGGCATCGCGGACGTTTACACGAAGCGAAACCGCACGCTCAACGACACGACACTGGTCATCTCGCAGCAACCGCTAAACTTCGAGCCGGGCACGAAATGGTCGTACTGCAACGCGGGGATCGACACGCTGGGCCGCATTATCGAAGTCGTTTCGGGCGAGCCATACGAGAAGTTTCTGCAAGATCGCATCTTCGATCCGCTCGCGATGAAAGACACGACGTTCTACCCGAACGCGGAGCAAGTCGGCCGCACGGCGACCAACTACGGCAAGAAAGACGGCAAGCTCGTGGCCGCCCCGAACACGTTGCTCGATTACACGAAAGGCGCGAAACACCCCGTGCCCGCCGGCGGCCTGTTCTCGACGGGTGCCGACCTCGCAAAACTCTACAGCGCACTATTAAACAAGGGTAAATCGGGCACGAAGACGATCCTCAGCGAGAAATCGCTCGCGGAGATGACGACGATTCACACGGGTGACTTGAAGGCTGGGTTCGTCGATGGCACGGGGTTCGGGTACGGCTTCGCCATCGTTCGCGAGCCGATCGGCGCGACCGATATGCTCTCGCCCGGCACGTTCGGCCACGGCGGCGCGTTCGGCACCCAAGGCTGGATCGATCCGAAGCACGATCTCTTCATGATTCTGCTGATTCAGCGTAATGGCCTCGCGAACGGCGATGCCTCGCCGATGCGGAAAGAACTTCAGCGCCTCGCAGTGGCTACGATTGCCAAATAACTCTCCCCGAAGGATATCATGACCACTCCCAATCGTCGGCATTTCCTGATCGCCTCGGCCACCGCCGTGGCGGCATCGCGCAAGGCCATCGGCGCGAACGACACGATTTCCGTTGGCATCATTGGCAGTGGCGGACGCGCCCGGCACCTGATGAAGTCGCTCGTCAAAGTCCCCGGTGTGCGCATCGATGCGGTCTGCGACATCTGGGATCAGGCACTGCTCGAGGGCAAGAAACTCGCCGATGCGAACGCGACCACGACGAAGCGATATCAGGAACTCCTCGACCGGAAAGGGATCGATGCGGTGCTGATTGGCTCGCCCGATCACTGGCACGTTCCCCTGACGATTGCGGCGTGCGAGGCGAAGAAAGACGTTTACGTCGAGAAGCCGCTCACGCACGATTTAGCCGAAGGAAAAGCGGTGATCGCGGCGCAGAACGATCATTCGCGGATCGTGCAAGTCGGGACGCAACAGCGGAGTATGCCACACATTCAGGCGGCCCGCGAACTCGTTCAGACGGGCAAGATCGGCAAGGTTCTCAAGGTCAAAATGAGCTGGAACCGCAACTCCGACCGCGTCAAGCGCTTCCCACTCGGCGTCGATCCGAAGGCCGTCGACTGGACCGCGTTTCTCGGCACCGCAAAGAAGCAGCCGTACGACGAATATCGCTTCCGCAACTGGCGCTGGTTCTGGGACTTCGGCGGCGGCATCTTCACCGATCTCATGGTTCACTGGATCGATGTCGCACACTGGGTACTCGACGTCGATCACCCGCTGAAGGCCGTCAGCCTCGGCGAGTACGTGAACGCCAAAGACGTCTGGGAAACGCCGGACACCGTGCAAACCGTGCTGGCTTACCCCGGCAACGTGCAGATGCACTTCGAAGGCACGTTCAGCAACGCCCGCAATGCCGCCCGCATCGAGTTCCTCGGCACCGATGCGACGCTGTACGTCGATCGCGGTCGGTACGAACTAATCCCGGAAAAGAACCGCAAGATCGAACCGCAACAGATGATCCTCGGCAGCGGCCCGATCGGTGCGGACTTTTACGACAAGCCCGATGGCGAACTGTTACACCTCACGAACTGGATCGACTGCATCCGCAGCCGCAAGAAACCCGCCTCACCCGCCGAGTCCGGAGTCTCCGGCGCAGGGGCCGCGCATCTGGCGAATATCGCGCTGCGAACGGGGCAAACCGCCGAGTGGAAGTAAGCCACGTACACTGACTGTACCCTTACTCGATTTCGAAGAGCGAAATGGCCACACCGAACTTGCATCCACCGGCTCCGACCGCGGGGTTTCCGACCGTGCGACCCCGGCGGTTGCGGTCGTCGCCGCTGATTCGCAATCTCGTTCGCGAAACATCACTTCACGCGAACAATTTCATCCTGCCGATGTTCGTTCGGCCGGGTCGTGGCATCCGCAACGAAATCTCGTCGATGCCCGGCAACTACCAACTCAGCACCGATACGCTCGTCGATGAAGTCGGCATCGCGAAAGATCTCGGCGTGAAGTCGTTCATGCTGTTCGGCATTCCGGCGACGAAAGATGCCACCGGTTCGAGCGCGATCAACGATGACGGTATCGTGCAACTCGCAATCCGGGCTTTACGGGAAGCGTATCAGCAAGATGTGCTGTTGATGACCGACGAGTGTTTCTGCGAGTACACCGATCACGGGCATTGCGGTATTTTGCACGATGTCCACGGTACGATGGACGTCGATAACGACGCGACGTTGCCGAATTTGGTGGCACAATGCGTCAGCCATGCGAAAGCCGGTGCGGACATCGTCGCCCCGAGTGGGATGCTCGACGGCATGATCGGCGCGATCCGGCACGGCCTCGATAACGCCGGGTTCATCAACGTGCCGATCATGAGTTATGCTGCGAAATATGCGAGCGGGTTTTACGGCCCGTTCCGCGATGCGGCCGAAAGCCCCCCGCAATTCGGCGACCGCAATTCCTATCAGATGGACCCCGCCAACGGCGACGAAGCGATGCGCGAAGTCGCGCTCGATATCCAGGAAGGGGCAGACATCGTCATGGTGAAACCCGCACTTTCGTACCTCGATATCATCCATCGCACGAAGCAAACCTTCGGGCTACCGGTAGCGGCTTACAACGTCAGCGGCGAGTTTGCAATGGTGAAGGCCGCCGCACGCAATGGCTGGATCGACGAACGCCGCGTCACGTTGGAAATTCTTACGAGTATCAAACGTGCCGGCGCGGATATGATCCTCACGTATCACGCCAAAGACGCCGCGAGATGGCTCCGCGGTTGATGTTTTGCGGGTGGGCGATCAAACGGCTGCCACTTGCCCGTTAATGCGAAGGTCGCGATTGTCTCGGCGAGGCTGTTGCCGATGCCGGGGATCGCTTTCAAACCGCTCGTGCCGGCGCGATTTACCAGTTCCACCACTTCGCAATCGAGTGCCATCACCGCCGTTACCGCTTGACGGAATGCCCGCACCCGGTACAGATTGGTGTGCGATTGCATCAGTTGGTTGGCGTAAGTTCGCAGTTGAAGGACGATATCGGCGTTGGTCATGGCGAATCCTCCGATTAGTGGTGCATTGATTTCGCCAGATTCGCAGAAATGTTGCAAGGTCCGTAGTCGGAAGAAAGGATTCTGCCATGGCGGGTTTCCGCACGCACGTCGGTGTCGCGGCGACGATCGGCATCGGTTACGGCTTCACCGTGACGAAAGGCTGCTCGTGCCACCTCGAAACGAGTATCCTCGCAGCTACGCTGACGACGGTCGGCGGGATGTTGCCCGACCTCGATAGCGACTCGGGTCGGCCGGTTCGCGAAGTCTTCGGGCTAGCGGCGGCCGCGTTGCCGCTGTTGGCGTCGCCGCGGTTCGTACAGGCGGGGCTATCGCACGAAGGCGTGCTGACCGGGCTAGTGCTCAGTTACGTCGTCATTCGCTACGGTGCCGCGTGGGTTCTGAAGCGAATCTCGGTCCACCGCGGCATGTGGCACAGCCTCCCCGCGATGCTCATTTTCGGCCTCGTCGTCTACCTCGGGTACGGTTCGGACGACTACATTATTCGGGCGATCCTCGCCGTCGGCGTGATGCTCGGGTTCTTGTCGCATCTCGTTCTCGACGAAATGTACAGCGTGGACTTCAACGGCGTGCGGCTCAAATTAAAATCGTCGTCGGGTAGCGCGGTCAAGATGTTCTCGGACTCCGTAAGCGGAACGACGACCTGCTACACGCTGCTCGGGGCGCTGCTCTACCTCGGCTATCTCGATTGGCAAACGAACATGGCCTCCACGACCAACGCCAACTTCGTGTCGCCGTGGCATACGCACAAGTGATCGCGCCGCGAACCGTCGCGATAGACCGTGCGTAGTGGTTGCAGCGAATCGGTTGCTTCCCGCATGGTGGTTTTACGATGGTTTTGCACCCGTCGTTCTGGCGAACGGTCGGTATCATGGTTTTTATGTTCCACTTTTGCAATTCGCCGACCGTCGGGGACATCCCCAATGGCTGGTGAGCTCGATGATCCGACTTCGAACAGCGCGGCCGAATCGCGGTCCGATCTGACGATCGGCTACGAGTCGCTCGAACCCGTTGACACGGAAACGGATGAAGCCGACACCGACCCAAATCTGACTCGGGCGGCGACTCCGGTTGCGAATTCGCACGCAACCCTTAGCAAGAAACCGCCTTCGGGCTTTCGTGCGCCGGGGCTCAGCGGTGGCACGCGGTTAAATGCAACGGCGGTGTTTGCGCAGTCGGTTATCACGGCGGCGGGGAGCCGCGTCGCGCCGGAGTGCCTCGTCGGGCCGTACGAGGTTCTCGACGAACTCGGCAAAGGCGGGATGGGGATCGTTTATAAAGCGCGGCACATTCACCTCAACCGCATCGTCGCGCTGAAGATGATTATCGGTGGCGCAAATGTCGGCGAGGTACACCTCGAACGGTTTCGTGCGGAAGCCGAGGCCATTGCGAAGTTGAACCACGCGAACATCGTGCAAGTCTACGACGTCGGCGAACACAACAGCGCGCCGTACCTCGCGCTCGAACTCGTCGATGGCGGCAACCTCCACCACAAACTCGATGGCAAACCGCAGAGCGCGAAGTATGCGGCGCAGACGGTCGAGACGCTGTGCCGTGCCGTTCATGCGGCCCACGCGGCGGGTGTGATTCACCGCGATCTGAAGCCGCAGAACGTGCTACTGACACTCGATGGTCAGCCGAAGGTGACCGACTTCGGGTTGGCGAAAGACATCGCACAGAACTCTGGGCAGACGCACGCCGGTACGATCCTCGGCACGCCGAGTTACATGGCACCCGAACAAGCAGCGGGCCGCGTTCACGATATTTGCCCCGCAACGGACACGTACGCGCTCGGTTGCATCCTCTACGAAATCCTCACGGGTCGCCCGCCGTTTTCCGGGGAAAGTGCGATCGCCACGATCCGCATGGTTCTCGATTCGGAGATCATTCCGCCGCGCACGCTGAAGTCCAGCATCCCGCGCGACCTCGACACGATCTGCCTGAAGGCGCTCCAGAAACCCGCGCACCGCCGGTACATCACTGCCGAAGATTTTGCCGAAGACTTGCGGCGTTACCTCGATGGCGAGCCGATCGCGGCGCGGCCCGTTGGCTCGGTCGAGCGGTTCATCAAATGGGTTCGTCGCCACCCGACCGCCACGAGCATGATCGCCAGCGGGATCCTCGCCACGTTCGCGATGATCGCGCTCGGAATTTGGTCGTATGTCGCCGTGACGAACCGGGCGAAAGAAGCCGAAGAATCGCGGAGTAAAACGTCGAGCGCGCTCGAAGAGAGCAACCGCCGCCTCGTTCGACTGAACGTGACGAACGGCACGCGAATGCTGGATACGCAGGATTATCTCGGCGCGCCGCTCTGGTATGCCGAGGCGCTGCGACTGGAACAGGGCGGGATCGAACGCGAAAACATCCACCGCATTCGGCTCCGTTCGGTGTTCGATCACTGCCCGCGTCTGTCGAACATTTGGCTGCACGAAGCGACGATGACCGACGCCCAGTACGATGGCACCGGTCGCCTCGTGCTCGCGATCAGCGACGATGGTATTGGCCGCGTCTGGGATGCGAAGGATGGCAACGCCGTCAGTCCGCCGCTCGAACACGGCGGGCGGATTGTGGCGAGCGCGTTGGCACCCGATGGCAGCCGCGCCGCGACTGCGGGGGCCGACGGTACGACGCGCATTTGGGACGCGAAAACGGGCCGGTTATTGTTCGTGTTGCCGAACGGCGCGACGCTGACGCGGGTCGAGTTTGCACCGAACAGCCGTACCGTGATTACGGGTTGCATCGCAGGCCGCGTGCGCGGCTGGGATAGCTACACGGGCAAAGAACTTTTCGCGGCCACATTCGCCGACCGCATCACATCGCTCGCAATCGACCTTTCTGGCGAGCGATTTGCGGCCACGAGCCAAGACCAGACCGCGCGCGTTTTCGACCTCATTACCGGCCAGCCACTCACGTTACCACTGAAGCACGTGGGGGCGGTCAACCAGGTCGCATTCTTCCCGAAAGGGGATCGCATTGCGACCGCTTCGGCGGATGGCACCGCGACGATTTGGGATGTCGCGAAAGGCACGCCGACACTCGCGATGCCGCTCCGGCACCCGGCGGCGATCAACGCGATTGCCGTCACGGCCGACGGTTTGCGCATCATCACCGGTTCGAGCGACTCGACCGCGAAGGTGTGGGATGCGCTGACGGGTCAGCCGATTGGCCGCCCGGAATCGCACGATGGCCCGGTGCAAATTCTGGCGGTCAGCCCCGACGGTCGCTGGTTCGCGAGCGGGGGAGACGACAACACGATCCGGATTTGGGACACATCGACTGGCGACATGATCGCGCCACCGCTGCGGCACAACTCGACGCCGCTCGGCGTGCATTTCAGCCCGAACGGATACGAGTTGCTCGTCGTCGATCAGACCCGTGCCGTGCGAACGTGGAACCTGATTTCGCACGGCGAACTCAGCGGGTTGACGATCCCGCCGTTGGGCATCCCGGTACTCGTTGAGAATGCGAACCGCGACGAAATTCGCACGATTCTGAGTCCGGAAGGCACGATGTCTTTGACGTACGGCGGCGGGCAAGCGGTGCGCGTTCGCCGCACGAACGACCACGAACCGGTGACGCCGCCGCTTCGTACTGGGGCAGCGATTGTGACGGCCGCGTTCAGCCCCGACGGCACGACGATCGCCACCGGCGACCTCGATGGCCACGTGATGTTGTGGGACATTCTCAAGGAAGGCAACCGAGGCAAGCCGGCGTGGCCTACTTCGGGGCGGCACGTCAGCCGGGTGCTCAGCCTCACGTTCGACCCGAGAGGGAACGCACTCGCTAGCACCAGCGAAGACAACACGGCGCGGCTCTGGGATACCGCAAATGGCTCGCCGATCGTGCCGCCGGTGCGCCTCGGTGCGACCGTTCACCGCACCGAATTCAGCGCGAGTGGCAAGCTCTTTTACACGGAACTGCCGAACGGGAAAGGCCGTGTCTGGGATGCCGCCACCGGCGAAACGGTGACGCCGCCGTTCCCCGCGCGGGCCGATTGGGAATCGACGCTCGTCATCGCCAAGTGGTCGGTCGAGGAGATGCTCGCGGCGGGGCGAATGCTCTCCGGCCAGCGTCTGAGCGAAGCGGGTGATGTGATCCCGAGCGAGCCGAGCCAGTTCCAAGACGATTGGAAGATGCTCAAAAGCAAGTACCCCGTCGTTGCCACGACCGAGCGTTCCGTCGTCGTAAAATGGTGGCTGCGACAAGCCGATGTCAGCGAGAAGAACGGGCGATGGTTCGCCGCGGCGTGGCACCTCGATCGGCTCATCGCGGAGAGTCCGGAACAGCCCGAGTATCGCCGTCGCAAAGCGGTCGCATCGGCGCAACTTCGCGACTGGCAGGGTTCCGCAAACGAAGCGGCGAAGGCGATCCTTCTGCAACCGGATTCGCCTGATAACTGGTATCAATGCGGCGTGGCGCTCGGGCAACTCGGCGACTGGGAAGGCTCGGCGGCGCACCTCAGCAAGGCGATGCAACTGCGGGCCGACCCGATATCGGCGGTGGGATTGTTGCCGATCGTTCGCCTGCAAGCCAACGACCGCGAGGGCTACCAGAAAGCCTGTCGCGACCTCGCCGATTTCTACCGCGGAACGCACGAAGCCAACGAAGCGCATCGGGTCGCGTGGGCGTGTTCGCTCTCCGCCGAAAGCAGCGTCGATCCGCAGCAGGTACTCGCACTCGCCGAAGTCGGCACGAATACGAGCGACTTCGCAATGACGGTTCTGGGTGCGAGTTTGCTGCGTGCGGGCCGCTTCGAGGAAGCCGCCACGAAGTTGAAAGCGATCTGCGAAAGCAAGGCCGAGCGACCGACGGCATGGCTCATATACAGTCTCGTGCAGAACCGGCTAGGCCACCCGGCCGGTGCGAAACTCTGGCGTGAAAAAGCCGAGATGTGGTTGAAGCGGGAATCGAAGCCGGGGCAAGTTCCGCCCGCATGGGACACGCGGGCGGAGGTCGAGATTCTGTTGCGCGAAGCGAGTCGTTAGTTCACATCGAACTGAATCGCCGTCAGGATTTCGCCCGTTTCGTCGTTTTGCAACAGGGCGACGGCTTTCAGGTGCTTCATTTCCATCGGTCGCTTCTTGTTCGGGAACGGGCTATCTTTCGCAAAAGCATCCAGGTACTTCGCGTGTTGCGCACGCAGTGCATCGAGGCTCAACTTCGCGGTGTGCTTCCCGCCGGTCAGGTCTTTCACGGCGACGCCGTTGGGCGCACCGAACAGCGACCGCACCACGTGATGGTGGAACCGTAAGCCGTTGCCGCCGACGTAGGCGACGTCTTCCTCGACGAGCAGAACGCGAACTTTCACGCTTGTGGCCGGATCTTTCAAGCCGGCGATTTCGACTGACACCGCGATGGCATCGCCGTCGCGTTTGGCCGTTCCCGTCAAGCTGGCTTCACTCGATTTTTCGAGAATCGCGTCGATGATGCCGCGAAATTCGGTGAACTTCCCTTCCGAGTTGGCCATGCCACCACCGCCACCACCCGCGGCTTTGCCGTTGAATGCGGTGCTCGGCGTACCGCCGAAATCGTCTTCGAATTTCTTGCTGTAATAGCCGTAACGAGCAACGGTATCCGCGTTCGTCAACGGGTCGGGGCCGGGGATGTGCAAGTGGTATTGCAGCAAGATCAGATCCTTCGGTTTGTACGCTTTCAGCAAGCCGTCGAAGGCCACGTCGGCGGCGACGCACGGCGGGCATTGGGCACCGGTGAACAGTTCCATCACGGCGACGCGGTTGGCCTTCTCGTCGGTCCGGCCCTGATATTTCTTCGGCTTGAACGGCGGGACGTTCTTCAGAAACTCCGCATCGAGTTCCCCATCGATCTTCGTGATGATGGCTTCGGTGGCCTTCGCGGCATCGGCCTTGCCGCTACCGGATTGGGCTTCCATCAAGGTCGTTAATGCTCGCACGCGGCGTGCTGGCGAGGCCTGTTCGGTGGCCTTCA
>Ga0105044_10011952_pt1 | contig 11810 bp, 10 predicted proteins | sample MAT01_FD_78092 | JGI IMG/M metagenome (GOLD analysis project Ga0105044, IMG submission 78092) | Freshwater microbial communities from Lake Fryxell liftoff mats and glacier meltwater in Antarctica - MAT-01 | ecosystem: Environmental > Aquatic > Freshwater > Ice > Liftoff microbial mat | place...
ATCAAGCGGCACTTGCGGTGTACCCGGTCGGCGCGGTTCCGCCCAGTGCCGCGATCATCACCATGACGGTTGAGTGAGTTGGGCGCGCGGCGGTTTGATCACGTACGTCGAGAGCGAGGTTGAAAAGTCACGGCGATCAGGCCGACTCACCCGGCGATAGTTGCAGGGCTTGGACGGTGTTGCTGGAAACCGGCGGCGATTTTGATTTACCAGTTTTAAGGAACGGCCAATGGATAGGGCCGAAATTAACTGATATGGCTAAACAAAAACTGGCGGGCGTGCGCATTCTCGTGGTGGAGGATGAGGTGCTTTTGCGCAAGCGCTTCACCGCCTGCTTGGAAAGTCTGGGCGCCGATGTCACCGCCGTTTCCACCCGACAGGAGGCGGAGAACGCTTTGGCCGGACTCGATCTCGACGTCGTCTTGCTCGACGTCAACCTGCCCGATGGTCGGGGCACGGACCTGCTTCGCGCGCGCAAGATTCCGGCGACGCTTGCGACGTTGGTCATGACGGCCGGTGGCGGCGTGGCGGGCGCGGTTGAGGCGATGAAACTCGGGGCGGTGGACTACTTGGTGAAACCCTTCGATCTCGAAGAATTACCCGTACGAATCGAACGGGCGAGGAAGACGCAGTTTCACCAACGGGCGGAGGAATTCCGTGAGAGTGGCAACACGGGACGCGCCCAGGAGACGGAATTATATTTCGGGCCCAGTCTCGCCGGCGTGGAGACGCAGCTTAAAAAAATCATCGAAGCGGATCGGCGGCGCGAAGGGAATTTGCCGCCCGTGCTGATCGAGGGAGCCACCGGCACCGGCAAGACCGCCATTGCGCGTTGGCTGCATCGCCACGGACCTCGGGCTGGCGGACCTTTGCTGGAAATCAATTGTTCCGCCTTGCCCGAGGCGCTGGCGGAGTCGGAGTTGTTCGGCCATGAGCGCGGAGCCTTCACGGATGCCGCGGCGACCCGGATTGGCCTGATGGAAGCGGCTGAAGGCGGCACGCTTTTCCTCGACGAACTCCCCAGTTTGTCTCCGGCGCTTCAGGCCAAGGTGCTGACGGCGATCGAAGACCATGTGATTCGCCGCGTCGGCTCCAATCGGGCCAAGGCCATCAACGTCCGCATCATCGCCGCCACCAATGCCGATCTCCGAAAGCTGGTTACCGCCGGGCGTTTCCGGGAAGATCTGTTGCAACGACTCGATCTGTTTCGCGTCCGCCTCCCGGCGCTGCGCGAACGCGGGGCCGACATCATCGCACTGGCGGAGCGGCTCGTGGTGAAGATCGGTGGCCAATATGGCTTGAAGGTGAAGGAAATTCCGGCCGAAGGCCGTCGGCGGTTACTCGCCCACCACTGGCCGGGAAACGTGCGTGAACTCGCGCATGAGATTGAACGCGCCTTGGTTTTTGATGATAGCGGCAAAGCGCTCCACTTCATCGGGCTGACCCGGAGTGAAGCGGCGGCTGATGCGCGGAGTCCGTGGAAGAATGCCCAATTTATCTTCCCGGAAACCGGATTTTCGTTGGAGGCCGCGATCGACGAGCTGATCGCCCAAGCCCTTCGACAAAGTGACGGCAATACCTCGGCCGCCGCCCGACTCCTCGGCGTGCCTCGTGATTATGTACGCTATCGTTTGAAAGCTCCCGCGGAACAGGAGTGAGTTGGGGGAATTTCCCCACTGGCGGCGGTGGATCTTGGGAAATAATTCCCAGCACAAAAAGCCTCAGCGTCGGGTTTATTTTGGTATGTCTTCGCCCGATAACGATTAATGACTTCGTGGTTTCGTTGGCACAAGTCCCGCTAATTGATTTAGCAACTCAACCCTGTTTTTTAATCTCAACCATAACGCATCCATGAATATCTCATCACTCAAAGTACTCCTTAGCGTCCTCGTGCTCGGTTTAGCGACTCTTACGGCCTCCGCCCAAACCACCACGACTCCAACTCGGCCACCGATGAATAGGCTCGGGGCGGACTTGAAAGACATCATCGAACAGCATCGCGATACGATGAAGGCATTTCAGGAGACCCATAAAGCCGCGTTGGAAGCATTGAAAAATGCGACCCCGGCGGAACGCGAGGCACTCAAGGCGGCTCTTCGTTTACTCATGCAGCAGCAGCAGCAGAATCAGCGTGAATTGGCCAAGGAGATCCGTGATGCGATCAAAGCTCGTCGCGATCAGCAACACAAGGGCGTCTGATTCCGCAGTCGAGTCAACGACAGGAAGTATTATTTCTCCCAGTTTTCCCGGCACCTTTCCGCAGACGCTCCACCTCGTGGAGCGTCTGTTCTATTTGTTGGCGTAGGACCGGGTCCGTGAATACTTAATCATTCCGTTTCGGACCAATGCTCGTTTTTCCACAGCAAACTGCTGCCAATAAAAACCCCAGCCTCACGGGCGATTTCCGTGGATGCCGGTCAATGGGCCGGCGAAATCCTGCGGTCTCTGTCCGGTCACAGCTTGGTCAGATTTCGTCGCCGGTTTATCGCGCACTGCCCGGGGGTGGATTGCTGGTGGCGCTGCTGCTGATCGCCGGCCGACCGGTGGCCGCAGCCGAGTCCGTGCTGCCGGAGAGGGAACTTAAAATTCCCCGTTGGACTCTCACGACGAACGTGAGTGCGGCCGCAGGGTACCGCGACAATGTCTTGCTCAGCCCGTCTCAACCCCAAGGGAGCGGATTTTTCCGGGCGGAGGTGGAAGCGATGTTCCTTGCTCTGCCGGTGAAGGGGTTTGATGGCTACGTATTTTTCGATGCGGTCGAGCTGCGATTTTTTTCCGCGTCCCAAACGGATCACGAGCGCTCGGCCTTTATCACTTCGGAAATTCATTGGCAGACCGCAGTCGATCCGCTCAAGGCCAGCTTGGCGGTGCAGGCTTACCATCATGATCAAGTGTTCGATGTTTCCGTCACTGAAATTAATCTCGATACCGCCGCCTTGAAAGTACTCGGTATTTCGGCTGCTCCCTTTGTGCGTTGGAGTTTTCCCCAGATCGGCTGGGTGGAATTGAAGGCCTCTGGACGGAGGGAGGTTTATGCCGATGATCTCGATGCACTCAAAGAGGGCGAAGGCAGCCTGCGCCTCGGCCGGGACTGGGGTTACGGTTCCGAGATCAGTATTTCCGCCGCAGAGCGCTGGCGGGCGCACGATTCACGGGAACAGTACACCGTCGGCGGCCGTCCGCTTGCCGGCTCTCGGCTGAAAATACGGCAAAAGGAACTCAGGGCCCAGCTCGCCTACGTCGTGGACCAAAAGAAGCTTTGGCGGATCACCCTCGCTGCGGCGCTTGAAGAAAATCGGGACAATGGGACCGGTTACTTTGATTTTCACCGGAAACAGATCACCGCTGGCGTCGCCTGGCAACCGACGGGCTGGGCGATCCGGCTGTCTGCGGGAATCGTGAAATATGATTTTCTGGTGCAACAAGTCGGCTTCGGCATCACGCCCGAGAATCGCCATAAGGCTGAGTTCCGGTTGAACGTGGAGGTGATCCGCCATCTCACGAAAGCTTGGGCCCTCGTGGCCTCATATGAAGGGGAACGGGCGCGGTCGAACGACGATCGTTCGCGTTTTCGCATCAACACCAGCTATCTCGGTCTGCAATGGACTTGGGAAAGCTTGGACCAACAAATACGCGATCTATGAGACCCGCCGCGCGCACCACTCTGCTGACCGGACTGCTCTTGACGACGATTGTCGTCGTGCTCGGCGTGGCCGTGGCGGGTATCACGTGGTGGCTGCGGGCGGGGCTGCGCGAACAGATTCTGCACCGCGAAGGGGAGTCGCTTTATGCGGTCACCATCATGCAACGAGCGCTGGAAACGGAAAGCCTCGGCGAAATGGGACTGACCGGCGATGATGAACAATTGGCTTTGCTCGCCTTGCAAACCTCGCGCTTGCGCGGCGTGCTGGGCGTGCAGGTGTTTGATCGCGGCGGTCGGCCGCTGGCTCCGTCATCGGCGATAATCCAAATTCCGCCGCCCAACCCGGAGGAGTGGCAAATCTTGCGCGCGTTGAAGCCGGTCGTGCGGTTCAGCGCTCACGCGTCACTGGAAAAATCATACGGCTGGGAGAACGAGCCGGGGCAACCCATTCCGCTGCTCGAAATCAGCGTGCCGCTGCATCAACCGGAGGCTACCGCCATCGAGGGGGCGGCTCATTTTGTGATCGAGGGTAAGAGGATCGCCCGGGAATTCGAACTCTTGGATCAGCATTTGGTACGTCAGGCGGGTTTCGTGTGGCTGCTGGCGGCGATTACGGTGGTGACCGGATTAGGTTGGGTTCTGCGGCGGCTCGCTCGGGCCAATGCGAGTTTGCAGGCTCGCACGGAAGATCTGGTGCGAGCCAACCGGGAGTTGGGCTTGGCCGCCAAGACCTCGGCTCTCGGGGCCATCACCGCACACTTGGTGCACGGCCTGAGAAATCCCATCGCCGGTTTGGAATCTTATATTGAGGAACAGCGGGATGCTGCTTTTCCCGTGCGCAGCGGGGCCTGGAGTGAAGCGACCGCGACTGCCCGGCGCATGAAGATGATGATCGATGAGGTGGTCAGCCTCATGCAGGAAGAGCAGTCCGGCGCGCGCTATGAATTATCCGGTCGCGAGGTCTTGGCGCTGGTCGCTTCCCGGATTTCGGCCATTGCCGGCGAAAAAAAGGTGCAGCTCGCGCTTGAGTCGGAGGGAGACGGTCGATTGACGAATCATCAAGCGGGACTCGTGGCGGCCATCCTGACCAATCTGGCTCAGAACGCTTGTGAGGCTTCGCCTCCTGATGCGGGAAAAGTGCGACTGGCGGCTAAATCGGTGACTGGCGGAGGCATGGAATTTTTCGTTGAAGACAACGGAGTTGGGTTATCCGCAGAGTCACGCTCCCGATTGTTCCGCGCGGGGCAAAGCGCCAAACCCGGCGGTGCGGGGATCGGCTTGGCGATCAGTCGGCAACTGGCGATTCACTTGGGTGGCACGCTGGAACTGGTAACGAGCGGATCGACCGGGACGTCATTTCGCCTGTGCGTTCCACCTTCCTCCCGCTGATCCTGCCAACGCTGACGTCGCTGACTTTGGCGGATAATTGACTCAACTACACTTGAGTCTTCCGCGATGTTCGTAAGAAAATACACCGGTTGGTCCTCTCTTCGCATGCTTCGCTCGATTCCCTTATTCGTCGGCTTGTTTTTTTCCGCTATTGCGGTGTTCGCTCAAACGGACGGCACCAAGAAGTGGGCCTTTCTCACCAATGGCTCGATCTACGGATCTCCCGCGATTGGTCCGGACGGCACCGTGTATGTCGGGACCGAAGGAACCTTTGCGAGCCAAAGCCGGTTGTTTGCCATTAATGCGGATGGCTCATTGAAATGGCAATTCGCCGGTCCCACCGACTGGATCGACTCGACTCCGGCGCTGGCCCCCGACGGCACGCTTTATTTCGGTTCTTGGGATGGGAAACTCTACGCCGTCAACTCCACGAATGGGACGAGAAAATGGGTATACGCGACGTTGGGTTTCATCTCTTCCTCTCCGGCCGTGGCCTCCGATGGCACGATCTACATCGGATCAGGCGACCGCAGTCTGCACGCTGTCACCTCGGCTGGGGTCTTAAAGTGGACTTTTCCAGTCGGAGACTGGATCGACTCGTCCCCCGCGATCGGCGCGGACGGCACCGTCTATTTTGGATCTTGGGATAATAATGTTTACGCTGTGCGGTCCGATGGAACCCTGCGCTGGCAGTTTAACGCCGGCGACAACGTAACCTCATCCCCCGCGATCGGGGCGGACGGCACGATCTATATCGGCGCCGCGAATGGAAAAATTTTCGCGCTGAACGGGGCGACGGGGGCCGAGATTTGGGAGTACCTCGCCGGAGCGGGCATCAGCGCATCCCCGGTGCTGGGTACCGATGGCACCATTTATGTCGGGTCGATCGATGGATATTTCTACGCACTCAATCGCACCGAGGGCACCTTGAAATGGCGCTACAACACCGGGGCGGAAATCTATGCTTCCGCCGCGATTCGCGCCGATGGCACCATTATCTTCGGCGCCAGCGACTATAATGTCTATGCGCTCAACCCTGATGGCTCCAAGAGGTGGAGCCTGCTGACGGGCGATTACATCGACGCTTCGCCCGCCATTGCCGCCGACGGCACGATCTACGTCGGATCGCTCGATAAAAAACTTTATTCGATTAACGGCAACGGATCGTCCGTGGCCACGTTGTCCAGTTGGCCGATGTTCCACCTTGATTCGAGCCATCGTGGCCAGTGGATTGCCCAAGGAGGATTGGCCGCCCCAGCCATCCTAGCTCAGCCGAGCGACCTCTCGGTGACGGTCGGGCAGTCGGCGGTGTTTTCGGTGACAACCACGGGGTCGCCGGCCCCCACCTATCAGTGGCGGAAAGACGCGGTCGATATTCCCGGTGCAACTGGCGCGACCCACACGATTGCCTCCTCGGGAAGTGGCGATGGCGGCATTTACAGCGTCGTCGTCACGAATTCGGTCAGCAGTATCACGTCCAGCAATGCGACACTGGCGGTGGCGCTCGCGCCCGCTGCGCCGGCCTTTACGACCCAGCCGCCAAGCCAAGCCGTCGTGGCCGGTGCCTCGGTCACGTTTACCGTCGCCGCCAGCGGCACGCCCATCCCGATGTATCAGTGGCAAAAAAATGGAGTAAATATTGCTGGGGCTAACAGCAGCAACTACACGATCACTGGAGTGGCTGGCGGTGATGCCGGCAACTATAAGGCGGTCGCCACTAATAGCGCAGGCACAGTCACCAGCGATACCGCACTCCTTACGGTCATCGTTGCGCCAAGCGATGTTATCATCGGCATTACGGTTGAGTAGATTTTGCCCATGCAGTTGCATTTCCAGAGAAGGGCAGGATCGAAAGTCATGCTTATGGTGGGAGGAATCCATAGGCGTTGTAAGTGGATTATTAAACCCCCCTGCACGGGAACTAATGTAATGCATAAGGTTCCCAAACTGTTCATATTTTCACCTGTGCCTCGACACCATGCGGCCTGCTCACTATCCAACCAGTGCTGCTCCAGTTAGGCTAACGCCAGAAGTCACCTCATGAATATTTCACTCACTCCATTCTGGCGGCGTCAGCCCCAGAATTCTTCGTTGCTGACGGCTCTCGTCACGATCAGTTTCTCACTCTTGGGCGCGATTCCAGCCCGAGCGCAGGTCGCTCCGGTCATCACCGTAAGTCCGATATCGCAGAGCGTTTTTGTCGGAAGTACCGTCACCTTTACCGCTGCGGCGACCGGCACTCCTACGCCTACTTATCGATGGTACCGAAATGGCGTCAGCCTTCCGGCAATTTCCACCACCCTTACGCTCACCGGAGTCACGGCCAATGATACCGGCAACTATACTATGGTGGCGAGCAACAGCACCAATACCGCTACCTCCAAACCGGCATTTCTGAATGTTGTGACCTCGCCGAGTACGGCCATCGTCTCGTTCACCATCGGCGATGACGGCAATTGGGAATACAGTCCGATCCCTACGAATGAGGCCCTGGCGGGGCGCTTTCTGATTCAGGCCAGTTTCGGACCGTCGGCTGCATCCGTGGCTGATCTGCTTTCCACGAGCTATGCAGGTTGGATTGATACGCAACTGGTCATGCCGCCCAGTTTTCACCTGCCCTATGTCAGGGCTCGGGCCACTGAATACCTGAATCGTAAGTCTGGCGATGACGGCTATCAGAAACCCCGTCAGGAAGCGTGGTGGCAAAATGCCATTGTGGCTCCCGACCAACTTCGGCAACGGATGGCTTTCGCATTGAGCCAAATCCTCGTAATTTCCCAGGACAGTAATCTCGACGACGACAACGATGGCGTCGCCGCTTACTATGATATTCTGGTGCGAAACGCGTTTGGCAATTACCGCCAACTGTTGGAAGAGGTGACACTCAGTCCGATGATGGGGACTTACCTCAGCATGATTCGAAATCAGAAACCGAATGTGACCACCGGCCAGCAACCCGATGAGAACTATGCCCGCGAAATCATGCAGTTGTTTACCATCGGGCTTTCCCAACTGAATCTTGATGGATCGGTGCAACTGGATTCCGGTGGGGCTCCCATCCCCACCTACACGCAGGCCGATATTGTCGGTCTGGCTCATGTCTTCACCGGTTGGGGGCCTTACTATGATCCGGCGAATCCGCCGAAGAAGGATAATGGCACGAGCGAGACCTCCAATAACTGGTTCCGCTACGGCTGGGATCCACTCCGGCCGTTGACTTTCTATACCAACTATGGCGATTTGCAGACCCGCACGATCGTGGGTGGCGTAACGGTGGCCAGCACCCTCACCGGTCCACAGCGGATGAAGCTCGCACTGGATACTTTGTTCAACCATCCGAACGTCGGTCCGTTCTTGGCGCGCCAATTGATTCAGCGTTTTGTGACGAGCAACCCCACTCCGGCGTATATCAGCCGGGTGGCGACGGCTTTTAATAACAATGGCTCGGGCCTGCGGGGCGATCTCGGCGCTACGATCCGCGCAATCCTCGTCGATCCCGAGGCCCATCGGGCCGATCCGCTCGCCGACAACCAATACGGCAAACTGACCGAACCCTTGCTGCGGATGTCGCGGATTCTCCGTGCCTTTCCGCCCACGCCGCGGATCTATGGCGCGTCAGGAGACAACCGGTTGTTTCTGAATTTGCTGAGCTATCCCTATTACATGGATGAACAGTCCCCGTTGTTTTCACCGACAGTGTTCAACTTCTTCAAGCCGGGCTTCGCGAAACCGGGCGCGATCACCACGGCCGGTCTGGTTTCTCCGGAATTTCAGATTTATGACGACGTCACGGCCATGCAGGAGTCGAATCGCAACTACACGCTGATCTACAGCAATATTACGGTCACCGAGCCGGTCCCCACGGGCATGACGATCAAACTCGATTTGAGCGAGCCGCTCGCGATTCTCACCGCCACGACCCCGGTCCGCACCCGGGCGGAAGCCCAGGCGGTGTTAGTGGAGTACTTCAACCAGCGGCTTCTGGGCGGGATGATGTCAGCCTTCCTGCGGCAGAAAATCCTCGATTCATTTACCGCAGCCGCGACCGCCGCCTCCAACCCCCTCACCTACACTTCCGCCAACGAACTCAAACGCGTGCAAATGGGGCTCTACCTCGTGATGTTCTCCCCGGAATTCAACGTTCAGCACTAAACAAAAAATATTCTCATGAACACCAGACGCGAATTTATCGGGCAGGCCACGTGCGCCGGCTTCAGTCTCGCCGGCATGCTCTCGACCATGGGCACCCTGCGCTTGTTTAATGCCTCGCTTTCCGCGCAGACGATTCCCTTCGACACGGACTTCAAGGCGCTGATCTGCCTCTTCCAATATGGCGGCAATGACGGCAATAATCTCATCATCCCCATGGATGCCTCCGGCTATGCGGCCTATGCGACTGCGCGGGGCGCAGCTTTGGCGTTGCCGAGCACGAATTTGAACGCCCTCACGTTGCCGGCGGGAGATGGGCGCAGCTTTGGTCTGCATCCTTCCATGCCCCGTCTGGCCGGACTCTTTAACGCTGGCAAGGCAGCAGCCATTGCGAATGTCGGCACGTTGGTCGGTCCGCTGGACAAAACTAAATATAAGAAGGGAGGCGCCGGAGTGCCGCCTTATTTGTTTTCACACAGCGACCAGCAGGTCCAGTGGCAAACTTCCGTGCCTGATTCTCCACTCAAAGTGGGTTGGGGTGGTCGGCTGGCTGATATGACCCAGGCGCTCAACACTGGCTCCCAGATTTCGATGAACCTCTCGCTCGCAGGGGAAAATTATTTCCAGGTGGGCAACGAGGTTTTCCAATATCCCCTGAACACCAGCGGCAGCATCGGGCTGACCAATTACACGAGTACTTCCACGCCGACCAAACAACAGTATGCGGCCGTTCAAGCCGTGGTCGGTCACAGTTACGGGCATGTTTTCGAGCAGGAATACGTCAATGTCATGGGCCGGGCCATTGGTAACGACACTCTGCTGAAAGGCATACTAGATCCTAGCAAAATTCCCCTATATAATGAAAAGTTCGTCGCTTCGACTACCAGTGGTCTCGGCACGGCCAATCCGACGCTCAATCCGGTGGCGTCCCAGCTGCGCATGATTTTGCGCATGATTGCGGCCCAGAAGGCGCTGGGTATGAAGCGGCAGATTTATTTTGCGGCGGTCGGCGGCTACGACACCCATGACAACCAACTGACTGGGCAGGCAAAATTGCTCGGCCAACTGGACAATGGTCTCGCTGATTTCAATCAAGCGGTCGCGGATCTGGGCATGGCGAACAATGTGACCACCTTCACCGCGTCCGATTTCAGCCGGACCTATGCAGGTAATATCACCGGCTCCGATCATGCGTGGGGCAATCATCACTTTGTCACGGGTGGGGCGGTGAAAGGCGGGCAGATTTATGGTAACATGCCAGACCTGACGCTCGGGGGACCGAATGATACGGGCAGTCGTGGCTCGTGGATTCCCGGTATCTCGACCGACGAATATTCCGCCACGCTGGCCAAATGGTTCGGCATCAGCCCGGGCAACATGGCCATGGTCCTGCCGAATATTGGTCGCTTTGCTCAGCCTGATCTCGGTTTCATGCTATGATCGCGCTCGAAGCCACCGTGGGGGCGGGCGGGCGCTCAGGCGAACATCCCGCTCAATTTTCCTCGGGCTCTTTTCCCGGACAAGCGGTGGGCCGAGAACCCTCGTTGTTATCGTCCTGTGGTCGTCACGATAAAGCCCACTGCTGCGGAAAATGCGGCCGGGCGAAGTCCGACTTAAATCACGCCGGTGTTTCATCCGAGCCATCCGGCGCGAGGCTCCACTCAATTTCTCCTGCGCACCAACCGGCAGCTTGCTCATGAAAACGCGCCAAGTTTTGGGAGCAGGTGCGATTCTTGCCCTTGTTTCACTCGTAGTGGTAATGCTGCGTCACGATGACGTCGCCGAGTCGGCGCGCAGCCCTGCCTCGCAAAAATCACCCGCGCCCAATCCGGCTCAGCCGAAACCGCTTGAGTCACGGACGGCAAATTCACCAGTAAACGACTTAATTATTCCCACGCGCGACCAAGTGGAGGGGCAGCCGGCGCTAGTTGCCCCACATCTGAGTGAGCTGACCACGACTGAGTCACCCGCGTTGGCCGACAAGATTGGTTCGCCCAATACCCCGCCAGAACAAGAGGCCAAGGTTGTGTTGGATCTGCTCAAACTTTATCGCCGTTTGTTTGGGACGTACCCGGCTGGTGAAAACAACCACCAGTTCGTGAACGCCCTGCTCGGTGCCAATAAAGAAAAACTGCCGTTGCTCCCGCACAATCATCCGCGACTCAACGCCCAGGGCGAGCTGGTCGATGCTTGGGGCACCCCATTCTTTTTCCATCAGAATTCCCGGAACTCAGTCGAGGTAAGATCGGCCGGCGCCGACCGACTCATGTATACCAGCGACGATATCTTGGCGGGCCGACCTTCGCCTACGGGCGACTCATCGGCAGCTCCCGGCGACATGGCAACGGACGGTTAAAGAATCATCCGAATAACATTCTATCGGGAACGTCGTTTGGAGTGATGGCCGAGCTCCCGCGAGACTGCGACCGCGTCGGTCTCGCAGGAACTCAACCTCCAGCGCCTGATTTTCATGCCATCGTATGTATCCGTTTGATAGGGTGCTGTTCGTGCGCTTCATCGAACCGAAAAAACATACGGTGGCCAAAGGCGGGCGGAGCGGTTTTGCTGATCGCCGCCCGGTTGCTACAAACCGGCCGTGATAATAAATCGGCGGAATATTTTCATTAAT
>Ga0105044_10011953_pt1 | contig 11809 bp, 17 predicted proteins | sample MAT01_FD_78092 | JGI IMG/M metagenome (GOLD analysis project Ga0105044, IMG submission 78092) | Freshwater microbial communities from Lake Fryxell liftoff mats and glacier meltwater in Antarctica - MAT-01 | ecosystem: Environmental > Aquatic > Freshwater > Ice > Liftoff microbial mat | place...
GCAACTGTAACTAATCCAACCACTGCAAGACCTGTAAGCAGAGAAGCTAATTTCATGGGTTACTCCTGACTAACTGTTAAATCGTGAGATATTGCTTTTCGAGTAAACCGGATTGGCTCACTAGCTAAAGAATCTCAGTCAGCACTGAAGCCTATCTGGAGCAGGCACAGGAATCTCCTGAATTTAGTCGTAAAAATTTCTCAGCTTGAATTCAGCATTTTCTCAGATTGCGATCGCAGTCCATCTACAGGTGAGGAGATTCACTGACTGATCGTAATAAGTAGCGCGATCGCGTTAGCACCAAAAGTCTTTCACCAAAAGAGTCCTGATTATCCTCGATTCCGAAGATATCCGGAGAAAATCCTGATCATTCACTTGGCAGGGTTACTATGTGGAAATAGTCCGATGAATTAATAGTTATGCTGCCTTAAGTATCGGTGGGGGCGCAAGCGGAAAGCTGCCTGTGGAATAGGCAATGCCCAAGTAGCTATGAATCTTTCATGGAGACGTAATTGGGAGGTTGCTGGTGACATACTATTTTCAATAAATTTTTCTTTTCATTACAGGTTGAGTAATGCGACAACAGGAAGCTCTTGCAATACTGGCAAATCATCAGAACACGCTGAAGGATTTTGGCGTGAAGTCTCTGATGCTGTTTGGTTCAGTGGCAAGGGATGAAGCGCGAACAGACAGCGATATCGATCTGCTAGTAGAGTTTGATCGTCCGGTGGGGTTGTTCACCTTTGTACGCTTGAAACGATACCTGGAGGAGATTTTAGAGAGTTCGGTTGATCTGGGTACGCCCGACTCCCTCAAACCTTATCTACAAGAACCCGTTTTCCGGGAGGCGATTCGTGCCTTCTAGAGATTGGCAGAATAGAGTAAGAGACGTGCTAGCCGCGATCACGGAGATCCGAGAGTTCACAAACGAGATCACGTTCGAGGAGTTTCAAAACGATCGCAAGACAATCAGGGCAGTTTTGTATAACCTTGCAATTATTGGTGAAGCAGTTCGGGGTATTCCGCCTGAGTTGGAGGCTTCACATCCTGAAATTCCCTGGGACGATGTGCGTGGAATGCGAAATATTGTAATTCACGAGTAGTTCCAAGTGAGTTTGTCCATCATCTGGCAAACGATTCAAGAAGATCTTGTTTCATTAGAGTTCTCTCTTCGCCAATTGATAAACCCTTGAGGAGAATGTGTAACAGTAGCGGTTGGGGTTGGTGATTGAAGGGCGATCGCTGAAAAAAGTTGAAAACCCCCTAGCGATTCTCGGCGCGTTGGGTATTTTTTAGCAGAATGACTTTGGGGTCTTCCGCAACCCAGCCTAGGTTGGAGCGCGATCGCACCTCAAAATGGAGATGCGGCTGCTTGGAACTGGGACGACCCGAAACCCCCACGATACCGATTGGCTGTCCCTGGTTGACTCGCTGCCCCACTTTGACGGTAATCTTTCCTAGCTGGGCGTAGCGAGTTTGCAGCCCTTCCGCATGGTTAATCACCACCAAATTTCCCGAAGCGCCTTGCACTCCAGCAAAGGCAACAGTGCCGCTGCCCACTGCTAGCACGGAGGTGTTCATCGGTGCCGCCAAATCTACGCCGCTGTGAAAGCCTACCTTCCCAATTTCTGGCTGCACACCGTAGCCATAGTTGAGCAATACCACCGATTCTGAGGGTGCATCAGGCAAAGGATAGCCCGACAAGATGACTTTAGATTGGCGCGGTAACATTTGAGCAGCGGCTCCCATGGGTGACCAGTTTACGCCAGGGATGAAAACCACTCTGGGCGATCGCTGACAGCCATTCACCTCAAACAACACATCCGGGCGCACTTTGTATGCTTTCGCCACCTCGCGCCAAGTTTGCCCCGTCAACTCAACCCGCACCCCGTTAAACGGCGGCACCACAAGCACTGCACCGACGGGCGCTCTCCCACTCCGCAGAACTGGATTAAAGCCGAGCAGGGTGGCGGGAATCAGGTTATATTTTTGGGCGATCGCACCCAGAGTTTCGCCCGGAGCCACCGTATGGCGCGTTAACCGAGACAGGGCTGGAGGCGGGCAGGAGCTAGGCGTAGTCTCTTCCCCGGAAAATTGCCTTGTCGTTTGGCTAAACCCACCTGATGCAAAGCTGGATTCCCAGCCGAAGGCAACCAGCAAAAAAAATGACCCGACTGAGCGGTGAAATCGTGATGGGCGCAATGGCATAAAGCAACAGAAGTTAAATCAATAAAGTAATTTGTATCTGTTTCCAGGTTAATCGACGAATCAGGCGATCGCCCTGACCAATTCTTTTCTCAAAAAGCGCTGCCCGTTTCAGTTGAAGTAAAGTAGGGTAGGACTATCGCTACTGATTAACCACGCCGACCTATGAAGCTATCATTTAAACAACTGGCTACCTATGTATCGCTGCTAATAGTCGGTGGTGGCGTAGGCATGATAGGCAGTCAGTATTTGGTCAATCAATCACAGGAGAAGCTCAACACTTCAGAGCCTTCTGTTTTAGTGAAGCCGATGATTAATAGTAATAAGCTGCTGGCAAAACCCACAGAATCCGCTAGCTCAAACTTTATTGCAGTAGCAGTGGAACGTGTGGGACCTGCTGTGGTGCGAATCGATTCATCTCGCAAAATTACGAACGATTTGCCAGATGCATTGCGATCGCCCTTGTTTCGCCGCTTTTTTGGCGGTGATTCTCCCGCTGAACCCAAAGAGCGGGTTGAACGGGGCACTGGTTCTGGGTTCATTTTGTCTCAAAATGGGCAAATCATCACGAATGCCCATGTGGTTTCTGGCTCCCAAACTGTGGAAGTGACGCTGAGAGATGGGCGCACTTTTGAAGGGCGAGTCATGGGCGTGGATTCAGTGACGGATGTGGCAGTGGTGAAAATTAACGCCAGTAGTTTACCTGTAGTGAAGCTGGGCAAATCGGCAGGCTTGACACCAGGACAGTGGGCGATCGCGATCGGCAACCCGCTGGGGTTAGATAATACCGTCACGGCTGGCATTATCAGCGCGATCGGGCGATCGAGTTCTCAAGTCGGCGTACCCGACAAGCGCGTCAGCTTTATTCAAACCGACGCGGCAATCAATCCAGGTAATTCTGGCGGTCCACTGCTAAACGATCTAGGCGAAGTAATTGGGGTGAATACCGCAATCCGCGCCGATGCCCAAGGATTGGGGTTTGCCATTCCAATCGAAACCGCTCAACGGGTTGCCGAACAACTGATCAGCAAAGGTAAAGTTGACCATCCCTTTCTCGGCGTACAAATGGTCGATCTCACCCCAACTCTACGCAAAGAAATCAACGAAAACGATGACTTGAAACTAAAAATCAACCGGGATCAAGGAGTGTTGATTGTGCGAGTGATGAACGACTCTCCGGCTGCTCAAGCAGGCATTCAACAAGGTGACATTATTCAAAAGGTGGAAGGTAAATCTGTGAAGTCTGCGGCAGAAGTACAGGCAAAAGTAGAAAGTAGCCAGATTGGCGAAAATTTACAGCTAGAAATTGTTCGGAATGGTCAGACGCAGCAAGTGCAAATTAAGCCAAGAGCCTTTCCAAAAGAACGACAAAACTAGAGATAACTGTTTACATAGAGTAGCGATTGGGTAATCTATCTAAAGACATAGTTTATTTAGGTAGAGACCGCACCCATGATAAATCATCCTAAAAAAACAAAGGATTTCCGGTTTCTGTTTCTTCTGATGTTTTGTGCGGTATCAGGTGCCGTTCTTAATGGTAGCGCGGCATTCGCAGAAAGCACTCGCTGCTCCCAAGCCGAGCATCCAACCACTCAATGTTTAACACAGTCCCCCGTCATTCAAACGATTCAAGGAGCATTTACGGGCATCGTAGTAGGAGCAGGAGCGGCGGTTGGGGCGGTGTGGCGGCAACACTTTTAATCTAACGCTTGAAAAGCGGCTGATCATGATGGTTCTACCCCCAATATCCCTACCTTTTCGGCGATCGCTCCTCTGGCAAACTAGCGTAGCCGTGGATAGCCTAACCCCAAAGGAAATAGCAATGCTGCGGGTTCAGGCTCCGTTTCGAGCCTGCGCGATCGCCAAAGCAGAATCCGCTTACCCAGTCATTTCGCCCCTACAACAAGCGCTCAGCTATTTTCAAACCCATTCAGATTTCCGCGATCGCTGTTTTGAGCAGCTTCAGATCCAACAAAGAGAAACTATTTTGAGCGGGATAGAACTTTTGGCTATTGATCAGCAAATGTCTGATTAAATGACTTTTTAACGAACTTTAGATCAATCGACTGAGTTTGAGTCGGGCAGAGGCAAAGAACCTGACAAAATCGATTCCATATCCATGCGCTGCTCCATTTGGCGCAAAAAATAACCCGTCATCATGGCAGAAACCAGCAGCCCAGCCAGATTTTCGCGATCGGTGGTGATTTTGACATCAAAGCCTTCGGGGGGCAGCACTCCCAATAAGCCATGGACATTGTGAGTGATGATTTGCTTGACTTCTGGGCTAACCGATTTTGCCACCTGAGCCAACACTTCCGGCGGCTGATGCTGAAGATAGTGCAGAAGGGGGTTAACTTCTTGGACTTCAGCATCAGAATTCAAAAAGTTTGCGCTGTCAGAATCAAAAATCATTGAGGACTTAGTAGGATCATTGTGACTATTCTGACATTTTCAACTCAGAGTTTCACCTGTACTAGATGGCGCAGTGCCATTATTGCTTAAATTTTGGGTTAGCTCTAAAGCTTGGTCAGCGTTTAGCTGGAAATACTGATGAAATTTTTCGGTTACTTGAAGCCAAAACGATCGCCCATCCGATTGTTTTCGTTTGCGGACAAAGCCTAGCTCAACGAGTTCTTGGACGTGCTGATAAACATTTGAGCCGCGAATATCCACTAGGTCAGTTTGAGAAATTTTGCCCTTGAGCGCGATCGCCGCCAAGGTTCGCAGGGCACCTAATCCCAAATCGGCTGGCAGGAGTGTTTGCAGCAAACTATGAAACGTGTCACGCAGTTGCAAGCTATAGCCGCTGGGCGTTTCCATCACTTCCAAAGCGCTATCCCGATGAGCATAGTCTTCCATCAGTTCTAACAGTCCTTCTTTAGCAGCAGCGCGATCGCATCCAGCATAGTCGGCAATCTCCGTCACGGTCAGCGGTTGTGCTTTGAGATAAAGAATCGCTTCAATGGTGCTGGAAAGGTGAGGCATTGAGGAAGGGGCTAGGGGCTAGAGGGGGAAAAGTGGAAAATTTTGAATTTTTCACTCAGCATTCAAAAGGGTGAAAAGCAAGGTAACAGACAGTGTATCTGATTGACTGACAAAACTCTTGAAACCCTGGATATTGTGTAGCGGCAACGTAGTGATCATGCGAATGGTAGTCGATTTACCTGCACCATTCGGTTCGAGTAGCCCAAACATTTCCCCTGCTTTGATCTCAAAGGATAGGTCATTGACGACGGATGCTTTGGTGAAGGTTTTGGAAACGCTTTGCAGGGAAACGGCGACAGTCATAGAGATTTTAAGAAAACCAAATAGAGCAACAAGAATACTTCCTCAGCTTAGCGGACTTTTTGTTAGGCTCCGTGACAGCGGTGATTTCCCTACTTAAGCGATCGCCTTTCTTTTACCCGTACTAAACATATCTAAAGAAAGTTGACACAGCGACTGAAGCTACCACGGACACTCATTTTGGCAGAATTCAAGCGGTCAGTAAGTAAATCTTCGTATTCTAAGATACAGACCTACTAAACCCTCCCAAGGAAGATATTGCTCATAACTCCAATAGATGTAACTACGAAATATGGCTGAGTCTAGTGGTGAACTAAAACCGACGCTTGGATTGGTAGGGATTACGATCAACGCAATGGCGCTAATTGCCCCAGGCGCTTTTTTGTGGACAACTTATCAACTGCAAGCTCCTCCCAGTTCTGCTAAAAATATGTGGGCAGCGATCGCGCTGGCAACCTGCATCGCGCTACTCACCGCGAGTTGCTATGCCACCCTTTCCAAAGCTTATCCTGAAGCAGGCGCAGGCAGTTCCTATTACTACGCTGAGGCAGCGATTTTATCCAAAGAAGACCACAAGCATTTCCGTTTAGCTCGTCTCGCGAAGTTTGTCACGGGTTGGGCAGCACATCTCTACTACTGGGTCTATCCCGGCATCATGATTAGCTTTATGGGCACGCTAATCGTTTACATTGGGCAATTGTTTAACCCTAGTTTTGCCTCAGATTGGTTTAGTAAAGTCGTCATCTGTGTTGTCTTTGCGGGTCTGGTGGGTAGCATCGCCATGATGGGTGTGACTGGATCAACCCTAATCAACATTATTATCAACATCGTTCAAATAATTTCCCTCACGGTTCTGGGATTATTGATGATTGTGTATCGATTAGGTCATCCCAACGTGACCTATGAACATACGAATGCGGTCAGCGTTGTGATGCCCCATGACTTGATGGGCTTAGTCTATCAAGCCACGATCGCAATTTTACTTTTGGTTGGGTTTGAATCCGCAACAGCAATGGCTGGGGAGGCGATTAATGCTCGACGCGATATTCCCAGAGGTGTGATGTTATCACTATTTATTCAAGCGTGCATCTGTTACTTTTTTGAGTATTTTTCCGTGAATTTCTTCATCGGCGATCAGTACACTGCTGTCGTGGATGGTAAGACTGTCACCGGATTTGCCGCCGCCGTTGCATCCGGTGCGCCGCTTGGCGATATGGCGAAGATTTTGGGTGACACTCTATTGTTTGGCAATGGCTTTCTGTTGCAAATTACGATCGCCAGTACCGTGGTGATGGCACTGATCGGCACGGCGCTTTCGTCGCTGTCAACCGGGGTTCGGATTAGCTACGCCATGGGCAGCGATCGCGAATTGCCAACCGTATTTGGCTTCTTGCATGGTCGTTACAATACGCCCCACATTGGCATCTACTTTCTAACGGGACTATCCGCTTTGATTGGGGCTTATGCCGTGCAGAGTGTGGATAATGTCACGATTGTGACGCTGGTTTCTAACATTGGCACATTTATGCTCTATGGCATCACCTGTGCTATCACGTTGATTGCAACGCTGAAGCATTTGCTAGACGATGAGCATAATCCCTTTCAAACGATTGTCATTCCGGTATTAGGCTTAGTGATGAATCTGTTGATGGTTTGCGGCATTTTCTACTATGGACTGACTGGCTCTGGCAGTGCTCAAGTCAATTCAATTACGGCGATCGGCATTTCGATCGCCTTCTTTGTCGCCGGATTCGCTTATCTGATTGGCGATAGTTTGATCAAAGGCAAGCCCTTGCTTTTGCCTGCTGACATAAGCCATCCTTTACGCGATCGCGTAGGTGCTTCTAAAGTTTTGAAGCCATAGTAAAATTCAACGCACTCTTACATCAATCTTCCTATCCATAGATATCAGTCATCATGAACTTAATTATTGCCATAATCCAGCCGAATAAATTGGATGCCGTTAAAGAAGCGCTGGTTAAAATCGGAATTCAGGGTATGACCGTTACAGGTGCCAAGGGGTTTGGGGGCAGAAAGGTCGCCCGCTGGCGTTTCTTGGGCTGATTAACATGGAAGGTAAGCCCTTCACCGTTGACTTCGTGCCCAAAATCAGAATTGAAATTGTGGTGAATGCTGACATCACCGATGCTGTCGTAGACACCATCGTTAAAACCGCCCGAACAAATACGGTTGGGGATGGTAAATTATTCGTGATTCCAGTCAGCAGGGCGATTCGCATTCGGACAAGCGAAGAAAACGAAGCCGCCTTGGAGATCGAAGAACCTGCAACACTCAGCTAGCAGTTTCCATAAGCAGTAATGATTCAATCCCTCTTCTTTTTTGTGCTGGCTGGATTCTGTGAGATTGGCGGCGGTTACTTATTCTGGCTCTGGCTGCGGGAGGGTAAAAGTGCTTGGCTTGCCGTGATGGGAACGGTTGTGCTTGCCATTTATGGCGTGTTGCCAACGCTGCAACCTGTTAGTTTCAGCCGTGCCTACGCTGCCTATGGCGGTGTTTTTATCGGATTGGCGTTGTTGTGGGGCTGGATCGTCGATCGCACTGTGCCCGATAAATTCGATTGGCTAGGAGCATGGCTGGCGTTTTTAGGCGTTCTCGTCATCATGTACGCACCTCGACGGTAAAGATTGATCTGAAAATTAGGATTTTCTGGGTTGTCGCGATCGCAGTTAGTAATTTCTTCTGCGATCGTTTTTTGTCAAAACTTACTAACATTCGCTAAATTGCGCTGTTCGTTGGCTAGCAAAAATATAGAATAGTAGTTAAAGATACAGAAAAATCCTAGTTTTTCGGATTAAGACGATGTTCAATACCATTCTGACTCAGCGCCGCCAGGTAATCAAAACGTTTTCTAGTCGAGAAGCAGCCGGACAAGCCCTCGATCACCTCGTTCTTTCAGGCTTGCCGATCGCGCATCTCTTCTTATTCGGTCATGGATTAGGTGAGGACAAGCCACAGTACCCCCCATTTCCTGCCGACACTTATGGCGCTGTAACAGGCACCGCACCCGGACTCAAGAAAGGACTCTTGATTGGCAATCTTGCAGGGGGTGCAACTGGGCTACTAGTGGGTGCTGGACTTATTGCCCTGCCTGGTGTGGGGGCGATGGCATTATCTTCGGCGATCGCCTTTGTTTTACTTAGCGGCGGGATTTGCACAGCGGCAGGTGGTTTGACGGGCGCGTTTATTGGCTTAGGACTCACCTCCGAGCAAGCTAAAGCCTACAGTCAGCAAATTTCTACTGGCAGCGTTTTGCTGATCGCGGAAGGAACTACTCAAGAAATCGAGCGAGCGAAATCGTTGCTCAACACCCAGAGCAACCGCGTCTAAATTTCAACCTTGGATGTCTGTGGCTTGGCAATAGTTGTGGTTTTGCATAGCCAAACTTTCCTGATAGAGCGCGATCGCCGGTGGAGAAAAATATCATGAGTGCTGTCGTGTGCCCCTGTTTTATTTGACATTCAAGGTTACTACCATGAAATCTACCCATCTTTCGCCTGTTTCTGCGAGCCGCTTACCCTTCAAATCCATTGCCCCGCTTACCCTCGCGGTAACGAACCTGATGATGTGTTCGGCTGCGAATGCTCCCGCGATCGCGGCTGAGTTGCCCAATCGCAGCGCCCTACTTGCCCAAACCGCCGTCGATCGCGAAGCTTCCATGCCTGGAGCCTTCATCAGCGCGGTCTTGCAGGATGCTTACAAGCGTACCAATCTTCCCCCTGCAACGCTCAAAGTATCTCAGGTGAAAGCAGGGACTTTTAGCAATCCCTGCATCTTTAACTTTGGCGAAGTTTGCACTAAGGAATATGACCCCGTGGCAGGCTGGGATGTGCTGGTGCAGGGCAACAATCAGACCTGGAGCTATCGCATAGATAAAGCGGGTTCCAAGATTGTGATCAATCCCAAAAGTGCCGCCGCAATCGCCCTGCCGATCTCATTGCAAAATCAGATTTTGACTGCCGCTGCAAACCGGGCTGGTTTACCGCCTACCAATATCAAGATTACTCAAGCCACCGCCAAAACTTTTGGCAATCCCTGCGTATTCAACTTTGGCGAAGTTTGCACCTTTGAGTATCGTCCAATCGAAGGCTGGGAAGCTTTAGTCGCCGTGCGCGGACAAACCTGGACTTATCACATCGACAAAACGGGATCTCAAATTGCGATCGATCCAAAAATGGGCGGCACCCGCGCTCAGCTACCCGCTGCGGTGAAAACTGCGGTGATGCAAGATGCCATGAAGTGGTCGCGATCGCAGTCTGTAAAAATTGCAGAATCCCGACCACAAACCTGGGGCAATAGCTGCTCCTTTGGCTTTGGCAAAATTTGCCCGATGATGTATCAGCCAATCTCCGGCTGGGAAGTGAAGGTCAGCACCGATAAACTGAATTGGACTTATCACACCAATCAAACAGGGACGCAAGTTGTGATGGATCGCCGCCCAGTGTTGCCTACCCAAGTTGCTGATGCGATCGCCCAAGATATTCTCAAACGCAATGGGCGTGCCGCTCGTTCTGCATCACTCCGCTTTTTGGATGTGAAGCAGCAGCCTAATCGCTCCTGTGTACTGCTAGGTGGATGCCGTGACGAAAATAATTGGCTGGCGATCGTGTCCAACGGTCAGCAGCAATGGGGCTATCAAGCAAACGAACGCGGGTCGCGAGTCCTGCCCATCTCAGTGAATGAAGTGCGTCAGGCGAATGATCAGGCAATGCGCGATCGTTAACTCGACGTGTCTTGTAGAGCGGTGTATGGTGTGGAAAGTAAGCAACTTTGCACCGCTCTATGGCAATCCATCATTTAATTAACAGCCGCCTCAATCCAATCCACGCCACTCTTGATACCGCCACCACAGGGAAAATTTTGCGCCCTTGGGATGTGGGCGATGAGGTGATTGAACTTCAAGAGTTATTGAAAGCGTTTGGTTTTAAGCTGGTGGCTACAGGTGAGTACAACAGCCGCACCGAAGATTGCGTCATGATTTTTCAGCGCCGTCATGGGTTTCGGATCGACGCGGTGATTGGACCTAAAACCTGGGCAGCGCTGAAACTGGGCGTGAAACCGGGCGATCGCGTTCTCCGCAAAGGTCTCTCAGGCTTTGATGTCTACGAATTACAAGGATTGCTGAATATCAATGGTTATGCCGTGCAGCGAGATGGCTTTTTTGAGGAGCAAACCAGAGCCGCTCTGATGGAATTTCAGAAGCAGCATAAGTTGAGAGAGACTGGCATGAGCGATCGCATTACCTGGGCAATGCTGCAAAACCGCAGCCGATAACGTTAAGCCTCTCCAGACCTCGGAGTTTTTGAAAAACTCCGAGGTCTCGTCTTATCCAATTTGGGAACCTTAAGCTGAGATGTTGTTGCCACCAAACCTTCTCATGCCACGTCGCGACCTCACGTTCCAGCCAGACCATTACTATCATCTTTACAATCGTGGCAACGATCGCCAATCCATTTTCTTTGAGCGGGAAAACTACCTGCATTTTCTGCGTTTAGTGCGCCAACATTTAATTGAGCAAACGCTGGATGTGCTGGCATATTGCTTGATGCCCAATCATTACCATTTGTTGGTGCGTTGCAAAACAGACGATGTATCTGGGTCAATGCAACGACTATCGGTGGCTTACACCAAAGCCATGAATCGACGCTACAACCGGGTAGGGTCATTGTTTCAAGGGCAATTTCAGGCGATCGCGGTAGATACCGATGAATATCTATATCATTTGGTGCGATACATTCATCTCAACCCGGTCAAGGCAGGACTGGTGAAACATCTGAAGGATTGGGAGTTTTCCAGTTATCAAGAATATGCCGGACTACGAGCAGGCACGTTACCAAAACTAAATATCGTGCAACAGCAATTCACCACTGAGGCAGCTTACCAAGCATTCCTGCATCCCAATGATGATCTTCATCTGTCTCCAATGCCCCAAGCATTTACTACCACTCTGAAATCCCTCATGCTAGATGAATAGCTGCCTCTAGACCTCGGTTTCCTAGACCTCCGAGGTTTTAGAAACCTCGGAGGTCTGTCGAGGTCTGTCTCACGTCTCTAGCCGCTTCTCCAACGTCGCCTTCGCCTTTGCCGCCCACTCATGCCCAGGAAACAGGCTTAGAAAATCTTCCAGATCCCGAACGGCTGCCTGAATGTGATCAGCCGGAGCACCGCGCTTGCGGGCATCGCTATAGAAGTGCCACGATTGTTTGATCGTGCCTGTCGCCAGATGGTAGAGGGCAAGATTGAAGGTGTTGCCATGATTCTCAGAATTTTCGTCGTATTGCTGTTGAGCCAGTTGGATAGC